>Ga0213866_10001257_pt1 | contig 19076 bp, 15 predicted proteins | sample PICome_11_FD_160079 | JGI IMG/M metagenome (GOLD analysis project Ga0213866, IMG submission 160079) | Coastal seawater microbial communities near Pivers Island, North Carolina, United States - PICO284 | ecosystem: Environmental > Aquatic > Marine > Coastal | place: USA: North Carolina...
CACCTCGATGTCGGCTCATCGCATCCTGGGGCTGGAGCAGGTCCCAAGGGTTTGGCTGTTCGCCAATTAAAGCGGTACGTGAGCTGGGTTTAGAACGTCGTGAGACAGTTTGGTCCCTATCTGCCGTGGGTGTAGGAAATTTGAGAGGAGCTGTCCCTAGTACGAGAGGACCGGGATGGACATACCTCTGGTGGAGCTGTTGTCGCGCCAGCGGCATTGCAGCGTAGCTAAGTATGGACGGGATAACCGCTGAAAGCATCTAAGCGGGAAGCCTCCCTCGAAACCAGATTTCCCTTGAGAACCGTGGAAGACCACCACGTTGATAGGCCGGGTGTGGAAGCGCAGCAATGCGTGCAGCTTACCGGTACTAATTGTTCGATTGACTTGATCGTTCTCATTTCCCCATGCGCCGGCTTTTGCCGGTATATCAGTGGTCAATTTCTGCCGTTTCATATTGCGCCGACTTGGTGACTATGGCGGAGCGCCTAAACCCGATCCCATCCCGAACTCGGCCGTTAAACGCTCCAGCGCCGATGGTACTGCATCTTAAGGTGTGGGAGAGTAGGTCGTTGCCAGGTCTGCGGAATATGAGGCGGGTTTTCCAAGCCAAATATCCGCAGCGACATAGTGGCTCGCGGAATATGAGGCGGGTTATATATTTCTGTTCAGATATCTCTTCTTTGCAATCCTCCCCCGCGCGCGAAAATCTTGCCTGCCAAGGGAGGCCGTCATCTGGCGCGGGGTGGAGCAGCCCGCCCGTCGGCGGAGCCGACCAAAAAAACTGCTGCCGGGCATGGTCAATGCCCATATTCTTGGCGCGGGGTGGAGCAGCCCGGTAGCTCGTCAGGCTCATAACCTGAAGGTCGTAGGTTCAAATCCTACCCCCGCAACCAAAAAAACCTCAGAAATCTCACAAAAAACGCCTCACTTGGTTAACGCCGAGTGGGGCGTTTTTTGCGTTTTTAGCCCTATTTACCCTGACATTTTCATCGTGACCGTCAGAATATTCTAGTAAGGAATGATTAGTCATAGGATAGTCTGAGAATGGTCAGGAACGGTCCCCAAAAATTTACAGATACTGTAAGCGCAAAATTTTTGGGTTGTTGGTTCGTTTTTGCAGAGTGTTAGTCTCGTAGATCGGAAAAATTATTTTGGAGGGAACAAAATTATGAGCAATTTATTTGTGAGCAAATGGCGCGTAAATAAAGGCGGTGATCGCGCCACATTTGGAACGCTAGCGTTGGCAATGTGTAAGCAGGCCAAGACCGAAGAGGGTGTGAGTGATGCGCGCTTTTACTGGTGCGATGCCAACACAATTGGATTTATTGTTGAAGCTGAAGCTGGGCGATGGGGACCCGGAAGCAATCCCAGCGGAGCCACCAATAAAGCTATTTTTGCCCTGGCAGACATTTCTCAAGTGATATCTGATGAAAGCTGGATGTCGGCAAAGCTTGGCGAGAGCAATTATGAATCGTCCCGTTAATTAATTGCTAAAGTCACGATGTTAGGTGCGCAGGACAAATAAGTTTATTGGCTTTCGCATTGCGATCTAGTTGCTATCTAGCGCACGAAATGGATCGTCGCAAACCAATCCTTTAAATTTAAGGCAGGTTACCTATGTACCAAAAGGTTTACCCGTGGAGTTGATTTTGCCGCTGTTTCCAGCCTTGGCTGGAGGATTTTTTCCGCTACTGCTTTTATTCTTAGTAATCTATTGGCGGGCAGCTCGTGAAACGATAAGTGCCGCAGAATTTAGAGCCTACAGCGGTTATCAAACAGCTCAATTATCGGCTGGTGTAACATGTTATATGGATTTCGGGAGTAAAGACTCCGAACCGATAATCATCGTTCATGGTGGCACGCTAGGTTCAATGGCCTATCAGGGTTATGTGCCAAAATTAGTCGATAATGGTTGGAGGGTCATTATCTATGACCAATATGGCCGCGGGTTTTCGGATCGACTGAATTTCCGGTTGGGCATTAATGCGCTGCAAGAGCAATTGCTGGAACTGCTCGACTTTTTAAAGATAGATAGAGCTCATTTATTCGGGATAAGCCTCGGAGGTGGCATAATAGCACGCTTTGCTGCTGAACATGGCGATCGAGTGCGTTCGCTGGCCTACCAAGTGCCGGTGATCGAGGGTGTAACACTAACGCCGGCCATAATCGCCGCGAGAATGCCATTGATCGGAGCGATGCTGACGCGCTTGATCGGTGTGCCGGCCATCGTCTCGAGGGGGGAAAGTTTTGGCACTCAATCACAAGAGGCGCGGCGTGTCCTAGCTCATTTCACTGACCAATTTAATGTCAAGGGTACGGAGCGCGCAATTCGCGATTTGATGATTGGTGATGCGCTGTCCGATCGAATGGAAGACCATAGGAAAATTGGTCAAACGGGGCAGAAAGCTCAATTTGTATATGCCGTTGATGACCCTGAAATTGCGGCGGAGCAGGTTGAAGCTGCTTTGGCGCATTATCGCTCTCCAGATGTGCATACATACACTGGCGGACATTTTTTCGCTTCGGCCTACATGGAAGAATTAGCAGTCAAGCTGTCAAAATTTTTTCGCTCCGTAGAGGTCTGAAAAAATCTTAGATTTAGAGGTACTTTTCCTGCTTCACCGAGCTTCATGAGAGCCTAGCCGATATTTTTAATAAATAGCGAAGCTGATGGAGCCTAATTGCCCAAAGTCGGCCACATAATCGCCAACCTCGCCTCGCACCACTTCACCGCAGGCCCCCGTCAAGAAAAGCGTTTCCTCAGCTATCGAAAAACCGCGATTTAGGGCCTCCGCCGTCATCCAGGCAGCCGCGTTCGAGGGCCCGCCCAGCGCTTCGGCGCTATTTGTCGCTGCAACCTTTTGTGCATTGTAAGAAAGCGTCATAGGAAGCGCGTCAAATGCATTCGAGAATGGTATTGGTGTTCCAACAATATATTGGTCAGCCCCCAAATTGGAGGCTACCAGATTGCCTGCAGTCATGTCGCTGTCCACGCTGAACTTCAAATGGACAAACTCAATAGCAGGCGCAATAGCGTTCGGTTTTCCGTCTCCATCTAGACAAACGGCGATTTCCAGCTCAATTATTCGACCTGGCAAATATGGTAAACAACAATTCGATGCAAGCCGACCTTGCGGGTATAGTCGCCCCAGCAACGCATGTTCAATACCCAAAAACTTCTGTGCTGATTGATTGGTCACCCCGGCTTTAATCCCGCTGGGGCCTGGTTGCGCTATATCCGAGACCAAAGCCCTTTGAAAATCATAGGCTGCATCTAGTGTGAAGGCCGTGCCAAATTTTGGTAAGGGTTGATGGTTTAAAATCGCGTCTCTCAGTTGCTCTTTCATGAACCTCCACCTTTCCAACTGCACATCACTTAATGAAGTTCCTTCCTTGTTTTAAACAAATGTCTGATGAAAAATAAGGACATATTTATCGGCAGAAAAATAAAGGCTTTGCAATTATTAACTTCCTGATTCATCGGGCAACATGTATTGCCGCTGTTTTGAAGTTTAGGTTACAGTAATTCAAATTCAGGGGAGGCAGTAAGTGGTATGAAAAATATATCGTTGCTGGACGGTGGCATAGGATAAGAAATTAACAAACGCTCAAAACGTTCTAGTTCGCATCAATTATGGTCAGTTCAGGTGATGTTTGAAGAGCCAGAAATCGTAGTTTCGGTGCATAAGGACTTCATCTTAGCAGGGTCGCGTGTAATTACAGTCAATAATTATACGGCCACACTTTTTAGACTCGCCGAATATGGCCTCGGCGAGAAGTTTTTTGAAACCCATCAGCTGGCAATAGAGCTTGCCCAACGCGCGATTTCTGAAGCGTCAGAGGAGCTTGGTAATGATGTTGATGTTAATATTGCTGGCTGTTTGCCGCCGCTTACTGCAAGTTACGTTTCCACTTTTACGCTGGGCGAAACAGAGGCCTACGACCATTATCGAAAGCTAATAGAGGCACAGGAAGATTATGCAGATGTATTCCTGGTGGAAACGATTTCTAATATAAAAGAGGGCAAGGCTGCTATTGCCGCCCTTAAAGCTGCAGGTAAAAAATGTTTTATCAGCCTTACCATGTCAGATGATTTTTCTAACAATCTGCGTTCTGGTGAATCATTGGCACATGCAATTGATATTTTAGGCACAGAGGGTTTGGATAGTCTATGTCTCAACTGCTCTCGTCCTGAGACGATAAACGAAGCGCTGCCATTGCTAAAAGCTTCAGGTATTCGTTTTGGTGCTTATGCAAATGCCTTTGAATCCGTTGCAGCTCTTACCCCAAAATCCTCAGTGGACAGTTTAGCAATCCGTCAAGACATGACAATTGACGCCTATGCCAATTATGCTCTTGAATGGGTTGCGGAGGGGGTAACCATTATAGGGGGATGTTGTGAAATAGGCCCCGCCCATATAGCTTTCTTAAATAGCGCCTTATGTAAGGCTGGATATGAGCCAAACAAATTGGTTTGATTTTGAATGGCACTGTCCCGCACTTTAATGATAGGGAAGTGCGGGAGATTAATTGTTTTAAGGATTTGAAGAAAAGCATTGAACCGGTTGCCAATTTTCGCTGCGTTGTTGATTACGACATTAGGATTAGCCGGCTGCTCATCAAACTTTGGTATTTTGAAAGAGAATGACGTTGAGCATGGGCAATATGATGGTGTCAAAACTTATTGGGCCTTGGCCATCGCAGCTTTACTTTTGGGAATGGACGGTCGCGAAAAATGACCCGCATCTTCACCATCATCGCGCTTTCGTTTGAGGCATCTGCGGGGGTGGGTGGCTTAATTTCATTATGATTGAATTTCTGCGGTCATTTCACCCTTTGATAATTGAAGGGATGGGCGGATACGATAAAAGAGAACCCCAGGTTGTTAGCTCAACTATTTTAGATGGGCTCCGAAAATACTGGCTTGAACGCCCACCGGCGAAGTCACTTTTGCTTGTTACCCAAGGTGACCCTTATGAAGAAAGGGGTATATCTGCAATAACGCGTCTAGTTTCCGACGAGCTCGACATTCCGCGCGCATTAATTTTTCTGGATCCTTACATCGCTGATTATCACCGACCAAGTGCTGACCGTTATAATCTTATATTTGAAATACCGTTTTCATCTATGTCGCGATGGTTGGAAGAACACAGTCCAAATATAATGGCGCAAATATCTGAGCAGGTTAGCGTGTCGCTTGCGGCGAAAAACGCTTTGCGGTCGCAAGAACAAAAACCCTTCCTGCCACAACATTTTTTCGACTTTGCAATGCTCCAAGAGGTAACCAAAATAGCCTGCAAACAGATTTGTGGTGGTGTTACGATCGCTCATACAAGTCAAGAAATCAGTCCCTTTTCGGTTACTAGCTTCTTTGAGGTAGGGTTGACATTAGGGTTCATTGGAGAGGAAGATATAATTTCTTTCAGCGATAAAATGCTTCGGGATAGCCCTTCATAAAAACTGATTTATCGGGCAAAATGTGTCGCTTTTGTAAAAGGGAAGCGGTTTGCTCGGAATTTTTCGAAGAGATATAAATAAGCCGCTTACAGCTAATCGTGGCTATTTTTTTTACAACAACGGCTTGAAAGTGAATTTGTTAGAGTAACATGGATCCCATATCCCAAGGTACAGTTGGAGCGGCTTTTGCGCAAACAGCCGCAAATAAAAATAATATTGCAAAGATCAGCGTCGTTGGTTTTCTCGCCGGATTGGCGCCCGATTTGGATGTTTTTATTCGGTCATCGACTGACCCCGTTTTATTTCTTGAGTACCACAGACAATTCACTCACTCCCTTTTCTTTATTCCATTAGGAGCCTTAATCGTCGCTGCGTTTATTTTTCCACTGGTTAGAAAAACTCTAAGTTTTAAAATCACCTATGCAGCGAGTGTTTTAGGTTATGCGACGCATGGGCTACTAGATGCATGCACGTCCTACGGCACGCTTCTCTTTTGGCCTTTTTCCGATGAGCGTATAACTTGGAATAATATATCCATTGTCGACCCTCTCCTTACAATTCCTGTCATTATTTTCATTTCGGTCGCCATAACAAAAAATCGGCGGCAATTTAGTTTTCTTGCAGTCGGATGGATTGTCTCCTATTTGGCTTTCGGGCTTGTTCAGTATGAGAGAGCCTTTTCATCTGGGGTTAAACTTGCCCAATTTAGAGGGCATAGTGCGGAGCGAATGACGCTTAAGCCTTCTTTTGGAAACCTAATACTTTGGAAGTCTATTTATCAGCATGGAGATAAATACTATGTTGATGCCATTCGAGCTGGGCGAGTGCTCACTTGGTGCCCTGGCGAAAGTATCAAAATATTTGATTATCAAGACCACCTTTCGGAATTGGAGAAAGATAGTCAGCAAATGAAAGATATCGAAAGATTTCGTTGGTTTTCTCAAAATTATTTAGGCTTTGATGCTGATAAAAATCTTGTCACGGATGTGCGTTACTCGATGGTTCCAAATCAGATTGCGCCTATGTGGGGGCTGGTCATTGACGAACGGCGGGGCACAAATGAACATGCTGTTTGGTGGGCAGGCCGCGAATTAGATGATGAGATGTTAACCTTGTTTAAGGAAATGTTGTTTGGTGATAAATGTGCAGAAAAATAGGGATGTCTGCCTTGAAATTCCAAACAAACCAGCAACTGCATCTATCTCAACTGTTCGTTCGCGCTTGTAAATTAGGTATTAGCAGCTACGCTAATCATATGGTCCGCGCAGTAACCATTACCGCATCGTAAATCATTGGTGAGAGTGGAATGTTGACACCCTTCAAGCTTCACCAATTTGCCTTTAATTTAGGACGCATTCTGTTAGCGACCTACTTTATTCTTCCAGGAGTCGCAAAGTTTGTTTCCTGGCAGACGCATATTGATTTGATGCATCATCACAAAATCCCTTTTGCTGAACCCCTTTTATTTCTGGCAGGCGTGGCTAATCTGGTTTTTGGCGGATTGTTGATTGCTAACTTTCAACGGCGTTTAGCTGCCTATGGATGTGTAATGTACATCCTTATCGTTAACTTTAATCTCCACGACTTTTGGAATTTTGAAGGTTTAGAGAGATCGCATGAAACGCAAAACTTTGTAAAAAACCTCGGCATTATGTCTGGTTGTTTGATGCTTGCAGGATATGCAGAAAAACTTGAAAAAGACTGGAAGTGACGACGCAGGCTCTCATGGTCATTGAATGACCTTCTTTTAATTCTGCCAACGGGATGCCGCCATCCATGAAGTTTCGTAAACTTGTTCTCCAAGAATACAGCCTTGAATGTGAATTAGTGTTCGGTTTAGGCTTATCAATGTGGGGGCGATGACAAAGCTCATAGGGGACTCAGTTACGCTTCTGGGATTTGTGTATGAACTGTGGAAGGAGACTTTAATGACGAAATTACAGCAACTTAAATATATTAAATATCTGCCGGTTCTTTTTGCTTTGGTGATTATTCCAAGTATGGCGAAAGCTCAGGCAATTTGGGTGGATTATGGTTTGGTAATGAAACCGGGTTCTCAAAATACGGCAGTTGCCGCAGTCGATGCTTATTTTGGTGATAATGAAAATTTTGAAGGCATTGCAATTTTCAATGACAGTATGATTAACGGGCCGAGCCCGCAGACCCATAATCTGGCGTTAGTGTATAAAGATCATGCCAGTTATGAGAAATCGCGGCAAGCAATGTTGAACACTCCTGAAAGACAAAAATTTTTGCAAACCATGTTTGCTAACGGCAATGTGTTGACTGAAACTGTCTATGCACATGTTGCAGGTTGGGGAAAAACAGCTCAAGAAGGTACCCAGTATATTGGATTTGCAATGCAGGTCTCCAATCCGCAGCGCTATGCGGCGATGCTGGAGGAATATTCCAAGGTTCCCGGTAATGCAACGGAAATTGCGGGTATAGACCTTTTTCAAGTCGTGGCGGGTGGCTCTCCGGGTGTGTCGCATGTGGCCGTGATCGCAGTTGGCAATCGCGCGGATTTTATGGCGCGTTATACTGACCCGGCATTTGGCAAATATCTTCGTAAGTTCGGGCAAGTCAGAAAAGTTCTTGGGGCGAGCTACTCAAATAATCTGAGCTTTAATGGTCCTCTGGATTTGGATTCTATTCGCTAGTTAAATAAATAGGGCAGTCATCAAGGCTGCCCTATTTTACTTTATTCAATTTGTCAGTGTTACCGCGCGTGGCTTAGATGAACGGGCGCGCGTCGGTTAAATAAAAAGGCAGTTTAGAATTTTGCTATGCCCTATTTTGAACGCAGAAATGCAAAAATCTATTATGAGGATTCTGGCGAGGATTTGCCCGCAGTGTTGCTGTTGGCGCCCGGTGGCATGAAATCTTCCATAACCTATTGGGACCAGACGCCTTGGGACCCGCGCGTGGCCTTGGCCGGTCAGTTCAGAGTGATTGCCATGGATCAACGCAATGCCGGCAAATCGTCAGCGCCGGTTAGCAACAAGGATGGCTGGCACAGTTATACGAATGACCAGCTTGCCTTAATGGATTATCTCTCAATAGAGCGTTTTCACGCCGTGGGCATGTGCATTGGTGGCCCGTTTTGTTTGGGACTGGCGGCCACTGCGCCCGAGCGCCTCATTTCCGGGACTATTTTTCAAACGATTGGCGTCGACAAAAACCGCGACATATTTTTTCACATGTTTGACATATGGGCAGCCAATTTGAAGCCCGCCATGCCGGATGTTCCCGAGCAAGATTGGGACACATTCCGCACTAATATGTATGGCTCGGATGCGGTGTTATTCAATGTTGACGAGGCGTTTCTCAAAAGCTGCACAACCCCGCTTATGGTGTTTAAGGGAGATGATGACTATCACCCCGCCTCCGCCTCTGAATTGATAAGGGATATTTGCCCATCGGTCGAATATGTTAAGAATTGGAAGTCAGGCGCTGACAGGGAGGCGGCGATTGTTGCCCATCTGAGTTTTCTTCAAAGTATTTCTGAGGCGGCGGCAAATAATTCCTAGCTCGCCTTAAGATAGATTCCCCCTTTCCTCCAATCCGCCCTTGCCAATAATGCGGGCAGGGGGTTTAATTGAGCCGAACAGGGGGAAGAAAAATGCGTTTACTGTCCAGTCTGGCTTTGCCGATAACCATTGTTTTGATTGTGGGATTTGCTCTCGTCTTGGGGCAAATGGTGGAGGGCAAGCGCGCCCGCATGGCGGCCAATGCGCCGACCGCCTCGCCTTGGGATGGGCTGACGGCGGATGAATATCAATTGGTCGCCAAAGCGGTGCGCGCCGCGCATGGCGATGATGTGCTGTTTGCCCGCATCAGCCTGAAACAGCCCGACAAAGCAGCCGCACTGGCTTGGACACCGGGCGAGAAAGCCGCCCGCAGCGCCGAAGTCGCCTTTTCGCAAGGCGGCGCGTTTTATCTGACCGATGTGGATTTGCAAAATGCGACACTGGGCGCGCGCGTGGCTTTGCGCGACGGCCAGCCAATGTTTTCGGGGTCGGGCGAGTTGGAGCCATTGGTCATGACACTGTCGGAAAACCCGCAAGTGCTGGCCGCTTTGGCCAAGCGCGGGCTGGAAAAAGGCGAGGCTTTGTGCCTGCCGCGAACAGTCGGGCGGTTTTTTGCTGATTTGGCTGATGTCAGAAATAACCGCATTGTCCGGCTGGATTGTTTTAACATTACCGGCAGTGGGGCGTTGGGCGTTTTGCCGAGCAGCAATCTGTTTGCCCGTCCGGTGGAAGGGTTGAGCATTCTTTATGATATGGGCGAGGCTGAGATTGTCGAAATAACCGACAGCTATGAAGGTCGCGCCGCGCCGCCGCATGATATTGACCCGGCTGAATATCATGCCGGAGCCATAAAAACCCGTCCGGCGCTCAATCCGGTGGTGATTGCACGCCCGCAAGGGGTGAATTTCACCCTGACCGGCAGCCGCATTGACTGGCAGGGCTGGCAGTTTCATTTGCGTTTCGACCCGCGTCAGGGAACCGTGCTGAACCGTATCGGCCACCGCACCCCAATGGGCTTTCGCTCGGTCGCCTATGAGATTGCCATGTCGGAAATGTTTGTGCCTTATCACGATAATGACCCGCATTGGTTTTACCGCGCCTATTTTGACATGGGCGAATATGGCTTCGGCAATCTGGCCAGCCCATTGCAAAAGGCGGATTGTCCCGCCGGTGCGGTGTATCATCATGTGACCTTGCATCTGCCAGATGGCGCGCCCTATCAGGCTGACAATCGTGTTTGCATTTTTGAGCATGATCCCGGTCATCCGGCTTGGCGGCATCATGAATCGCTGCTTGATGGCGTGCCGGGTATGCAGACCCATCAGTCGCGCATAGCGACAGAGCTGGTCGTGCGTATGGTCTCGACCATTGGCAATTATGATTATTTTCAAGACTATGTGTTCGGGCAGGATGGCCGCTTACGCATCAGGCTGATTTCCACCGGCGTTGATGCGGTCAAGGCGGTCATCTCGGAGACAATGGACGCGCCCGGTGCGGTGGCCGATACGGCGACCGGCACGCTTATCGCGCCGCACCGCGTCGGTGTCAATCACGACCATTATTTCAATTACCGGATAGATATGGATGTCGATGGCACGCGCAATGATTTCAGCCGTTTGTTACTGCGCGCTGTGCGCCAGGAAGACACCGCGCCGCGCAGTGGCATTTGGGCGGTGCTGCCGCAGCGCGTGACCAATGAGCAGCAGGCGCAAACGCAAATGCGGCCGGAGCGCCCGGCCTTGCTGATGTTTAACAGCACGGCGCGCAAAAATGCGATGGGCTATGCGACGGGCTATCAACTCATCATGCCAAATGTCCGCCCGCTTGTGCGCCTGAGTGATGAGACATTCAAGCGCGCGCTGTTTTTGCAAAATAATTTTTGGGTGACACGGTTTAAGCGCGACGAGATTTTCGCCGCCGGTGTGGCGGTGAACCAGTCAGCCCCGGCGCTTGGCCTGCCGCAATATATTGCCGATAATGAGCAAATCGAAAAAGCTGATTTGGTCGGCTGGGCGACGATTGGTTTTCATCATGTGCCAATGGCCGAGGATTGGCCGGTCATGCCCGCCAAGATTGATGAAATCATCCTGAAGCCGCGCAATTTCTTCGACCGCAATCCGGCGATTGACCTGCCGCAATAAGCATAGGCTGTGGCGGGCGTGTTACGCCTCGCCGGTCAGTTTGCAATGCAGCCGGTTCATACCGCTTATCCAGCGGTCATAATCATCGGTTTTGCGCTTCATATAGCCCGCAACCTCGCTATGCGGTAAAATCAGAAAGCTTTCGGCTTCAATGCCCTGAACCACGCAATCGGCCACATCATTGGCTTCCATCATGCCATCAACGGCAGCGGCGCGCACGCCGTCATTGCCTTCCACATTGGCGGTCATGGCGGTGCGGACAGCTTGCGGGCAGAGCATGGAAACCTTAATCCCCTTATGGGCATAGGTCAGCGCCAGCCATTCGCCAAAACCGACCGCCGCATGTTTGGTGACCCCATAGGCCGCGCCGCCAATCTGGTTGAGCAAACCGGCTGCCGAGGCGGTGTTGACAAAATAGCCACCGCCGCGCGCAATCATGCGCGGCACCAAATGGCGCGCCGCATAGACATGCGACATGACATTGACATCCCAGCAATCTTGCCAGTCCTGCAAGGGCGATTGCTCATCCGGGCCGCCGCCAATTCCGGCATTGGAGCAGAACAGGTCAATCGGGCCATGGGCGGCTTCCGTGTCTTCAATCACACGGGCAATATCGCCTTCAACCGCGACATTGGCGGTCATGGCGGTGCAGCCATATTGCGCCGCCGTTTCGGCAACATTATCGGCATTTATGTCCACCGCCACAATATGCGCTGCGCCGCTAGCGGTAAACTTGTCAACCAATGCGCGGCCAATACCGCTGCCAGCCCCGGTTACAACGATTGTTTTATCCTTAATCAACATTGTTTCTCCCCCATATCATATTGCTGATTTGCCTCTTTTATATGACCAGTTTGCGTCTTTGTCGCGCTGAAAGCAATTTCAAGGGCAAAATTACGCGCCCACCGCCCAAAAAAGTGGTTGGTTTTGGCAAAACGCAAAAGATTTTTCTTGTCATATGAGCATAATAAAGCTGCAATAAAAGCACTTTGTTTGTTGGTTTTGTTGCGGAGTTGGTGTTATTAGCGTTTCTGAAAATCCTGACAGTGCTGCACCGGCAAGGAGCCTTGTTGCATTGGATTTGCAAATCCCCGAACGCGGTCTGGGGCGCACGATTTATGTGGTCGCCTGGGTGGTGGAAATCGCTGCCGCCATTGTCGGCCTGTTTATCGCCATGTCCTTGGGCTTTGCCGTCTTCAATGACATTCCGGTCACTGAGCGCGATTTGGGCGCCTATACGCGTGCCGTCATTGGCGCGCTGCCCTTTGTGGTGATAGCCATTTTGGAGCCGACAAAGATATTGCTGGCGTCGGGTTTTTACAGCGCGCGGCGGCAAGCCAAATCGGGTTTGGCTTTGCTGTTTCTTGTCGCTTTGGGGGCGCTGACATTTGTGACTTTCGAGACTATGTTCAATGCGCTGATTCAGCAAAACTCCAATATCACGCTGGAATCGCGGCGGCTGGTCAATGAGAAGTTTGAAGTGGCCGACCGGCTTGACCGGGTGCGCGCGACGATTACCGGAAATCGGGCGGAAACCCCGCAGCTGATTCAAGAGCGTTTTACCAAGGTTTTGAGCGATTTGGAGACCGAGCGCCAGTCGCGCATTGGCGAGGCGAGCCGCGAGCAAAAATTGCTGCTTGATACGATAAATGCCCAGCTTGGCGCGCTGGAAGCGCAAATCACCACGGCGACCGATACGCCCTTGCGCGACCAATTGCGTCAGCTTGATGTTGAAATTGACCGGCAGGCGCAGCGGCAGGAAGCCGATATCGCCCGCACGGAGCGCAATTATGAGGCGGCGCGCAGCGTCAATCAGGCAGCGCTTGATAAAATTACCGATGCCCGCAATTCACAATTGGCCAATGTGGAGAATATATTTTTCGGGCGCGGTGAGCTGATTGCCTCCATCAGCAATGAGGCGCGCGAACAGGCACGGATTTATGAGCAGGCGATTGCCGAGGCCAAGGCGACCCGCGATGCCCGTCTCGACGACATTGACAAAACTTATATGCGGCGCATTGAGGCTTTGCAGGCCGAAAAACGTGGGCTGCGCGACCGGCTGCAATCGAGCAATCTTGGCTTGTTGCAGGTGAAAAATAGCGAAATCCAGCGCCAACAAAATGCGCTTGCCGCCGCCAAGCGCGATTTTACGGCGCGCTTGCGGAACATCAATAATGAGATTGACCGGCAAGTGGCGGAAGTCAACGCGCAGAAAAAACAGTCCTTGTCAGTCTCGACCCGCCTGTCGGGTGAGCTGACGGCGCTTCGTAATGCCGAAGACGAGCTGGTTGATGATTATAATAATGTGCGCCAGCGTTATCGGGAGAAAATAGAGCAAGTGCAAGTCTATCAGCTGGCTTCGCTGATTTGCGGCACCTTAACGCAATGGTGTTTTGAGGACGGGCTGGATGCGGTGAGCGCGGCTGATGAGAATGTGTCGGTCTATAGCGCCGGATTTGATGTGGCCGATATTCCCGAAGACAAGGTGCGCTTTGTAGCGACCGTATGGTTTGGCACAACCGCCTTTATCATCGCCACAATGGGCACATTTTTGGCCTATGTGTCCTTTGCCCTTTCAGATGACGGACAACGCCGTCGCCGCCCTGAAGGCCGGATGCAACGCTCACTCTCGGTTTTGTTCCTGCGCGCCGCCTTTGTGCTGAAAGTGCTGGCGATTAGCGTGCTGGCGATAATTGACCGTATCGGCGAAATGGCGCTGATGGTGTTGCGGGCGGCGATTTATCTGAGCCGATTTATCATTGAGACAGTGCTGGATTTTATTGGCGTTCTGATAGACAGTCTGCGGATATTTATTCTCGTTCTGAGCCGCGCCGTGCATTTGTTCTTTGTCGGTCTGCGCCAGCGTATTCGGCGCAGTTCCGACAATATGGCGTTTGATGATGCGCTGGCCGCGCCGCCAATGACTGCGCCCAAGGACAAAAAAGCCAAAAAGGCTGAAAAGGCCGAAATCGCGGAACAGGCGCCTGAAGTGGTTGCCGAAGCTGAGAATGAATCAGCCAAAACGAAAAGCGAGGTGGCGCTTGGCGAAGCGGTTGATGAACAGCAGCAAGCATCGGCGAGTGCCGCAGGCCATCCACCGCATATCCGGATGCGGCAACGCTGGCAGGCGATTATGGCCTCCGCTTCGGCGGCTTCTGATGCTGTCGCAGCGCGTGTCAGCTCAATGGCCAAGCTCGATGGGTTTCACAGATTCATGCGGCAACGGCAAAATGATTTAGCGGCTTTGACCCGCCGTCCGCCATCTGATGCAGAAATTGAGGAAGACAGCAGCACAATGGCAGCGCGTGACGAAACGCCCGATGCCGCCCCGTCTTTTCTTGAGCAGATTGCCGGCAGCGATGACAAGCCTGCTGCTTCCGGCAAGGCCAAAAAGACCCGTCAAAGCACCAAATGGTATGACAAATAAAACGCCCTATAGCTGGCGTGTCATGCACCGAGCCGATCAATCGCGGCGGCGCGCAATTCGCGTTTGAGAATCTTGCCCGATGCCGTGCGCGGCAAGGGTTGGGTCTCAACCTGCAAATACCGCGGCACTTCAAAATGCGCCAAACGCGCGCGTAAAAACCCGTCCAGCGCCGCGCGGTCAATCTCATTTTCGCAAAAAATGGTCGCGCCAACTTCTTCGCCAAGCCGGTCATCCGGCACACCGTAAACGCTGGCCTCAACAATATCGGGATATTCCAGCAAGGCCGCTTCCACCGCGCCGCAGCCGATATTCTCGCCGCCGCGAATAACCAAATCCTTAATGCGGTCAACAATGAACACAAAGCCGTCTTCGTCAAGATAGGCGACATCGCCGGTGCGGAGCCAGTCGCCGTCAAATGTTTCGGCATTGGCGTCGGGGCGGTTCCAATAGCCGCGAATAATCGAGCCACCGCATATTTGCAATTCGCCGCGTTCACCGGCAGGCAGCACATTTCCATGCTCATCGACAATGCGAATATCCAGCACCGCCGAGGCGCGCCCCGAACTGGCCGGGCGTTCGAGATAATCCTCGCCGATAATGGCCGTGCCAATAGCATTGGTCTCGGTCATCCCCCAACCGGTATTGGGGCGTGAGTCGATATCGCTTTTAATGCGTGCCACTTGTTCGGGCGCGCGCGGTGCGCCGCCACCGCCAACCACTTGCAAAGAGGATATGTTGCAGTCATTTTCCACCGCATAATCGGCCAAATCACCGGTCATGGCGGCAGGTGCTACAAATTGGGTGATTTGCTCGGTCTCAATCAGCCGCACCGCCTCGGCGACATCCCATTTATACATGGACACGCAACGGCGTTGCGCGCGATAGGATGACAGAAACACCGCATGCGAACCGGTCACATGAAACAGCGGCACACCGAGCAGCGTCGCCGCTTGCCGGTCTTGTGTCGGCAGGTTGACCAGCCCATTGCCAAGCGCGGCCTGCATATCAAGCTCCCAGGAAAGCAGGGCGTTCAGCACATTGCGGTGGCACGATATTGCCCCTTTTGGATGGCCGGTCGAACCGGATGTGTAAAGCATCAGCGCGTCATCATTAGGGTGCATATCGACCGGCGGCATTGTGTCTTTGTCAATTGTCGCCATCAGGCTGTGCCAATGGCTGGTTTTTGCCGCCAGAGCATCGGGGATTGTGTCGCTGCGTACGGCAATAATTTGCATGGCGTCGGGCAGCCCGTCATGCGGCATACGGTTGACGCGCTCCTGGTCAATAACCAGCACTTTTGGCGTCGCATCACCCAGCGCATGGGCAATGTCATCGCTTTGCCATAGCGCGTTCAGAGCGCAGGCAATCGCACCGATTGATGTGGCCGCCATAAAGGAAATCACCCATTCGGGGTAATTACGCATGGAGATGGCGACCCGGTCGCCTTTTTGCACGCCATGGTCATTGACCATAATATGCGCCAGCGTGCAGGCATGTTTCCAGCATTGTTCAAAAGTCAGGCGCTCGTCGAGATAGATAAAAAACTCGGCATCGCTGCGCGCTTCCTCAAACAGGGCGCGCAATGTGGGCGGCGCATTTTTGAAACTGCGGCATTGGCGTCCAAAGACTTCCACCTGTTCCATTTCATAAGCTGCGCCCGGCGCGGTCAGCAATGCAAATTGTGATTTGATATCCGATGCCATAAAACCTCCCAAACATCATGACCCGAAGCAGGCGCAAACGGTAGCTTGCCGCGCGTCTGCAAACAAGCCCCAACAGGGCGAAAAGGCGCGCAATTTTCTTGGCGCGCAATTTTCTTGGCGAGAGAGGCGCAACCCCCTAGATTGGCGCAATGGCCGCCGCACCCCCCATACTTTATGTGCAGGATATTCACCTGACTTTCGGTGTCACACCGCTTTTGTCGGGGGCGGCGCTGTCAATCGGGCGCGGCGAGCGTATTTGCCTTGTTGGGCGCAACGGGTCGGGCAAATCGACTTTGCTGAAAATCATTGCCGGGCTGACCGAGGCCGATAGTGGCGAGCGGTTTGCCCAGCCCGGCATTGCCATTTCCTATCTGGCGCAAAACCCCGATTTCGGCAAATTTGAAACCATTGGCGCTTATGTGCTGGACAATATGTTCAATAATGAGGACAAGCAGCGCGCTTTTCAAATCATGGCTGATTTGCATCTTGACCCGAACCGCGCCTTGACCGGCCTGTCTGGCGGCGAGCAGCGCCGCGCCGCGCTGGCGCGGGTGATGGCGCCGCAACCTGAAGTGTTGTTGCTTGACGAGCCGACCAATCATCTCGACCTGCCGGCGATTGAATGGCTTGAAAACAGCCTGTCGCAATTGCCCTCGGCGCTGGTGCTGGTCAGTCATGACCGGCGGTTTTTGTCGAATATGGCGCGCCAAACGGTCTGGCTGGACAGGGGCGAAACGCGGCTGATGCGAAAATCCTTTGCCCATTTTGAAGATTGGCGCGACACGGAGCTGGCGCGCGAGGAAGCCGAGCAACACAAGCTGGCACGCAAAATTGCCCGCGAGGAGGATTGGATGCGCTATGGCGTGACGGCTCGGCGCAAGCGCAATGTGCGCCGGGTGGCCGAATTGGCTGCTTTGCGGTCGCAAAAGCGCGAGCATCGCGGCGCGCAGGGGCGCATTGAGGCCAGCCTCAATGTCGGGGAAAGCTCCGGCAAGCTGGTGGTCAAAGCCGATGAGATAAGCAAAACCTATGGCGCGCAAAAAATAGTTGCCAAGTTTTCAACCCTCATCAAGCGCGGCGCGCGTATCGGCCTTGTCGGCGCCAATGGTGCGGGCAAAACGACTTTGCTGAATATGCTGCTTGGCGAATTGCCACCCGATAGCGGGAATGTGCGGCTGGGCAAAAATCTGACCATGCTGGTGCTTGACCAGCAGCGCTCCGGCATTAAGAAAAATTGGACGATAAAAGATGCGCTGACCGATGGCAGTGGCGACCGCGTGCCTCTGGGCAAAGAGTCCATGCATGTGATTGGCTATATGAAGAATTTTTTGTTCCATCCGGCGCAAATGCGAACGCCGGCCGCCACTTTATCGGGGGGTGAGCAGGCGCGGCTTTTACTGGCGCGCGGGCTGCGCCAGCCTTCCAATTTGCTGGTCATGGATGAGCCAACCAATGACCTTGACCTTGAAACGCTGGATTTGTTGCAGGAGCTTATCAGCGCCTATGAAGGCACAGTTTTGCTGGTGAGCCATGACCGCGATTTCCTCGACCGGACAGTGACTTCGGTCATTCATGCCGAAGGCGAGGGGCTGTGGGTGGAATATGCCGGCGGCTATTCCGACATGAAAGCGCAACAAAGGGCGGCGGCGGGTGAGGCGGTAAAAGCCGACAAAGGGTCACGCGCCGCGCCGGTGCAGAAGCCGCAAAAGGACAGCGCCGAGCAGGCTCCACCATCAAAGCCATCAAAGCCAGCCAGCGCGGGCAAGCTCAGTTTCAAACATAAATACCGGCTCGAAAAACTGCCGGAAGAAATAGCCGCATTGCAAGCCGAGATTGCCCGATGCGAAACGGCACTGGCTGACGCTGACCTGTTTGCGCGCGACCCGGACGGGTTTAAGGCGCTGGCCGCACGGCTTGATGCGGCGCGGCAAGACTTGGCGGCGGCTGAAGATGAATGGCTGGAATTGGAAATGATGCGGGAAGCAGGCGAACAGGCTTGACGGCATTTATGTGGCTTAAACGCATATCATCACGCATATAAATCGGCCAAGCATTTACAAAACTGCGACAAGGCAATAATGTCGGGCAAATGGCTTGAGGGTAGGTTTGGAGCCGTGGGAGTGGTGTTGTGGTGTTGCGTTTTTCGGGTTTTCTGGTCTGTTGTGCCTTGTTTCTTGCGTCGGGGGCGGCCTATGCCGAAACCGGCAGGGATGTGATGGACAGGGTCTATGCTGAAAGCCGGTCGGATGCCGGTTGTGCTTGGTCAGTTTGAGTTATTCTCACCGCTTGGCTTTTTAATGCCGTTGAAAGTAACCGGCACCAAGACGCGCAGCTCGCGCGCCGATATGACATTGGCGCAAGATGGCGTGCAACTCAGCCTGTTTCCGCTGCAACAGCTTGAAGTGCAATTGACCACCATTCCCAAGACGCGAATTGACCGGGCAACCGAAAAGCGCAATCGGCAATTTGTTGATTTGGAAAGCGAGGGGCTGAATTTTGCGCCCGGCCAAAGCGTATCGGAAGCGTTTGAGGATATTGGCGACCATGACACGATGGTGGCGCGTGTTCTCTATGTCGGCAATCTTTTTACATTGGGTGTGACGGCGATTGAAGGGGCGGAGACCGGCGAGGATATGGTGCGCGATGCGCGGCTGTCCAAACGCCCTTGCGATTATGATGTGAATTTCAATCCGAATGATTTCAATTTCGGCTTTTACAATAATGACTGCACGGAAAGCTTTTTCCGCGACGGCTCGCGCTTTGACATTTACGAGCTGACCGGCGATGAGGGTTTGCGCTATTCGGATATGAGCGCGCA
>Ga0213866_10001258_pt1 | contig 19046 bp, 16 predicted proteins | sample PICome_11_FD_160079 | JGI IMG/M metagenome (GOLD analysis project Ga0213866, IMG submission 160079) | Coastal seawater microbial communities near Pivers Island, North Carolina, United States - PICO284 | ecosystem: Environmental > Aquatic > Marine > Coastal | place: USA: North Carolina...
CATTGCATTTTTTATAGTATTTGGTTTAAATTTTGTAGATGACATATAATATATAATAACATTTTATTTTTCTGCATTATAATGCTCCATAATTTTCTTCATTATATTCCATCTTTGCTCCTACTACTTGATAATCTTTTTTATCTTTCTTTTTAATTTCAACAACTTCCATTTCAACTGACTTTTTAGTAGGGTCGTGTTTAACCTTTTCATTTGGATTATTCATATCTGGTGTTTCAGTTACTTTTGCATCTGGCTTATTTAGATCTTCTTCCTTAGGTCTTTTAAAATTTCTATTTCTTTCCTTAAATCCACTAAAATAGTATGCAAATCCTCCAACGTTTTGCTGGTGTCCATAGTATGGCATATATATTATATTAATATTTTTTATTTCTACTTTTAAAAAAGTAGGTCAAAAATAGGGGTTCGGGGGTGCACCCCCGCTAAAAAATTGTTATAGCTTCTTCTGGTGCTTCCCAATCATAATCATCTCCAAATAAATGATGTTGCACTACTGGATATTCTCCATCAAATAAACTAATAAAATCACTTTCTCTTTTTTTATTCGCAATATGACTTTGTATAACAATAAATCTATATGGATTAGATAAGGTTATATTATCAAATAGTTCATACGCTCTTTTCATACCTAGTCTATCACTTTTCAAAGTGCAAAATTCTTCAATAATTGTTTGTCTTTCTATACGTGATGTGATCCTACCACTTAATATTATATCAGTATTCATTCTAATTGTCTTTGGTATTTCTTTCATTGCTTGAGTTAAAATAAATACACTAATTCCATTACCATCTACTGTATCATTTCCTAAATGTCTTCCATTAACACTTAATTTCCTTATCATATCACTATTTTTTAATGAATCCTTACCTTTCGATTCACCTATCATATCATCTAATAAAATAAGTATTCTACTTTTTACTTTTTTTTTCTTATCTTTTTGTTTTAAATTATAAGCTTTTACTTCTGCTTGTTTATTAACAATATATGGTAAATGTTTTAAATCTCTAAATCTATAAGTGTTTGGAATTTGTTTTTTGTATCCGGCATCAGTTTGGCTAAATAAAAAAATATAATCAAATCTTTTAGTCTTACTCTTATACAATGATTCTAATAGGCTTTGCATTTTTTCAGATTTACCACTGCGTCTTGGGGCTACAACAACTCCAAAAAATGAATCTGGTAATGTTTCTATATCAAATTCTTTTATATTTTTATCTAGTCTAATTTCATCATCATAATACTCTGTCTGTGGATTATTAGGCTCAACCTTATTCATATATATATTTACTTTTTATTTTTTCTAATTCCACTTCTTATTTTTATATTTTTTAGACTTCTTCCTCTACTTATTGCAGTATATAATGATTTTTTAATTTTGGAATCTGTCATATTAAAATCTCCAAATAACGTGTCACAGTCAAATATATTTATAATCCCTTCACAAGTATCACCTTGACATTTATAAAATGTTGATGCATAACCCGCTTGCAACCACGTATGAAATTCATCAGTTTCTATATCAAGTGTATCTCCATTAACATTTTTTACTGTTATTGTTTTATCGTTGCATTTTATACATTTTACTAACTCATTTTTTCTAAATGGTTCATCTTTAGGTTGCTTGAATATAAATAATGGCATACCTTCATAAATATATGTATCTTGATGATATTTATTTGGATCATTTTTTTTATTTGTAACTGGTTTTTTAACATATGGAATCAGTAATGCATTATATGGCTTTTCTAGATGCATACATATTCTGTTTATTTCTTTTCTTGTTTTATTATAATAACAAATATTAAAATTATTTACTAAATCTTCTTTACTACATAACGTAACATTTTTTAAAAATTGTTTATAATTAAAATCATTCCATAATAATTCTAGTGAGTTCCATAATGATATATCATATCTTTTCATAATACTTAATTCACATCTATTTCCATTAACTAAATCATACACTACACTATGGTCAAACCAATCCATATCATTAAACGTTTCATCATCTTCAATAGGTGGTAATTGTCTATAGTCTCCTATTAATATAAATATTATATTTGTTAGTCTTTTTATTTGATTTAATACTTTCCATAATTCTAATCCAATCATACTTATTTCATCAATAATTATAACATCATACGTATTATCTAAAATTCTTACTCCTTTTAAATCTAACTCTGTATTTTCTTTCTTTAATTTTAATAATGAATGTAATGTTCTTCCATTTAATTGAATACACGCCTTATTAGTGTAAGCTGTGGCAACATATTTTATATTTTTTTCTTGCATAATTTCCATACCCTTTTTCGCTACGTAAGATTTACCCGTTCCAGCCCGTCCTAGTAATAATCCACCTTTTTTTTCAATAAATTCATTTATTATTTCATTAAAATTATCACTATCTTTTATATGTAGATCATTCCATTCTTTTTTATATTCAATTAAGTCAACGTAACGTGTTTTTTGTATAGGCAACGGTAATTTTGGATTGTTTTCTTTTTTATATCCACCCGTCTTTTTACTTAAGGGTAGAGTTTTTTTTGGTGCATAAATACTTATAAAATCTGTTTTTCTATATATTATTTGACTTGCTCCTCCTTTTATTTTTTTATAAATTTCATATAACATAATGTTGGCTTCATCTTGTATTTGTATTGCTATAGGTAAATAATTATTAAAATGAGATGCTGTAAATGATTCTCCATATGTATATAATATTCTAATTTTTTCATCACCTACTTTGTTATCGTTTTCATTTAATAATTCTTCAGTATTAAATAGTCCATTTGCTACAATCTTTTTTACCCAGTCTTGATCTGCATTTATAAGATGTCTATTTATATATACATCTTTACCTTGAATTCCTTTATGTGCTGCATAGTCATTATATATTCTACTTATGTCCTCATCAATAAATATATTATTGCTTTTGGATTCTGTCTTTGCCATATATCCATAAATGCAATTTATCATAGTTTTTTGTAATACTTCATAATCTGCAAAATCATTTTCAATTTGTCGTATTGTTTCTTCTAATGGATTACCTTTATTAAATCCTCCACAATTTATATATGCCAATACGTCTTCCTTTTCAATAATTTCATTTTCTAATGCAAAATTTGTCATTCTATCAGAATACCAGTTTGCTCCGTGTAGTAATGTCATATCATCACTCTTTATATAATATAATCCTATTTCTGCATATCCTAAAAATGGATCTTCATCATTGAAATATCTTACTCCACTATTATAATCTATTTGTAATAAATATTCTAGATTTATCATTGCTTGTCTGTAACATTTATTAATATCATAACTTACAATATCATTATTATTCTTTAATAACTGTTCTGCTTCTTCATCAAATAATCCATAGTGAGTTCTATTTTTTATTCCAGATGTTTGTAATAATAACTGATCTATTACTGGACTAAAATATGATGCAGCTTGTTTTAATTTTTCATTTTTATTTAAATAATCTACTGTCATACTGATATTTCCTTGTCCTACATAACCTATTTTGTTGTCCTTACAGTATTTTAATACTTCTTCATCAATATTTGTCATTTTTGATGCATAATACATTTTTTCATTTATTTTTAATGGTGTTATTATTCCATTTTTTTGTTTTAAATTATATGGATATGACGGTAATATTTTTAACTCGTGGTGTATTAATTGTAAGTAATATTCTAATGGACTTGCTTTTCTATATTCTCCAGATCCAACATCATAAATTTTAGAATATTTTGTTTTTTTCCAATAAGGTGTATAATTTATTTCATCTCTTGAAAATTGTTTTTTTTCTTTTGGAACTACTAATAAATTTCCACTTGCTTTTACTATCCAACTTTTTATTTTATTATTATTCATAAATGGATAAAAATGTCCGCTATTTATCTCTGCTACAATAGATGGCATTCCACCCTTTGTTTTTGGCTTATATAATCCAGAATGTATAATTTTTGTTTCGTCTAATAATACTAAATTTAATTCTAAATTTCTACAAAATGTATCAATATGTTCTACTGTATATCCGTTTTCATTTGGATTTGGATCTAAATCTTCAATTAAACAATCATCATTATCGTGTGTTGAATAATATTGAATTGCTTTATCACTATCTTCTAATTTATCTTTTTTTCCTAATTTTAATTTTTTTGTTACATTATAGCCTCTTCCATTATTTTGTTCTGGACTAAATCTATATTGTATCCAATCTACATAACACATATCACGGTTTTTATTCCATATTTTATTATCTAAATAATTGACTTTATTAAGTGCATCTCTTTTTTTAATAGTTAATTTTTTTTTACCTTCATCTAATTTAATTATTTTAGGGGCACTAAATTCAATATCTGCACTTTCATAGTCATAGTTCTCTTTCCAATTATCAAGTAGTGCTATTTCACTTTCAAATTTTAATTTTATTTTATCATACTCTTCTTTTAGGTCTTTTATATCTATTTTTTCTTTTATTGTTGTTGTATTAGGTTTTGTATATGTTTTTTTACCATTTTTTCCTTGAAAATAAGGTGTGTATATTGCATCTACAACTAGTAATACTTTATCTTTATCTAATAGTATGTTATTTAAATACTTGTATGCTCCTAATTCTGTTTCTCCTTTAAATCCTATTTCTTTTGCTTTTTCTATGACTTTATTTAATCGTTTTATCTTAAACTCTTTCCTTATTGATTGTTGTCCTTTTTTTGTCTTGTAATCCATTTTATTATAGGTATATATTTTATTTTTCTTTTTACCGCCAACCTTTAGCTTTGAATTCATTAAATTTACTAAATTGAAATCTTTAGGTTCAATTTTTTTATTAATTAAATGTCAATACAAATTTACCTCTAATAATTTTTATAGTTTTACTTTTATCTCTAAAATAGTTTTTTCCTAAATTTCTTAATGTTCTCTGTTTTTCTAATAATTTATATTTATGCTTTTTATAATACTTTCTACAATATTTAATATGAGCAACACGTGCTTCATCTGTCCTAAAATAACTTCCTAATCTTTTTCTCTTTTCACGCTGATATTTTTTTAATTTTTCCTTGTTTTTTTTATAATATTGTTTGGAATACTCTCTTCGTTTTTTCATAAACTCTACATCATTTTTTTTATTATAATAATAAGCCAATGATGCACTCATTTCTTTCATATACTTATTTTCTAAAAAAAAATTAGTTATTAAGTGATAGATTGATTCTGCCACTTGCACTAGCGGTAGTCATAAGCTGTGCTGTTTCATAAATAACTTGCACTGTGCCAGTCTTGGACTGTAAGCCAGCAAATCCACGTCCGTGCCCCGTATTATCATTAAGCTCGCGTAGTAAATGGACTGTTAGTTTCTTATTAGCGAGTTCCCTAAATGATACAACATTACTTGTATCCTCTTTACCCATACCAAAATCAATTTTATATACAAAATGGAGATTATGGTCGTCTTGTGCTGATGATCCAGTCTGGACGCCAGATGAATAATATTTATTCATAGAGTCGTCAGTTCTTCCCCAGAATTGGAAATATTCGCCGGGTAAGTCACATATTACTTGCCCTCCACATTCTAGCTTAATACTCTTAAGGGGTAATGGCACGTCCATACCAGCTTGAATTGTATCAGTAGGTGATGTAGCTTGCTGCCCTTCAGATCTAACCTCAACAATAACATACATAGCCTTGACAGCGGCTGTCTCTTTTAGTTCAACCTCAACTTTCTGATTTTCAGTATCGTCAGTAGTAACTGTAAATGTTTTAGGTGTTTCATAGCTATACTGATTAATAAGCTGTGTCAACATACCGTCGCCATAATTAGACTCTACTAGTTTATCAGTAAATACATTAGGCAGCTCACGGTATTCAAGTAATAGATTGCACTGTGATATAGATGGTGGCTTTAGTGCGCCATCACCAGCTGCTCCAGTAGAGTCTTTCTTAATATGATAATTAAGTGGTGATAATTTAACTCTTACACGTAAGGGCTCTAAGAAATTAGTAATTAGGGCGTGTCGATTACCATCATTAAAAAATAAATCAATTGGAATTACAATACGGTCTTCTGCTACTGATGCTCCAGTCATAGCTGCAGATCCCATATTAAGTGCATTAATGTAAGCTTGGCGCTGAGTGTAAGGCATATCACTAATTTTAGCCAACATACCTTCACGGGTAAGTAATGATATACGTCTTCCGCTACTTAATAGCTCAACACTCTCAAATGCATTAAGATGATTAGTTTTAGATCTAATATCAGATCCAGTTGTTTTAGTAAATTTGCAATCTAGTAACATACGTCTAACAATTCCTTGTTTTGGCACATCAAAATCTAGACTACCGCTTGCAACAATGTTTGCAGTATTAAGTGGTGGCACACTTACCATCTGCACAGAGTGCGGGGGTACGATGTTTTTTTCAGCATAGACAAATGGATTGACTATTGCTGTTTCACTTTCAAGCAGTGTTGCACATAAGGCAGAATTAGATGCACTATTTATCATAACGTTAGACATCTCTTATATAATATAGTAATATTTTTTTTTCCTAAATATTAAATTTTTCTACTTTTTAGAAAAAAGTAGGTCAAAAAGGGGGGGGTTCGGGGGTCAACCCCCGTTGTCAAGAATAAAATACTATAGTTTTGTTATCTAAATTATTTGTTTTCTTATCATATAAAATTAATCCTAATGGCTTAACAGAATCTAGTTTATTAAAATATAGTCCATTAACATCTTCAGTTCCAATATAAATATCTCCATTTTTATCATAATAATAATCATAACTATCAACAGTTGCTAAATAATCATAGTCGTGTTTTACAAAATGTCCTCTAGGGTTAGGGTCGTGTTTAAATAATTTATCAAAATATCTAAATTTATCTATTTTTATAGATTTGCTAGTCCATTCATCTATTGTTTGTTTATATCTAGTATGATAAAAAATTTCACCGGCTTCACTATATCTTTTCTTCATTAATGCTAATGCTTTTAATTGACACGGTTCAAATACATTATATAATCCAGATTTTATATTGTTAAAAAAATTTTCTATTAATCCTTCACTTACTCCATATTTTTTTACATTTTTATGATATTCCTCTTTCAATACTGTTGCATCATCTTGCATATTTACCCCTACTTTTTCTAGTGCTCTAATATGTTCTTCTGGTGTAGTTCCATCTTTATATGCATTATTTTTAATTAATCCTAATAATAATCTTGTGCCTCTTAAATTTTGTAAATCATAATTTGGCACGTCCATATTTACTGGATAAGCTGCTAGTGATCCGTCTAATGTAAATACTAATTTAATGCCGTGATGTTTAAATAATGTAGATACATATGGAATAACATCGTGTGTATGGAATACATTAATTATAGGTAAATTTTTATTAATATGATCTCCAAACGTCCATATCCCCATAGGTGCTCCAAATAGATATATTCTATCTGGTGTAATATTTTCTCTCATAAATAACATATAACTAAATATAATTGCTGCTCCAGCTCCTAGACTATGTCCTACTACATAAATTTTACCTCCTCGTGGTAAATATGCGCCTTTTCTATGCATTATTAATGATAATAAATTTGGATATAACTTATTTACATAATCTGCAAATCCTTGATGCACTATACCTTTTGCATCAATATTGTCAGTTTTAATTCCAATATATTCTAAATTATGACATTTTGTAGTAATATCAGTTATAATATCTCTAATACCTTCCATTGCATCAGTAAATGATCTTGCAGCCACCGGGTTTTGTGTTCCTCTAAATGCTACAATTAATCTCTCTTCTTTTTTCTCTTCGTCATAGTATTCATAAATTCTTACTTCTGCATTGCCTACTTTATGTATCCAACTATTCTTTCTATTGTCTTGATATTGTAATCCAGTTGTTTTCATTTTAAATTCTCTATCCGTCATATATGCTTCTTGTGCATATTCATTAAATTCTAGTAATTCTTTCTTTGTTACTACAGTGCTGTCTTCTATTTCTCTTACAACTTGATTATTTTCATTATCATATTCATCAAATGGTCTGTAATAATCGGGTCTTGCACTTTCTTGAAAATCTAGACTCGTTTGTTGTTGCATATCTTTTACATCATCTTGTTTTGTTCCAAATAGGTCACTAGCTTCATTAAAATCTCCATCACCATCTAGATCTTTTATTTCATATGGTGGTCTTGCATTATCTAAATTTTGTCTATAATTTTTTATCAATTCATCTATTTCATCATTTATCTTTTTTGTTGTAATCTCTTCTGCACTTAAATTATATGGTTCTCCACTACCTTCTCCATTATATCCGTCCTCATCAAATACATATTCTTTTTGTAATTTTGTTTTATCTTCTTCCTTTTCCTTTTGCTTTTTCTCTTGTTGTTCTTTTTCTCTTGGTGTAATCTCTAACCTTATCGATAATGCCATATTAGGTGCAAATGTAGTATCTCGTTGGCTACTTTCAATCCAAGATTCCATAAGACTATTTGGATATACAAAAAATTCCGCATCTTGTCCCGCTATTTCAACATTATAGGCATATTTATAATGAGAATCTATTCTAGCCACTACAAAATCTTCAAATGCTTTTACTCTTGCACCTTTATAAAAATATAAGTCTTTTTCCATCTTTCCGGGTATTCCATAACCTCTTGGATATTTTGGTATTTTTTCAAATTGTGTCTTACTTCTAATATCAAAATCATTTATAGATAAATTTCCTCCAAATCTCACTGTATCTGTTGTCAATGTATCAACATATCTAGTTCCACCCGGCTGAAATAATTGACATTTAAATTCTACTAATGGATTGCCACCTAAAAATACATCTTTTTTTCTTCTTCTGACTACAGTATAACTAACTCCAAATTCTTTAGGTGCAGTATGATCATATGGTGGTTGATTATTTCCTTCAATCCATTTATCTGCTGGACTATTTGGATATACATAAAAATTATCATATTTATTTAGTCCTCCAAATTCAAAATATGGACTTTTTACAATATCACTTGTATCTCTAGTAAAAAATGTTTTTTTATGACTTGTATTAAATATTTCTTTCAATACGTAGGCTTTTAGTTGTGTTTCTGCCTTTTCATTAAATAGTTTATTACATTGTCCGTATTCATTTGCACTTGGTGCATAATAGCCTTTCGGTATTTCTGCTAGAAAAAAATCACCTTTTTCATACCATTCTTGATCTTTAAATGGTATTGCTGTTAAATCGCCTACATATATTCCGGGCAATGTTATTTCACTCATTTTTGTAAATCTATCTCCATAATCATATACTATATTTACTACAACACCTATTTTACCAGTAAATGTAGTAGGGTCAGTCTTTTTAGGTGGAGTTATACCTCTATCACGTAATGACTTTTGCCAAGCTTCTTCTGACTCTTGACTCCACGCATCTTGAATATCACCCATTAATATATGATTATATTTTAATTTCTACTTTTTATAAAAAAGTAGGTCAAAAATAGGGGTTCGGGGGTGTCCCCCGATTCCAATATTTAATCATAAATCATAGAATTGTAAGACATAACTAAACCATTCATAATCAAATTCTGGTCGTGGCTCTTTTAATTTTTCAATGACAACTTTAAATACCTCTGCACGGCGCTCAATATCGTTTGCCCGTAGTGCATTCATATAAAGCCAACCGCCTTCAATTCGCCATTTTTCCATAGGGTGTGTGTTGGTCATAGTCCGCTTCTACATAAAAGTAAAAAAACGTTTCAATTTTTTTATTTTCTACTTTTCTACTTTTTAAAAAAGTAGGTCAAAAAAGAATAAAAAAATAGGGGTTCGGGGGTGTCCCCCGTAATTAGTGATATAAATTATTTGTCTCATATTCAAAAAATAAATCTATTTGTACTAATTGATTATTTTCTGCAGTTGTTTGTCCTCCTAGTGTCTTTTTAGTAAATTTTTTTGGAGTTCTTCCATCATTATCAAATACTTTTACTTCAAATTTTGCTGGTATTTGTTCTGCTTTTAAATTAATATGATATGATGTATCTACATCTGCTCTTCTAGGGGCTAGTGCTTCTGATCTTCCTAAATGTCTATCACTAGGTAATCCTAATTTAACTGGCAGTAATCCACTACTAGCTATATTACTAGTAATTTCAAATCCAGTAAAAAATGGTAAATCAACAAAACAATAAGGCTCTTGAATTTCTATATTATTACTATCTCCATCTTGATCGCTACTTGGATTTTCATCTAATACATATCTAACAGATGATTTTTTATATCTAAATATTTGACTTCTAATTTCGTGTGGAATTTCTACATCGCATACATTACCTCCTTCAGTTCTTGGTTTTAATCTTAAATGTAGGCAAGGCATTATATATATAATATAGATAATATAATTTTTAAAAAAAATATTTTCTACTTTTTAAAAAAGTAGGTCAAAAAGGGGTTCGGGGGTGTCCCCCGTTAGAATGTTGATAGATGCAATCTCTTCCAACTATTAGTGCCTACCGCTATATATAAATAATTACTATCATATCCTAGTGTTCCAGCGCTTCCAGTGCTACTTGAATTTGCTGGTGCGCTAAATGTTTGATTCATTCTTATATCTTGTCCGTTTTGCATAACTAATGGCTTAAAAAAATCAACTGAATGATTACCTACACCCATTTTAGTTCCTCCGTTAATTAAAATCCGTAAATCGTTTTTGCACTCCCATTCCGCGAAAGTGCCTCGTTTTGGTCTAAATTCAATATGATTATCACCTACTCCACCAGTTCGTTCAACTCTAAAAACGGTTTCATCAGCTAATGTTGTAGATCCACAGCTTAAGGTAAAATTGGCTGCTGCTGTAGTAGTAGAAATAGTCTGTGATGCAATATTAGTTTTAATTAAATTACTTTCTGCAAGATAAGTTTCAGTGCCCGCTGTATCGATTGAAATAAGTGATTGCTGGCCCGGATTTGCACCACCGGGCTTTTGTATTCCTCCTCCGCCTAGACTACTAACTGGCACGTATGATTGGACTCCAGTGCTAGTTATTTGGACTACTGAATCGCTGGATGGATTTGCATTATTTGGAGTAGTAATAAATTGTCCTAAGTCTTTGTATGCTCTAGTGCCAACATTGTTTATTGTTATCAGTTTTGTGCCGGATGTAGGGTTTGCATTTCCGGGTCGTTCTATAAAATTAGATCTCTCTGTATATGACGTGCCAGCTGGATTTACTAGACATACATTTTCATTACTAGCTGGAAATGATCCTCCGGGTAATGGTAAAAATGATGCGGGTCTGTATGAAAATGTGCCTCCAGTATTAACTTCAACAAATGATGCTACTGATGGATTTTGTCCTCCCGGTTTGGTCAATACAAATTGAGAATCTAGATAAGATGTAGCCCCCGCTGAATCTATTAATACTGCACTAGGGTTTGTCGGTAATCCAGCTGGCAGTGCCAAAAAATCTGTTACGTTTTTATAAGATGGCACTCCACTAGTATCAATTTGTAATAAGCTATTTGCAGATGGATTAAATCCTTGTGCCGGGTTGCCTTGAGTTGGACGCTGTATTACATCTTCAAGTAATAATGTGTCACCAGTGCCATTACTGCCTATAGTCTTAAATATATAATCCTTATTGTCTGATCGTGCAGCTCCGCCTAAACTACCTAAAATCCTAAAATTATTATGACATCTAGTTTCAAGTCCTCCTATGGTCATAGCTAGACTACCATTGGCTGGAGTTATACTTATATCTGGCTGTTGCCCCGCTGCCGCAGAGCCACTGATATTAGTGCCCGTAACTGTTTGTTGTATTGTTATTCCTCCTTCTAATACGCCCGCAGTGCTTCTTTTTTGCAAAACTAATTGACTATTGCCAGATGTATGAGTATTGTCAATAGTAATTTTAGTTTGTGCGCCGCTTGTGCCCGTTCCTTGAATAGTTTGATCGGCTACGTCAGTTCTAACGGCTTCTACTGGTAAATCAGTTTTATCTACAGTTCCGGCTAGATGGCTATAATTTAATGCTGCACCTCCTTGAGTATAAGATAATGACTCTGTTACACCAATATTTGTAATTGTTGATGCTGATACAGTATCAAATGAATTTTGTGTTGGTGGATTTCCTAATGGTGCATTAAATATATTACTGCTATTTAATGTTGCTAGGTCAGTAACTCCTACTGGAGCTGTATTGATCGTTCCAGTTGCACTTGATACTAATACTCTATTGGCAGTAAGGTTTGATGTTCGGGCTGTGTTACTTGCAATAGCTGCAACATTTAAGTTTTGCTGTGTTTGCAGTGCAGTAATATCGCCAGAATTTGTAGCTACATCAGTTGTAAGTGTTGTAATATTATTGGCATTTGTAGCGGTTGTTGTTTGTAGCCCGGTTATTGCTCCGGTATTTGTTGCAATATTATTAGTGTTAGTTTGTTGTTGTAATAACATACCATTAACTGCATTAGTATTATTTGTTATGTTTGTAGAGTTATTAGCTACATCAGTAGTAAGTGTTGTAATATTTGTAGAGTTATTGCCAATTGCAGTAGTATTTGCTTGCTGCTGTGTTTGCAATGCAGTTACATTATTAGTATTATTTGAAATGTCTGATGTCATTTGATCTAGTTCATCTTCTAGTGTTTGTCCTATTAGATTTTCAGAGTCAATACCACTTGTAGTTGTAGCGCCTCCTCCTCCTCCGCCAGTAAAATTAACTGGTGCTTGATTATTAAAATCAATAGGTACTAAACATTTTAAATTACCATCGCTTTTAATTTCCATAACTGCATTACCAGTTTCATCTTTAATTAATTGTTGTCCTTTTTTACCTTGAATAAATGATCCATTTTCTGCATTTACATCTAATGCTTGATAAAATCTAATAGCTTTTCCCCCGCTCTCTAGATCAATTTCACTATGTGGATCTGTATGTCTACCTTCTACAATTATCTTGTCGGCATTTATTAAAAAATTACTTCTTGCTTGTATATGACTCATATAATATATAATAAGATTTTATTTTTTTGATTTAATTTTTAGATTAGTAGTTAATTTTAATGGGCGTTGTAGATAATTATTTAATGGTGCATCTACATATATTTTTGGATCATTTATGTTATCATTTTTAACTGGTGCTTTAATTTTTAATGTATGATTGGCTACTGCTTTCTGTTTATAACTACTAATACCTCCACGCTGATAATAGGTAGATGCTGCTATGGCGTGTCCATATGGATCGTGTCCTTTCTTTTGTAAATGTCCGTGTCTATGTGATGCGCCTCCGCCTTGAGTTTGACTGTTAGTAGGTGGATCAATATTGCTATATTGTGGAGTATTTTTAGTTAAATATTCCTTTAGATAAGTATCAATTGGAATAATAACACCTACATTAAGACTATCTGCATCTCCAGATCTATAATATTCTCTAATTTTAGTTTCCATAGCCTTATGATGTTTTCTTACTAATTCTATATTATCACTTTCTAATGCATCATTTTTTTGTTTTTTGTGTGATTTATCTTTAAATTCCTTAATATTATTATCAAATACTAAATGATAAGCTTTTATTTCTTCTTTAAGTCTTTCAATAGACGCCTTGCCTCTTTGTTTGTTTTCTTTATCTACATCATCACTTCTTTTACTAGTTATTTTACTTGCTGTTAATGGTTCTTTAGGTAAATTTGTTGGTGCATCGATAGGTGGTGCATCTCTGCTTGCATCTAGTATATCAAATTCTGGCACTGTTCCGGGTCTATCTCCTTCTTTTACTTCAGTTTTTTTAAATTCCTTATCCGCTTCTTCTTGTTTCTGTTCTTCAGTCATATATTCTTCGGGTTCTGTTTTGTCATCACCATCTGCATCTGTTTTTTTACCCTTAACAGTAGGTTCATCATTTTTATCAGTTGTTTTAGATGAACCGTCTGCACCTACTTCTGCTTCAGATTTAGATGATGTTTTAGGTGGTGTTTGTTCTTGTGGATTTGCTTGAGTGCTTTCCTCTCCACTAACACCTTCAGTATCACTAGTTCTTCCGCGTGTTCCAGATCTTCTACCGCTTCCACGTAGATTAGATTGAGCTGCTGGCTTATTTTCTGGCACAAAATCATCTTTTAAATATTTAGCTTGATATTTTTTATTATATGCATCTTTATCTACTTTATTTTTAGTAGTCCAAGCTACATATTCAGTTGAGTAAGCCGTTACTTTACCTTTATCATCAAATTTACTTTTTTTGTATGCTTCATAGCCCTCTTGTTCCATTTTCACTTTTTCTGCTTCTTCACGTTTAGTTCTATCAGCTGGTGTTTCCTTTTTAGCTTGTTCTGCTTCAGCTTTTGTTTTAGGTTCTGCATCTTCCTCTTCTTGTTTTAGATCTGTTATAGTTAATGCATTGCCAAATCTATCACGTGATTGTTGTTTTGTAGATAAGCCAGCTTTATTTAAGTTAGGCACTGTTGCAGTGCCCGTCATTGCATATTTAATTTCATCGTCAGTAAATGCTTTACCATTACTACTAAATGAGTATTTATCTTTTTTACCTTTTACATCGTGGTGTGCTGGTTTGCCATCTAAAAATGCTTTATATTTATCTTGGACGTATTTAGTGTCTTTGTTATCATCTACTGGATTTTTTAATTGTAAAATAACCTTATCTCTTTTTTGTTCTAATAATCTTATATCATTATATAAATTAGGTAGTTCATTATACCTACTTGCATCTTGACTTTTAATAATTTCACGGGCTTCTCTCTCCTTTTCTACTAATGATTGTATAATTTTAGGTAGAGTTTCATCTACAGTTTGTTTTCTATAAGCGCCAGATTTAGCTCCACCTCCTAAATCTTCTCCAGTTTTTCTATTATATTTAGTGGCTTGTTCTACTTTTTCTTTATCTTTTTCTGCTTGATCTTCTAACTTTTCAACCATTCTATAATTTATATTAAGATAAAAAATATAGACTTTATTTAAATGTATAAGAATTTACCGGCGGCACTTATTTCTAAAATTTACACTTATGATCCAACATATAAGTTAATTTTTAATTATGTCTTATTAGAATTGGAATTAAATTTTTATCATAAGTGTATGATTAACAAATTACTTGCTACTTTATCTAGTGATAAGATTACACTTTTGTTTTTTATACAAAATGGTATAAATGACATACTACACGGGGGTGCACCCCCGAACCCCTAATTACAATAATTCAGTAAATGGTCTACATTTAACTTTTGCTTTAAAATAAGTGTTATTTTTATCTTGTAACTTTACATCAGTGTAGCCATCTTTAAATATTCTAGATTTTTTTCTTATAACTTTTACTAGATCTGGATATTTATTAAATAATCTATTACTATCATTCTCCATTCTATCTAATTTCTTTATTTTATGTTCGTCTGCTTGTAAGCCTCCTTTTTCTGTATAATAGTTAGTTCCAATTAACATATTATTGAATCTAATCACACCACCATCTCTTTTGTAGTATTCAATAGTCCTAAAAAAATCTTCTTTATCTCCTTCTCCAATATTTTCAAGTAATATTTTTTTATTAATATAGCCATAGAAACAACCAACTATGAATTTTAAATCATATGACACTTTTAATTTGCCTACTAATGGATTTCCTACTGGATTAATACCCCATAAATTTAAATTAGTTTTCTTACATTCATCAAATGCTATTGTTATAAAATCATCTAAATTATAATCTTCTTTAAATTTATATACTGGCTTACCTTCATCATTATCTTTAGATGTATATCCTTCTTGAGTTAGACATTTTAAAAAATTTATATCATCATCAATAGATACTATTTTATGATTTTCTGGATAATAATTTGTAATAAAATTTCTTACATTAATCAATCCTTTCCGTGCAACAATAATCTTATTGTAGTATTTAGGTAAGGTTTGTTCGTATATTTTTTTTTCATCTTCATTAGCTACAAAAATGTCTATTATATTTTTATTTATTTTATGATCTTGTAAAAATTTTAATGTTTTATTTTTTAATGTTTCAGATCTCTTATAAGATGGAATAGCTATTGAATATTGTTCTTTTAATTTATCTGCTTGCACGTGCGATCTAAATTTACTATTGCCTAAAATAACAGTATATCTGTCACCAGTATAATCATCAGTATAATGTGTATTATCTCTTCCATTAAAATATAATGGACTATATAAAATACAGTGTCTTTCAGTTTCACCAGTTTCGCTATTCTCTATAATTAGATCTCCACCATTATAATTACCTAATCCAACAATAAGACTTTTTTGTGTATTATTTTTATCTTTATGTGGCGGGCATTTAAAATTTTTATTAATAACTACCATTTCAAATTCAAAATCTGGAAACAATCTTTTACATTCATTATATATACTAGGATCATTTTTCATTACTACTGTAGGTAAAAATGGTTTACCGGGTTTCATCCAATGACAAGTTTTACCAACAGTTGTTGAGTATTGATTTTTCCTTATGGCAGATGTCTTTTTGTGTTTATTTAATTTCCAATCAAAATCAATTAGTAGTTGTTCTAGCCTTTCAAACATTTTATATACTTAATTATATAAAAAAAAAATATAATTAATTATATTAACGTTTATGCGCTTCTCTTCTATTAGATTCTCTTTTATACCATTCATTAAGGCTTACAATTTTATTTGCACGCTGCTTTTGCACTGCTTTATTTCTAAAATATGCATTACTTTCTAAATATATCCTTTCTAGTATTTTCATTTTCATTTTATGTGTCATATATATATATATTATAAATTAAATTTTTTTTTAAATGCATTTACATTTTTTGTAAATGATCTTGATTCACCCCATAATAGCCATCTACTCAATGCCCCTCTAGTAAGTGGATTATTAAAATCTTCATTTACTTTATGTCTAGCTATATATGCATCTCTATCTTTTTTTGTTTTATCTAAATTAGATACATAATTAGATTTAGTTCCAAATCTTACTGTTTTTTTATTTCCATTATCTAATAAAAAAATAGCTACAAATTCACTAGTATTTTTAGGTTCTCTCTTAGCTTCCAACAATTTCATATATATACTACGTTTAAAATAATTATTGAATAAAATTAACGTCCATTGGCAAGTCCATCTTCCAACAATACCAGAAACAATCAAAACAACAGCCATTCTTTAAATCTTCTGTATCTGACTCAAAATGAATTCTTGACTTTGGAATAATCAACTGTATTCTTTCATCTTTAAACAGCTTTCTAAAATATTGAGTGCAAGCTACTGATGTTGGCATCAATAACATAAATGGTGTATCATCTTCTTTCAATTTTGTCAATACTTGCTTCTTAATACTAAATGGTGGATTATCTATTATGCAGTCATACTCAAATCTATTCTCAAAATAATCAACTTCTTTATGTATAACTTCTTTCACGTCTAATTCTTCAATATATTCTTTAGCTTTTCCGTTATAATAAAATGGTAAATAAATAGTTTTATCAGTTGGTATGAATGGCTTAAGATCCAGCCACGCTTGCTTTGGAGTTGCATAATTATCGTTCTTTTTCATCTTGGTCAAGTTACTCATGACACCTTCTACATATAAGCAAAAAAACATTTCAATTTTTTTTTAAATACTTATTTTTTCGTCTTTTTCTTCATAGGCTTTCTAGGGTTTTTAACAGTAGGTTTCTTTTTATTATGATACGGCATTTATAAAATATAAAAATATTTTTTTTATGCTTCATCAATTCTTTTTTTCATTAGTTCAAATATATCTTCATTTAATTCAATACCTATAAACTTTCTATTCATATTTTTGCATGCTATTCCCATAGATCCACTGCCGGCAGTAGGGTCTAGTATAGTGTCACCTTCTTTGCTCCAATATTTTAATAGATATTCCATTAATTTAACGGGCTTTGCTGTTCTATGTCCGGTTTTTACGTCTAAATCAATTTTACACCAGCTACTTGGTAAGACACTAGTAGGTAATCTTTCTTTATGGACTTTTCCAATAATATTTTTTGTCATGCCATACACGTCTTCAGTTTTTGTGCCAATATCTTTTTTATCCCTAATAACACCTTTATTAGTATGACTACTAACATCATACTCTGGTGTCTTCTTTGCAAAACAATATATCAATTCGTGGTCTTCTTGTGGTGGTATAACACTAGTAGGTAATCTTTCTTTATAGCGTTTGCCTTTAGTTTTTTTATTTAGTCCATATATTTCTGCATTATGTGGAGTAGGATTTTTTTCTTCTTTATATTCTGTATGACTACTAACATCATACTCTGGTGTCTTCTTTGCAAAACAATATATCATTTCATGCTTTCTCATAGGTAGTTTATATGCATTTAAAAATCCTACTGGTCTATTTTTTTCCCATACCAGATCCCACCTAAAATATTTTGGATTACTTTTAATTAATTCATATCCAAATTTAGTAGTGCAAGTAAAAAAAAATGGAGTTCTTTCATTTCTGGCTACTCTTTTTAAATGTTTCCATAACTCTTTTAAATCTATCTTCTTATCCCACTTCATAGCAGTTTGTTGGTAAGGTAAATCCAAGAATACAAAATCAATTGATTTATCTTTTATATCTTTTAAAATTTCTAAACAATCGCCTTGTCTTAAATCCATATATATTGTATATATATAATTATTTACAAATATAATACATATCTGCCAGTTCGTCTTGTTCGATACATTTAAAATTAATTATTAATGCACCTAGTGATGCCATAGCATTTAACATAGATTCATTTGTTCTTTCTACAATCATACATAGTCCAGTGCAACATTTTTCATCAGTTAATAACTGTTCTATTGATTTTTTAAATAGCCCTTTTCGTCTATATTGCTTATCAGTTAGTGCATAATGAATATACACCGGCATAATTTTTTTGTTATCAACTGTTTCAATTGGTTTAATAGGTCTTGAATAAACAATAAATGATTTTAAAATAAGTTCTTCATCTTGTTCTATCATTTGCACTTTATTTTCAAAATGCTTATAAAATGTAAATAC
>Ga0213866_10001259_pt1 | contig 19033 bp, 20 predicted proteins | sample PICome_11_FD_160079 | JGI IMG/M metagenome (GOLD analysis project Ga0213866, IMG submission 160079) | Coastal seawater microbial communities near Pivers Island, North Carolina, United States - PICO284 | ecosystem: Environmental > Aquatic > Marine > Coastal | place: USA: North Carolina...
ATTGCCACTCAGCTATGGAGAACGCCTCTATAGTAGCTTCTCGATATCTGCAGCTATATCTGCTGGCTTGGTGATCGGTGCAAAACGCTTGGTCACCTGCCCCTCTCTATTGACTAAAAACTTGGTGAAGTTCCATTTGATGCTTTCGGTGATTAACCCTTTGGCACTGGCGGTAAGGTAGGCATAAAGGGGATGGCGACTGCTCCCATTGACCTCAATTTTCCCCATGACTGGGAAGCTCAGACCATAGTTTAGCTGGCAGAATTCTTGGACTTCTGCATTGGAGCCGGGCTCCTGACCGCCAAATTGGTTACAGGGCATGGCGAGAATTACCAATCCGCGCTCTGCGTATTGGTCATACAGTGATTGCAGCCCCTGATACTGGGGAGTGAACCCGCACTTGCTGGCGGTATTGACGATCAACAGTACTTTGCCGCGATAATCTTCAAGGGCTTTTTCTTCCCCAGTGCTAGTGGGCACGCTAAATTCATATACAGAATTGGTTTCAGTCATTGCGGTGATTCTCCACTCGAAAATTTAATTAAAACAGTGCTCTGGTTGGGGAAAAGTACCGCTGCGAACCTCTTCAGCATAGGCGGTTAGGGCCTCTTGCACACTGTTGGTTTGTGCTAGATAGTTCTTTGAAAAAACCGGTAGTCTCTGGGAGATACCCAGCATATCGTAGAGCACTAAAACCTGGGCATCAGTATGGGGTCCGGCGCCAATGCCGATCACTGGGATATCCAGTGACTCGGACAATTGCTGCCCCAGCGCGGCAGGGATACACTCGACTACAATGAGGTCAGCACCAGCCTGCTGCAGCGTTTTAGCGTCAGTGAGCATCTTATCCGCGGCTTGCTGATCTTTGCCCTGTACTTTGTAGCCCCCCAACTTAAATACCGACTGTGGGGTTAGGCCAATATGGCCGCACACCGGAATACCGCGCTCAGTTAAGGCATGCACCGTATCGGCCAGCCATTCGCCGCCTTCAAGCTTGACCATCTGAGCACCAGCTTGCATCAGTGTCGCAGCATTATCTAGCGCCTGAGTTTGGTTGCTGTAGGACATAAACGGCATATCGGCTACCAGTAGAGAACTTTCAGCACCACGGCGCACTGCGGCGGTGTGATAGGCCATTTGTTCAACGGTTACTGGCACGGTGGTTTTCTGCCCCTGGATAACATTGCCTAGCGAATCTCCGACAAGCATCACTTCGATACCCGCGGCCTCAATCAGTGACGCAAAAGTAAAGTCGTAAGCGGTGATCACAGCAAATTTTTTGCCATCGGCTTTGCTGGCTTTGAGTTTTTGAATGCTGGTGGTTTTCATGCTGACTGGACCTCTATTCTCTGGTCGAGGTGGTTAATGATACCAAAGCAGGCAATTGTAACATTAAAAGTCAAAGCCACTGCTATTGAATTGGATGGGGATTGTAGTAGTGGCGGCCGGTAACACCGCTGAGGAGATACCTCACCAGATTATGGTAATCCTGATCGCCCTCAGCCAGATTGATCTCCGCTGTGTTGACAATTAACAGTGGGGTGTCGTCGTAGTGATAAAAAAACTGGGTGTAGGCATCATTCAGCTGTTGCAGATAGTCGAGATCAATGGTTCGCTCCATCGGATTGCCACGCTTTTGCACCCGTTGGTAGAGAGTGTGAGTGGGTGCCTGCAGATAGACCACCAAATCAGGCTTTGGTAAATCCTCAATGATTTTGTCATAAACCGCCTGATAGAGGCGGTATTCATCATCGTCTAAGGTAACACGGGCAAACAGCGGGTCCTTTTCAATAAGGAAATCTGAGACGCGCACCTGTTGAAATAATTCACCCTGCATTAGATCTTTGAGTTTGCGCATACGTTGAAATAAGAAAAACAACTGCGTGGGCAGTGCATTGCCGCGTCGATCTTGATAAAAACGCTCTAGAAAGGGATTTTCTTCAGCGTCTTCGAGCAGGATCTCGTAGTTGAACGTTTCAGCCAGCCGAGTCGCCAGCGTGGTCTTGCCAATGCCAATTGGGCCCTCAATGGCAATATAACTGGGAACAGAAATACGGCTGACATCAATATCTAAGTCATTAAAAATAGAGGATTGCACATGATTCTCCAGTTTGGGACCTATTTGCTCTGCCTAGGTATGAATTTTAACGATACCGTTCGATGAACAGTTTGCCAATAGCTGAGCCACATTTTCTTGATTGGGAATCTGCAGTTGTGGATCTATATCCGCCAGTGGTGCCAATACAAAGGCTCGCTCATGCAGTCTGGGATGGGGGATGACAAGCCGATCGGTATCACAGATTAGTTGATCATAGGTCAGGATATCTAAATCCAGGGTTCGCGGGCCCCAGCGCTGGATGCGTTGCCTACCCTGAGAGCATTCAATAGACTGCAAAAAATCCAATAGTTCGATGGCTGACAAACCGGTGCGGATTTTTGCCGCGGCATTGATATAGTTGGGTTGATCTCCCGGACCCACCGGCGTGGTTTCAAAGAATCTCGATACTTTGATCAGGGTTATCTGTGGGTGTTCGGCAATCTTGTCCAACGCCTGTTGCAGTTGTGCGCGCCGATCTTGATAACCCCCCTGACTGTGGCGGCCAAGGTTGCTGCCCAAGCCGATGGTGACCTCGGCCATTAGTTATGCCGTGATTTGCGGCGGCGGTTGCGGCGCCTGGGGTTTCGCTGTGGAGGTAGATCCTCAACCATTTTAAGTTGCTGTTGCTCATCAACCTGTTGGTATCTGGTCCACCAATCTCCAAGTCCCTGAAGGTCCTCACCAACCTGTTCTCGCAGTAGCACAAAGTCGTAACCGGCACGGAATCGAGGGTGCTCAGCCAGTCGCTTGGCCCTGTTGCCAGCTCTGCGGCTGAGCATTAGCTGCAGGGACCAGATTTCGCGCATCGCCAGAGTGAAGCGTTTGGGTATGGCGGTGATCGCGACCTGATTGGTTATCACTTCGTTGCTGGCTTTATTGATCGCCACGGAGGGAGATTGACCACTATTTTGCAAGCTAGAGGCCAACTGTTGAACTGCCGGCCACAGCAGCGCGGCGTAAATAAATGCGGGGGTCACTCTTTTATTGTTTTGAATTCGCAGATCGGTGTTAATCAATGCCTGCTCTACCAGAGCTCTTGCGGCGCTGTTCCCCTGATTGATCAGGCGGTTGGTCTGGGGAAAGATCTGTTCAAACAGCTGAAAATCCATCAGCAGTTCAAAAACCTTTTGACCCTGTCCGCTCATAAATAGTTTGATGGTTTCATCAAACAGTCGTGGTGCCGAGATATGGGAGAGATTGCGTGCTGTTTTGGCTATGGGTTTTAGGGTTTTAGGGTCTACGCGAAAATTGAGTTTGGCGGCAAACCTTGCCACTCGCAGTAATCTGACCGGGTCTTCGCGGTATCTGGTTGCCGGATCGCCAATCATGCGTATGGTGCCCTTTTCCAAATCAACCAATCCGCGACAAAAGTCATGTAGGCTGTTGTCGATGGGGTCGTAGTAGAGGGCATTAACAGTTAGATCACGTCGATGGGCATCGTCCTTGATCGAGCCAAATACATTGTCTCGCGTGAGAACACCAGTTGCCGATTGCTGTAGACGGCGGCCATTTTTTGCTGAATTACCCTGCTTGGATGTATCGGATCGGAAGGTGGTGACCTCTATGATATCTCTGCCAAATTGGACATGGGCAATTTGAAAGCGCCGGCCGACAATTCGCGAGCGTCTAAATAGCTGTTTGACATCGTTTGGCGTGGCATTGGTAGCCACATCGAAGTCTTTTGGCTTGAGGCCCATCAGCAGGTCGCGTATACAGCCTCCCACCAGATAGGCCTGATAATTATTTTCTTTGAGAACCCGCACCACTTCCAGCGCCCGGGGACAAATAAGCTCTGGAGAGAGCGGATGGTCCTCAGGTCCAATCACAAGGTAACCATCTTTGTCCCGCTTTAGAAATTTTCGCTCTAGGAGTTCGCTGAGGTGTTTTAGCACAATACTTGCCATTAACTTTTTGAGTGGACAGTTTAGCAGAGCAGGAGATGTCTGTTAATGCTTGCTGGTAACAGCAATAATTGCAGGCACACTTTGTGGTGATAGAGAAAGTTTGTGGAGATTTACGGGCAAGAAAAAAGGGTTGCCTCTCGACAGCCCCCCTCAGTATCTATTCAATTTTTATTATTATTTATTGTTCTTTTTGTACGAGAATAAACTCGTAGGAGGATTTAAGCAGAAACTCGAGGGTGCAACAAGCGTATTTTGCGGTTTTTTTAGGGGAATTTAAAAAAAGTTAATGCTTTTAAAGTAAACCGCTATGGATTTGGTTATAGCGGCTGTTTGCGGTGATTATTTTTTTCGAGGAATCCCCAATTTATTACGTCGTTCCCACAGCGATTTTCGGCTGATTCCCAGCTTTTCGGCGAGCATGGTTTCGGACATCTCCGACTGATTTTGTTGCACAAAATGGGCGAAGTATTGATCGAGGGATAGGTGAGGCTGATTGGGATTGGTTTGAATACTAGCTGTGGTTGCAATGGGGTTATCCGCAGATTCTGTTGTCTGTCCTTCAGTGTCCTGTACTTTAGAGCGCTGTACTTTAGCCTTCTGTGCTTCAGATACCAGCCGATTTACAGTCGATAGCAGTTCACCCTGGTCAAAGGGCTTGGAGATATAATCAACAGCCCCGAGGCGCATAGTATCAACCGCTGAGCGCAGACTGGCATAACTGGTCATAATTAAAACCGGCACCGGGTTCGCCAGGGCGATTAGCTCGCTGCCGACACCACCCGGGAGACGCATATCGCTGATAATCAAATCGAACTGTTGCAGGTTAAAGGCTTCCCTGGCAGTTTTTACACTCACTGCCTGAGCCGTGTGATAGCCGTGATGCTCCAGTAATTTACACAGGGAACAGCGGATAATCTCTTCATCTTCAACCACGAGGATTTTGGCTTGGTGCGCAGTGCTCATTCTGTATCCTTTAAGTTGCCAAGGGCTTTTGATCGGTCACTGCGGAGGGAAAGCTAAGAACTGCGGAGGTGCCCTTGTTAGGTCCCTGAGTAGCGCTCTCAATGCTGATCTTTGCACCTATCTTTTCAGCCAGGTTGAATACGATCCACAAACCGAGACCGGCACCCTCTCCGGGATCTTTGCTGCTGACAAAAGGCTCAAAGAGATGAGGCCTTATTTGCTTTGGGATGCCCTGTCCCCAATCCCTGACAATAACCTTGGCGCTGTGCTCCTCAACTTTGGTCTCAATTAGCACCTGATCACCCTCGGAAGATGCATCTCTGGCATTGCTCAGTAGGTTGACAAAAATCTGTACCAATTGGTGCTGATCTGCCCAAATAGAAAAATCCCGCTCTATGGCACATCGGTAATCCACCGGCGTTTTTTCCCTATCTAGTTGAAGGAGATCAATAGCTTCCTCCACAACTGCCCTGATGCTTACTTTCGAGGGGTCTGCCAAATCCATATCGCCGCCTCTGGTGAAATTGATTAGCGACTTGATAATCCGATTAATTCGGTCTGTTTGCGACAAAATTTGATCGGCATAGTTATCTGTCTGTGGCGTTTTGGATTCGCGTTTCAAATCTTGTGCCAGACAGGTAATACCCGTTAATGGATTGCCTATTTCATGGGCTACCCCGGCTGCCAGCCGACCCGCAGAGGCCAATCTCTGGTTATCGATTGAAGTTTTGGTCAACAGCATAGCCTCGGTATGGTCCTCAAACAGTATGATGATCTCCTCAATCAAATCCTCACCTGTCTCTTCGCTTAGTTGACCGTTAGACGATTCTACAATAGTGGATGTCGACTTCTGTAGACCAAACCATCGGTTTTGCCCAGCGAGCTCGATTTCAATAACTTTGGATACGTTCTGGTCGGTCGTCAAAAATAGTAGTATTTGACTGTGCCATGGATTGGGTAAATCAGTTATCAAACTACCTACCGCGGTTGATTCAGGGATGCCGGTGTAACTTTGGAGGGTCTGATTCCATTTCAAAATTTCTCCTCTTTTATCCACCGACATAACACCGATGGGAAGGTTGTCGAGAATTTCCCGATGATGAATTCGCTGTCTGTTTAATTCACTGGCAATACCGGTCAGTTGACTGCCCTGAATAGCTAAAATCGACTCGGTTAAATAGCTGTCGTCTGGACTTTTAGAAAATGGCGATACGGATAACTGTGACTGCTGCATAATTTTTGTCGCCGCGAGGATGCCGTAGTGGTAATTGAGCGAGCCATTAATCTTATCTCGCAGTTTTCTCAGAGACGCGGGTCTGGTCTCCTGTGGATCTAATCCCAGAGCATGTAGTGCCTCAGCAATATGTTGATCGGCGGCATCGCCGAGAGCAAGTCTCAGGCTGTCCCTCAATTCTGATACGGTTTTTTGCGCTATCTCAGTTCGCGCTGGGAGATACAGATTATCGGCCATGCACAAATTGGCATAGGCGCGCTGTTCGCTGTCTCTAGGCGTATAAATTGAAAATAATGCGCTGAGCATCACGTTGATCAGCAGCGCCTCGATCGCCCAGATGCCCCAATTTTGCATGCCAATTTGGATATTGTTATCGGTGAATGGGATGGCCAGTTGCCAGTCGCCAAACAGTAGCGGCAGGGCGATAGTCGCCAGCCAGATGCCCATGCCTGCAATTAAACCGGCAATAAAACCCCTGCGGTTCGCCTCGGGAAGATAAATCACTGCTAGTATTCCGGGTGCCAGTTGCGCCAGCCCAGCGAATCCAGCCAAATAGTAATCGGTAATACTCTGGTTTTTGCCGGCTGCATTCAATAGCAGACAAAAGAGCATAAACACCCCAGCAATGAGGGTTTTTTGGCGCCCTATCCATCGGGGTAGATCCGCTTGGCGATTTAACGCTTTGCGGTCTAGTACAAAACTATTGATAACAATGGTTGATGTCATTGCCACCAGAATGCAAACCATCGACAGCGCAACCAGCGCAATGCCAACACTGGCAAGGGTGGTAATCACTGGATATCCAAGGGCGTCTGGCAGGGCGAAGCTATAGTTTTGCAGGGGTGAGTCCAGCTGATTGACTATGCCACTCCAGAGCAGGGGAAATACGGGAATGGCCGCCAACAGCACAATCAGCGGGAAGGCCCAGGCGGACGTTTCAGTCTGCTCTGAGCTGACATTGTTAGCCATTAAGAAGCTAAAATTAATCGGGCTGGCAAAGCTGGCGGCCATAAACACAATAAACAAACTCAGGGATGACTCGGCGCGTTGCACTACAACTTGTTGACCGCTATCAATCACCCACTGATTCATCTCATTGAAGCTACCGAAAACCGACTGAACAGCTGCCCAGGCACCGAGAAATAGCGCGGGTAGTACCAGCAGTCCAGCTAAAGTGGTCAACCAGCTGAGATATGCCACACCTGTTTTCTGAGTATGGCCAAGAATACAAATTACGGTTACAGCGGTCAGCATACTGGCTACTGGTGTTGCAATCGTAAAATCCAGAAAGTGGCTTGCCAGGGATTCAACCGCCAAAAATTGCGCCAGAATAAGGGGTATGGATGTCAATATCAGGCTGCAACAGGCCAGTGCGGCGACTGCTCTGCCACGGTATCTAAAGGTCAGAAAATCCACTGGTGTGGCAAATCTAATAAATTCGCTGAGGCGCCGAATCGGCGAAAAAATTAGTGGAGAAACCATAAACACAAGGGTTGCAGCGACTAGTGCTGTTACCATCCCCAAACCGTATCTTCCGGCCATCTCTGGAGAGCCCATGGTCAGCAGTACACCAGTGCCGGAGAATAGCCCCATCACCAGCATTATGTTTTGACTGCCATCTGCAGACCTCATGGATAGCCAGCGCCCTAGCAGGAATCCTAGAAGTAATACGGCGACCGTGGCGGCGACAGCATCAGGATTCATCGCGCACTCGGTGACGATGAATGAGATACGCGGCAAAAACTAGCATTGCCCAGACTATAAAAGGTCTAAACCAGCTGCCATCCGGCTGTGTTGACCAGCGGGTGGCAATTGGGAAAATCACGGCACCCAGTAGAAGTAGCGTTGCGACTAGACGAAAATTTGGCATGATTAGGCAACCTTGAGATAGCAGTGGATTATAGAACAGAGAATTTTACAGCTCCAGCGGTGCTGAAATTCCCTCTGTAACAGCGGGAATTGCAGATAGATTCCAATTTTCCACGCCCCACACAAGGATCTTATCCGGGCTGTTGGCCATCAGTTCAGGGTGAGGATTCTGTCCAAGCCATTTGAGAGCATGCCACAGGTTTTGTCTCTCATGACCCTCTATCAGGGACTTGGCAAAATGTTGCTTGCTCAGTTTTTGACCCGCTGAGTTTACTGCCAGTGGGATATGCATATAAGTTGGTGTCCTGAATCCGAGACACTTTTGCAGCAGGATCTGTCTGGGAGTCGATGCGAGTAGATCAGCACCGCGCAGCACTTGCGTAATTCCCTGATAGTGATCGTCCGCTACCACAGCCAATTGATAGGAAATAAGCCCATCGCGTCGACGCAAGATAAAGTCGCCAATATCCCGAAAAACATGCTGCTGGAAATCACCCATAATTTGATCACTGTAAGATATTGTATCTCCAGTGGCTGAGGAAGTGGGCAGTGCTTTGTCCACCGCCAGTCTAAGGGCGCTATCTCCAGCTGGAAGGTGCAAATTTGAGCACTTGCCATCATAAACACCCCCTAGACTACTGAGCCGTTGGCGGTTGCATTCGCAGTTATAGACAAGCTGTCTGGCCTGTAGTTGTTGCACAATGTCGTGGTATCGATCCAGCTGGTCGCTCTGATAAAAAACCTGATCGTCCCAGTATAGTTGGTGATCATCCAGTTGTTTCAATATGCAGTCACTGGCTCCTGGTACCTCCCTTGGCGGATCTATATCTTCAATTCTCAAAAGCCATCGGCCACCTTGACTTTTGACCTGTAGATAACTGGCCAGTGCGGCAACTAGGGAGCCAAAGTGCAGGGGACCGGAGGGTGACGGAGCAAAGCGACCAGTCTCTAGAGTGCTGGACACAGGTGGGGTTGCCGACATAGACAGGCGTAAAGGGGAGCGGACTGCAGTCTAGCCGCCGGTGATTTGTCGCTCTTTAATCTCATCGAGGGTTTTGCAGTCTACACAGAGATCGGCGGTAGGGCGCGCCTCCAAACGGCGGATGCCCACTTCCACACCGCATTGATCGCAGTAACCGTAATCGTCCTCCTCCACACGAAGCAGGGTCTTATCGATCTTTTTGATCAGCTTGCGCTCGCGATCTCGAGTGCGCAGTTCTAGGCTAAATTCTTCCTCTTGGGTGGCGCGATCTGCAGGATCTGGAAAATTAGCGGCCTCATCTTTCATATGGCTCACTGTGCGATCCACTTCTTCCATCAGCTCGCTGCGCCAGGCATTGAGAATCCGCTTAAAGTGCTCCCGTTGGTTTTCATTCATATACTCTTCTTTGGCCTTTAGCTTGTAGGGCTCAAGACCATGGAGCGTTGACGAATTATTAACTGCAGTGGGTTTGGTTTTAGCCTTAGCCGCAGGTTTCTTAGTTGCTGTTGCCATGCACAAAATCCGTTAGTGAGTTAGCACTGAAAATCAAAACAGAGGGTTTATAGAGAGTTTATCAGTATTTTTCAAGGGAAATTTATGCCTTAAATCGATAAATTTGCAAATGACCCTCATTTCAATAAGCCGAAATGGCCACTCAGCTAATTGAGAACGCCCCCTATTTCCCTATAATTGGTAGTCTATTTTTAACACAGATATGTTCAGAGATCACTGCCAATGCAAATCACGCCGCCTCTTTTGCCCGCTGTTTTCGAGACTAGATACAAACGTTTTTTTGCTGACCTAAGAGATGCCGATGGAAACAGGCTGACGGTGCATTGCGCCAACACCGGTTCAATGAAGAACTGTATAGTCCCGGGTTCCACTTGCTTTTATTCGCTTTCAAATAACCCCAAGCGAAAATTGCCTGGAACCCTAGAATTGGTAACCACCAGCGAGGGTCAGTTAGCTGGTGTCAATACCTCGCGCGCGAATCATCTGGTGCATGAGGCTATTGAATCCGATCTGATCGATGAACTGCGTGGCTATGCGCAGATGCGCTCAGAAGTGCGCTACGGCAATGAAAAAAGCCGCATTGATTTGCTTTTGCAGGATCCACAGCGCGGCCAGTGCTATATCGAGGTTAAAAATGTCACTTTGGAGGAGGCTGGTGGCAGGGTGATGTTTCCGGATGCGGTGACCAGTCGCGGGACTAAACACCTGCGGGAACTGATGGCGATGTTACAGCAGGGCCACAGGGCGGTGCTGTTTTTCTGTGTCCAGGTTAGCGATGCTAAATCTATGGAAATCGCCACTGCAATAGATTCAATCTACGCCCAAACACTATCTCGGGCAATCGATTTGGGTCTCGAAGTGATGGCTTGGCGCGCTAAACTCAGCCCTGAGGAAATTAGTTTGGACTGTGCAATTCCGTTTATTCAAGCTCGGCAAGCGCCTGAGCTCTCAGGTTGATCGGCGCTGGGGGGAGCGCCTGGCCGGCGGTGATAAAGTACTGGTCATGGTCAAAGTGCACAGCCACTGGGGTCAGTGAATCGCCTTGACAGGGTCCGGCGATACAGCGACCGCCGTCAATCTCAAACAGTGCGCCGTGGGAGGCGCACTGAATGAGTTCGCCGTCTCCATCGAGAAACTGGTTAGGCATCCAATTTAAGGGTATCCCGCGGTGGGGGCAGCTGTTCCAGTAGGCATGAATTTGATTATCCAAGCGAACCGCAAATAGTTGACGCTGTTCAACCAAAAGCTCAATAGTCTGACGTTCTTCGAGGTCGCTGAGGGCGCAGAGTGGAACATCCCTCGCCAGGGTTACACTATCCACCGTACTTGAGCGCCTCAATTCTGGCCTCGAGAGGCGGGTGAGTTCGCAGTAATTTAGCGGCACTCTGTTTCCAGCCGCTGGAGATAGCAAACGCGGTCATAGTGTCCGGCATCTGACTGGGTACCTGTGCCTGGGTTTCGGCCCTCAGTTTTTCAAGCGCGGCTATCATTGCAGTGCGTCCGGCCAATTGCGCAGCGGCGGCATCGGCGCGGAATTCTCTGTAGCGCGAGAACCACATCACAATCATCGATGCCAGAATGCCCAAGATAATCTCTGCCACAATAGTTGCCACCCAGTAACCCAAACCCAATCCGCGCTGATTTTTCAGCACCACGCGGTCGACAAAGAAGCCGACCACGCGAGCGGCAAACATTACAAAGGTGTTGACTATGCCCTGAACGAGACTCAGAGTGATCATATCGCCATTGGCAACATGGCCGATCTCGTGAGCCAGAACGGCGCGTGCCTCGTCTTCACTAAAGCGCTCCAGCAACCCTGAGCTAACCGCCACCAGGGCGTTATTTCTGTTCCAACCAGTGGCGAAGGCATTGGATTCTTGAGCGGGGAAGATGCCCACCTCCGGCATACCGATGTCAGCTTTTTTGGCTAGGGCAGCCACAGTTTCCATCAGCCAGCGCTGCTGGGGGTTAGCTGGGGTCTCGATAATCTGGGTGCCGCTGGTTCGCTTGGCGATAAATTTGGACATCAACAGTGAGACAAATGATCCCAGGAATCCAAACACAGCGCAGAACACCAACAGTGACCCGAGATTCAGATCCATGCCGTTATCTGCAAGAATACTCTCAACGCCGAGAAGACGCAGTGAGATGCTGGCGACAATAATAATGGCCAGGTTGGTCAGTAAGAACAGGCCAATTCTAAGCATTGGTAAACTCCTATGTTAACTTGCATTAATATTGAGGGTTGAACCGAAAAAGTCAACCGTACCTGTTGCGTGAAATGGATATTTTTTGCTTATCCATTGCAGCAGGGGTATAACAGCAGTTTAGAACACCCTGAGAATAATTAGTGTATTAATTAAATGCGTATTGTAGATATTGTGACCGGCACCACAGAGGCTCATCTGGTCTATTTGGATCAGAGTTTACACAATGCGCCTCCAGTGCAGATTCACCAGCAGGTACTGGAGCCCCTAATTGAACTTCGTGAGGCCGCCGCTAGCGCTGGTTTTGGACTCTGCCTGTGCAGTGGATTTCGTTCTTTTCAACGACAACTGCAGATATGGAACGGCAAGGCTTCCGGTGAGCGACCGGTGGTAGATGACTCGGGAAAACTGATTGATATTCGGGATCTCAGCCCCTGGGATCAGGTACAGGCCATAATGCGTTGGTCTGCGCTTCCCGGTGCCTCTAGACATCATTGGGGCACGGACTTCGATATCTACGATGCCAGCGCGATGCCAGAGGGTTATCAATTGCAGTTGACGCCAGAGGAAACCCAGGGCCAAGGTATTTTTGCACCCATGCACACTTGGTTGGATACCCACCTTCCCACTACAGGCTTCTATCGGCCCTATGCCATCGATAGGGGTGGTATAGCACCGGAGCGCTGGCATCTCAGTTACAGGTCCTTAGCTGATCAGTATGCTGAGGTTATAGATCGAGAGCTGCTAGAGGCGCGTCTGCGGCAATCAAATTTGCTGCTACTGGATGTGGTGATAGCGCATTGGGATGAAATACTGCAGCGTTACCTTCTGTTAAACTAGGACAACTATTGAGTCTGGTATTAGTTTATGAGTTCCAATGACCCCATCTGGCAAAGGATACGCGACGAGGCTACGCAGTCCCGCGCTAGGGAGCCGCATCTGGCCAGTTTTCTAGACCGTGCAGTGCTGGAGCACGCAGATCTAGACGCCGCACTGGGTTTTAACCTGGCCCGGCAGTTATGTTGCCCCTCTATCCCCGCCGTCGAAGTTGAGCAAATTATCGCAATGGCTTTGCGAGCCGATGCCAATATTGGGCGCAGTGTTAGGTTGGATATGCAGGCGGTGTTTGATCGCGATGCCGCCTGCGATAATTATCTTAGTCCCCTACTGTTTTTCAAGGGCTTTCAGGCACTGCAACTGTATCGAATTGGCCACTGGCTTTGGACCCACAATAGACCAGAGTTGGCGCTGTATTTTCAAAACCAAATTTCCGAGAATTTTGCCGTGGATATCCATCCCGCGGCACAGATAGGTGCTGGAATCATGCTGGATCATGCCACCGGTCTGGTAATCGGAGAAACCGCCGTGGTCGGAGATAATGTATCGATTCTGCACGCGGTGACCCTCGGCGGCAGTGGCGCACAGGCAGGCGACCGCCACCCCAAGATTGGCAATGGGGTTATGATTGCCGCCGGCGCCAAAATACTGGGCAATATCCATATTGGCGCGGGCGTCAAAGTGGGTGCGGGCAGCCTGGTGCTCGAGTCGGTTCCAGACCATGTAACTGTGGTGGGGGTGCCGGCAAAAATAGTTGGCGCGCCAAGTGAGCGTGACCCAGCATTGGAGATGAATCAAGCAATAGACCAGGAGGGTTGAAACCTATGGCTGAAAAAAGATTTTCGGGGCTACTCTACAGGCGAATCGTAGCGGCATCGATACACTCATGGCGAGGTCTTGTGGATAGCGCAAGCCACGAAGAGGCGTTTCGCTGTCAGCTCTTTTTAAGTCTTTTTCTGGTCCCACTGGCCTTTGTGCTGGCCATTGATCCGGTGCAGTTAATTTTACTGATAGGCAGTGTTATTCTGGTGATGATTGTGGAGCTTCTAAACACTGGGCTAGAAATGGTTGTCGATCGCATTGGAATAGAATTTCATGAGCTGTCTGGACGGGCAAAGGACGTGGGCTCGGCGGCTGTACTGTTCTCTATGCTAATCTTCTTGCTGACTTGGGTTACCATTGCCCTGAGCAATTATGGCCCGCTGTAACTGTAGCGGGAATATTCTATAGACAGAGACTAGCCAGGTGTTCCAGTTGTTTATCCAGCAGCTGCTGTCGGTCTTCTGGAAAACCTTGAAGACTAAAACACTCAGTGTCTAAGCTGGAAAAGTGGGCGATTGATGACAGCTGCTCGAGACTGTAATAGTCACAGTGGAGGGCGACCGATCCCGCTGTGAGTTGTGTTGCCAGCTTGGCATTTTGTCGCTTGAGACCAGTGATGCCCTGTTCGAAATAAAAGCTTGGTGCGGTGGGGATATTTTGACTGCTCAGCGTCCAGTTGCTCTCTAGGCTTATTCCCTGCTCAATGGTTAAGCGCTCAATAAGTTGTCGCAGACTGTAAACCGCCATTAGGCATACCAAGAGATGCTGTTTCGAGCACTGGGTAGAGCGAATAGTGAAACAGATGCTCTCCAATCCGCCCTGAATACGCGTGCCGCCATACAGTTGTAGCGTTCTCAAAACACAGTAGTCTAATTTCTCAAATAGTCGGTCTAAATTCTCTCGATTAAGCTGATTGATCAGATGTTGACGGTTTTGAATACTAAGCGTGATCACTGAGTAGAAGTAGGTGTTACTGGTATCACCTTCAACATCCGCTGTATTGAACAACAGCGGCTGAACCTTGGTTTCCAGCGCTGTGAGCTCATCGGTTAGGGGTTCGATATTTCCCGGGAGTTTCTCGCTGAGTCGGCGCAAGCGCATGGACAGTTGGTCGGCAAAACGGTAGCAGAGATAGGTGCCCAACAGGGTGAATGAAAGCCATAAAACAATCCAGTCGACAACCAGGTCGCGGTGTTTGGTGTAGATTGGCTGAACATTGACCACCAGAGAGACAACCCCGGCCTGGGTGTTTTGAATTTCTACAGTGCGCTTAAATTCTATGGCCTCAAATTGATTGGGTTTGGGCTTGCCACTTCGGGAAATCAGTTCGCCGTCTACGCTGAACAGGCTGGCACTGATAATATGCGGTTCCTCGGTAGCCTGTTTTAACGCCACCTGGACACTGATGGTATCGCCGTTAAACAGCGGTGTAAGAATCCCATCGTTTAAACGGTTTAAGATAGCATCGCCGTGATCAAATACAGCCTGCTCTGCCAGATTTCGAGCTTGCACAGAGAGCAGCATCCAGCTGGCAAATCCAAATGCCAGACTGGCGAAAAGAAAAATAGTTGGAATCTTTAGTGACATGCTAGAACGAAAAGACATGCTGTATCTCATGGTTATTTGGTTTTCTTATTCTTAAAGGTCTCTAAAAGATTAACGCTTAACAGATCCCCAGCTCGGCAAACTGACGCCTCGCTAACCGCATCCCATCATAACATTGAAAGCATCGGTGATGCTGTACTGCCTTTGCAGTCATAGTTTATTTACTGTGCACGCAGTTAATCAATCCAGAGTTTATCCTACAAACCTGAGCTTGCGACTACAATTCAGCTGCGAAATTTAGGATAATAACCGTTAAATAATAAATCGCGGCCGGCACCATTGAAAAATATCCTACTGATCAACGTTTACGGGGGAGATAAACCTGGGATTACCAGTGCGGTAACCGGTGTGCTCGCTAGCTACAGCGCCACGGTGTTGGATATTGGCCAAGCGGTGATACACGAGCAGCTCAATTTGGGTATCTTAACTGCTGTGCCCGCCGAGATACAGATCGATGCCCTCATCTCTGAGGTGCAGACCTGTCTGCAACCCCTGCAGATGAAAGCTAAGTTTGAGTCAATTGCAGATCAACAGTATCAGAGCTGGGTGGAACAGCAGGGCAAGCCGAGACATATAGTGACGCTGTTGGCCCGCAAAATAGAGGCACATCATCTGGCTGCGCTAACCGCTGTGGCCGCTAGTCATCAATTGAATATCGATAAAATTGTGCGCCTATCGGGCCGCATCAACCTAGATGAAAGTGATCAGTTGGGTAGAGCTTGTGTTGAGTTTTCAGTGCGCGGTGAGGCCAAAAAACCGCAGTTATTCAAAAAGAGCTTGTTGGAATTAGCCCACAAATTTGACATCGATATTGCGTTTCAAGAGGACAATTTATACCGTCGCAACCGGCGTTTAGTGGTGTTTGATATGGACTCCACCCTGATAGATGCCGAGGTGATCGACGAGCTGGCCGTAGAGGCCGGCGTCGGCGACCAAGTGGCGGCTATCACTGAAGCGGCCATGCAGGGCGAATTGGATTTTAAACAGAGCTTTGAACGCCGATTGTCACTGTTGAAAGGATTGGACGCCTCAGTACTGCAGTCGGTTGCTGAGCGGCTGCGCCTCAGTGAGGGAGCTGAACATCTGATTGCCACGCTAAAGAAGCTGGGTTATAAGACGGCGATTATCTCCGGTGGCTTTAGTTTTTTTGGCGACTACCTGCAAAATATCCTCGGGGTTGATTATGTCTATGCCAATCAGTTGGATATTGAAGATGGTAGAGTCACAGGTCGGGTCAAAGGTGAGGTTATTGACGGTCAGCGCAAGGCCCAGTTACTCCGTGAGCTGACTGCCCGTGAGGGGTTAATGCTACAGCAGGTCATTGCCGTGGGTGATGGCGCCAATGATCTCCCGATGTTGGATATAGCGGGGTTGGGGATTGCCTTTAGAGCTAAACCGCTGGTCAAGGCATCGGCCAAGCAGGCGATTTCAAATCTGGGGTTGGATGGCATCCTGTACCTTCTGGGTTACAGTGATAAAGACACTGGCGCTCTGTGAGTAGATAAAGTACTTTAGTTAGGGCTGTAGAGCCTTAATATACTGCCCGAGAACTTCCCACAGTTTTCAAGCGGCAATCATTGATCTAAAACAGTAGAGAAAATTGACATGGCAACATACGCAACCAACGAATTTCGCTCCGGCTTGAAAGTGATGTTAGACGGAGACCCCTGTTCGATTTTGGAAAACGAGTTTGTTAAACCGGGCAAGGGCCAAGCATTTAATCGAGTGAAACTGCGCAATCTTAAATCTGGCCGTGTGTTGGAGAAGACCTTCAAGTCTGGAGAGACGATTGAGGCCGCTGATGTCATGGATATGGATATGCAGTATCTCTATGAGGACGGTGATTTTTGGTACTTTATGGAGCCCAATACCTTTGAGCAACACCAGGCCACTGAGACTGCCGTGGGTGAGGCCAGACAGTGGCTCAAGGAACAGGACACCTGTGTGGTGACTCTCTACAATGGCTCGCCACTATCGGTTACGCCGCCCAACCATGTGGAGTTGGAGATTGTGGAAACCGATCCCGGTTTGCGCGGAGACACCGCTCAGGGTGGAAGTAAGCCGGCAAAACTGAGCACTGGTGCCACGGTTAAGGTTCCGTTATTTCTCGACCAGGGGGATGTGGTTAGAGTTGATACCCGAACGGGAGAATACCAGGGGCGCGTCAAGGACTGAATTAGCATACCCTAGAGAATTGTAGGGAGAATCTCTGATCGCTACTTGGAAGCCTAGCGCCGACTATCAAATGCTGGTATCCAGAGCTGCGCTACTGGCACAGATTCGGCATTTCTTTGCCGAGCGCACCGTTCTCGAAGTCGACCCCCCGTTGCTGGCGACCACCTCAGTGACCGATATCAATATTGACAGTATTGTCGCAACGGTCGAAGGTGACAGCCACTACCTGCAAACCTCACCAGAATTCTTTATGAAGCGTATGCTCGCCGTTGGTAGTGGCGATATCTATTATCTGGGTAGGGCGTTTCGCGATGCTGAACAGGGGTCGCGACACAATCCAGAGTTTACGCTGTTAGAGTGGTATCGCGGCGGCTGGGATGAATTTCAGTTGATGACTGAGGTTGAAGACTTGGTCAGTGCGCTATTCCACAGTCAACATCAAGCCGAACTTCCCGTATCCAGGCTGAGTTATGCCGACTGTTTTGCTGCGGTCTTTGATCTAGACCCCCACAGCTGTGAGTTGAGCCAGTTACAGAAATTAGCGGCTGAAAATGGCTCCCAGAGTTGGCGCAATGAGAGCAGAGCAAACTGTTTAGATTTGCTGTTTAGTACCCGGGTTGAGCCTCAGCTGCCCGAGGGTTTGGTATTTGTCTATCACTATCCCGCCTGTCAGGCAGCTCTGGCACAAATTGAATCCTGTGCAGAGGGTTATCCAGTCAGTCGTCGATTTGAGGTATTTCTTCAGGGTATGGAGCTGGCTAACGGTTATTTGGAGTTGACCGATGCGGATCAGCAGCGGCAGCGTTTTGAAGCCGACAACGCAGTGCGAGCAGCAGCTCAGAGAGCTGCAATGCCAATCGATAAAAATCTAGATCTGGCCATGCGTGCTGGCCTTCCCCCCTGCGCCGGCGTGGCTCTGGGTGTGGATAGATTGCTGATGCAGCTACAGGGCGCCACTTCCATAGACAGGGTTTTGCCTTTTGCCTGGCAGCGCTGTTAAGCGCTGAGTATTGGGATTTTTAGCAGGGCTGAAAGTAGTGATTCATCGCCTTGGATGGCTCCTTGGTTTGGCTCTCGCCAACCACAGTCGCCGGCACGCCGGCAACGATGGCCTTTGCCGGCACCGATTCCAACACGACACTGGAGGCCGCCACCATAGCGCCAGCCCCGACTTCAATATTGCCCAAGATTTTCGCGCCTGGTCCCAACAGTACCCCTTTTCTAATTTTTGGATGGCGGTCACCACCCTGCTTGCCGGTTCCGCCCAGGGTCACAGATTGCATAATCGAAACACAGTCATCCACCACAGCGGTTTCGCCGATGACTACTCCAGTGCCATGATCCATTAGAACCCCCGATCCAATCACCGCCGCGGGATGAATGTCGACGCCAAACTTTGTGGAGATACTGTGTTGCAGCAACAGGGCAGTGGTCTTATTACCCGAATGCCACAGTGCATGGGCTATGCGATAGGCCTGCACGGCCAGGAATCCCTTAAAATATAAAAAAGGCGTACTGTAGGCATTGCATGCAGAATCTCGATCTAGGGTAGCTTGGATATCCCGTGACGCGCTGTAGACGATCTGCTGGTCACTAAGTACATCGTCAACCAGGGTTTTTAACTGGGCTTTGGGCAGGCCACTGTGGCACAGCTTTGCGACTAGATGATGACCTAACCCCTGTGCCATGGTGCTGTGATCCAGTACCGCATCCTGTAAAAAATGTTTGAGAACAGGCTCTCTCTCCAGCATCGACTGGCTTTCACTGACAATGTTCTGCCATACAAAGGCAATTGATTTTTCTCTGTTCGGACGCATAGACAAG
>Ga0213866_10001260_pt1 | contig 19005 bp, 25 predicted proteins | sample PICome_11_FD_160079 | JGI IMG/M metagenome (GOLD analysis project Ga0213866, IMG submission 160079) | Coastal seawater microbial communities near Pivers Island, North Carolina, United States - PICO284 | ecosystem: Environmental > Aquatic > Marine > Coastal | place: USA: North Carolina...
AAGCTGGTCAGAACGAAGTAAATAATGCAATTATCAATCGGTTAGAAACCATTGAAGACAGTTTTAAATCCTATGCTGATAACCAAGATAATAGGTGGCAAAGTTTAAGCTTAGACCTTACCTCTAGAACCGAGAATAGGTACACCACTGAGGATGCTAATAGAGATCATGTAAACGCTGAACTGGAGCGTGAAACTGAAGACCTTAAGCTTAAGATATGGGTAATGGAGAATTATACCCCTAAAAAGCAAGAGTAGTTCTTCCAAAAACTTCGGAGCACTTCTTCCAAAAACTTTGGATGGCTCATTTTTAAATTCCCTTCCCTCTTTTCTGATCCCAAAAACTCTGGATCACTCCTTTTAATTTCACTCCCAAAAACTCTGGTGGGGTTCTTCCAAAAACTCTGGTGGGGTGATTTTCAGAGCCTCCGCACATGCTTTGCATATATGTATGGTATATATCGCACATGTACACTCAAAACCAGCTTAAAACAGGTTTAAAAGCATATTAAGCACTGACAAATTGCCATATAAAATAAATGTTTTGTGATTTGACAAAGTTTCTATTTGTTGTATAATTGGGGAGCATTAACAACAAATAAACAACAAGGTTAAAATTATGAAATCAGTATTTAGTAGCAATTCGGAAACAATTCACATATACGCACAACAAAACCACCCCGAAGGACGCTCAACGGGTGGAAACGTCTTCTTTTATGGGTCTAAACTCTATTCTTATGGCTATCATTATTTGCTAGCTGAGTTTATCGATCCCAATACGGTCGTAATTAATGACAAAGGGTATTCAAATAGTACCTCAAAGCACATTAATATAGCTCAAAGCGCCTTAAGTCAGTATAAAATATTTTATACAACCCGAACAGATTTAGAATATGTAGCAAGTGAAGTACGGTACAACCTTAAGAAACTAGCAAAGGCACGAAAGCCAGAAATATATATAAACAATATTTTAAGCCTTTGGAGGTCGCTTAATGAGTTTATTGATTATAGAGGCTTAAAGGTAAAGCGCTCTAAAGACTACTTAGAAATTAAAAGAGCTGTAGAGGCTATTGAGGACAGCCCCGAAAATTATAAAGAAAAGCTTCAAAAGCTCGCAAAAGAAAAGGAAGCTAAAGCAAAGAGAAAAGCTAAAAAAGAGCTTAAAGAGAAGCTTCAAAAGTTCCTTAATTATAAAATACATTCTTTCCGAGTTAATGGAATGAACGACTTTTTAAGGGTCAGTAAAGACGGTGAAAGCGTGGAAACCTCTCAAGGGGTCAGAGTGCCAATAAAAGAAGCTAAAATACTTTACAGGCTTATAAAGGCTGGCAAAGATATCAAAGGCTTTAAAATTAGTCATTATACAGTTATTTCGATTAATGGCGTTTTAAAAATTGGCTGTCATGATATTGACACTGACTCAGTACAAAAGGTCGGAGAGGCTATAATTTAAACGAAAAGAGCCCCGTATTAATGGGGCTCTAATCTTAGCAATTAACAACCCCTAAAGGTTATTAAATCAAATTTAATCAAAATATCGACAAAATGAACTTAATTTTCGAATACCTAAACAAAGAGCAAAGAAGCCTAAAATGGCTTTGTGACAGGTTAAAAATGCCTTATTACCGCTTTTACAATATGAAAGACCTTTCAAATACTGACCTTTTAAGCAAGCTGACCATAAAAGAAGCCGAAAAGCTTAAAGAATTAATACCAAACATAGAAACGAGGTTGAAAAATGAATGAATTTACAACCCAAAGACTTAAAGAAGCCCTTAAAGAAGGTAAAGAAATAATGAAAGCTCTTTCGATAGCGTCCGCAATTTTTTACAATACCGAATACAACTCGATCGGGGCTAAAATACACTTGATAGAAATGGAACTACAAAAGAGGGGGTTAAAATGATTTTTTATAGAGTAAACAATCCCGAAGACTTGCAAATAATCAACCCTTTAAATAATTGGATTTTTATTAATGGTGAATTATACACTCAAAAAGAGCTTAATAAGCTAAATGTAAGTAAGTTTATTAAGTGTTTTGATAGTTACGACCTAAAGACAAAGAAAGTGCCTATAAAGCACGTTTTTAAAAAGGTTGAGATAAGCAAATTTAACACTTACTGGTTTTTTGGTGCTAGGTTCGAAAAGAGTGTTTAAAATACTAACCTTGTTAATTAATTAACTTAAAATTAGCTTTATCCTAAAAAGATAAGGCTTTTTTTATGTTTTGCAATCAATGTGACGGGTACAACCCAATAGAGTGCTTAAAATACCATTGTCCGAGAGTGGGAACTAAACCCCCACCCGTACCCACTGTGAGAACTTCAGATGTAAAGCAAAGAGAACTAAAAAGAGTAAAGCAATATAAAGCCCCCCTGCGAATACGACCAAAGAGAAAACACCCAAACATTAGAAAGTTAATTAGAAAGATCAGTTTGCCTAAAATAATTAGCTATATTGTACAGAATTCCTTATATTCACCTAAGAAACTAATTTTTTATACTATGCTATCAACATTTTTTAACTGGTTTAAACAAAGAGCAAAAGAACCTTCTACCTATCAAGGGTTAACCGCTTTATTAGGTGTAATTGGATTCACATTAACCCCCGAATTATGGGAGGCTATTACATCAACTGTAGTGGGTATTATATCTTTGATCCAAGTGATTAAAAAAGAGCGTTTAGAGAATGCCGAAAAGTAAAGGAACGCCCCACCCGTTAATGGTAGCCCTTAATGAGTGTCTAAATAATAGAGGCTATACATTAAAGGAAGTGGCTGAGCAAATACACTCTTTATTTATTGAGAGTGATAAAAGCCCCTCAAATTACTACCAGCGCCTTTATAAGTTGAGCACGGGAGAGTTAACCACATTAACAGACAAAGAGGCTCAATCAATTAAGCATATAACCAAAGTATTAAACAACCCCTTCAAAATAGCCCACACCGTACAGAGTGTACCTAATATAAAGGGCAAACTATCTCAAGTAAGTAAAGCAATCGACAGCCGTATATATAATCCCCACTCAATAGGCTTAATACTAAAGGAACTCAATAAGCTATCAACCCTATCTATAGACTAAGCACATACACCATAGAACACATTAACGGTATATAGTCAACACATTAAAGCACTAACATATTAAAGAGCCTTAGAACTCAAATATGAAAGCCCCTCCCAGTATATAGAGTGCTCAACAACCCCAGCCACATAAGCAACCCACATACACCCAAAGAGTAAAGAAGTATAAAAAAGGGGACAGGGGGAGAAATGCGTCTTTAAAAGGGCGGTCGCTCTCAATCCTTTTAAATAGCCGTTCCCATTCTCACCCCGATTTACTGACAGGCTGTCAAAATACTTCTTATTATTTGCTTAATATATAATAATACATTCTAAACAGCCTTAAAGACACTTTAAAGAGCGATTTCGTCTCCTTATAATTAACATTATGTAAAGCTGAGGACAGGGGGCTACCTTTCAAACAGCACCCAAACCCCTGATTGCACCCCCACACACTCTACACAAAAAAAAACTGAAAAAGTGTTTTCTCGGTCAGTTTGTTACTAAACGCTGTTTTTTGTTGTTGAATTGTTGTATATTCTTCTTAGCAAATCTAATTTAACCTCTGATGAAATAGTGGAACGTATAGTAACGTGGATGGAGAACAAGGCGAAAGGGTCTAGTGGGTCTAAGCCATCGATAGGTATTATGAAGTGTTGCCAGAATTGGAGGAAGGACGGCTCTAATGAGAAAGCTATTTTAGAGTGGGTCATATATGGTCAGGGTCAAACGATGTGTCCGAAGTATATTTATAAGATAGCTGAGGGGCTTCTCTGATGGAGATACCTTTACAGACTAAGGTGGAGGTTATACGTCATGCTGAGAAGTATGGTAATAAGGCGGACACTGCTCGTAAGTTTGATATTTCACGAAAGACGGTTACGAACTGGTGTAAGGATAAGGAGGCGATCATGGAGGCGTATGAGTCTCAGATTGTCAACCCTAGTCCGTTGGAGGTGTTACCTTCGGCAAATGAGTCTTTAGAGGTTGTACACCAGAAGGTAGGGGAGTATTTAGAGCGTTTACTGTCGTTGGATGATTTAGAGCAACGAAAGAGGGTGTATGTGGCTGGTGTGGAGAAGGTCATGTGGGATTTTCTTGATTTGTTGGATCGCTCGGATAAGACTAAGATGCGACCGAATGATATTATTAAGGCTATGAAGGAGGCGAATGAGGTTCGAGAAAAATTAGCTGGCGAACCTTCGGTTATTATAGAGTACAGAGCTAAGTTTCAGGTTGATGTATTAAAGGTGCTCCAAGATATTGCTCCAGATATTATTGAAGAATTTGTAACGAGAATGGAAATGCTAGAAGAGGCAGAGTTTTCAGAAATCTAAACCAACTAATAAAGTAATGATAAATACCAGTGATTCGGCAAATGTCGTAAGTAGAGAGTTAAGAAAGCAAAAATGTGTTTTAGCTGTTTATAATGAGGACAAAAACGCTTATGAGCTCTTAGATTTCAAGGATCAAGACACATTATCTAAGTTCATTATGGAGAATGGGGTTTCTGAGAAATTCAGAGTGTTTATTGCTGAAGCAGAGGTACATCTAGGGCTTAAGCTATGAATTGGATAAACCTTTCATTATTAGACCCAGAGTTAGTGCTGAATATTGTAATACCGATAATACTCACAATATTTTCTATAGGTATGTGGTTTATGCACTATGACTTGGGTAAGAGTTGCCCTACCAAATATGAGAAGAAGGTAAGGAATAAGCCGTATAGTACCTTTTTGGTTCACTTATCGCCCCTTCTAATTTACCCCCTACTTCCGTTCTGGAAGATTATCCTTTTAACTATTATCGGGTATGGGCTTGTACATTTTGCCAGTGGGTTATATAACGAAATAAAGGAAACACTATGAGTAAAGTAATAAATCAACTTATAAGTAACGCAAAAGTACGATCGGTAAGTGTAAATCATGACCTATCGAAGCTACCAGAGATGGGTGTACTGATCTTTAAAGATGTAGAGCTTCAGGAGTTAATAAAGTTGATTCGAGTAGAGGCGGTAGAAGAGTTTATGAATGACCTAATTAAAGAGGCAAAACCATGAGTCTTTTATATAATAAGAAGCATAAAAAAATCGACACCTTTATATTTAATATTAATAGTGGTGGAGAGGATTTAGTAAAAGAGACAGGAGAGGTAAGTATCATTTTCCTTAATGGTAAGTTTGACCAATGTAATTTTCCCTTCACTGGTCACTATACAAGAAATGGTTTTAGGATTTTAGCTGAGATCAACGATAAGATTTCCGAACTAGAAGAAGAATTAAAACCAAGAAAATGAGAGAAATAAAATTTAGAGGGCTTAACCGTTACAAAAAATGGCACTATGGGTATTTTTGGGTACAAAATGGAAGAGGTATAGATGGCGCTAAATCATTCAGTGTGAATTTTATAATCGAAGGTGGTAGTTCTCAAATAGTACTCCCTGAAACGGTAGGTCAATACACAGGTTTAAAAGATATAAACGGTGTAGAGATTTATGAAGGTGATATATGTAAATCATCAAGAGGGCAAGAAGGGGAAGTTATTTTTAAAGAAGGTAGATTCGTTACTTGGTGGTTACCTTCACGAATTTGGCAATTAGAAAACGCAGAAGTAATAGGAAACATTCACGAAGGAGCTAACCCTTGAGCTGGAAGGATGCTAAAATACAAATCATGGGTAAAACTATACCCGATGATACCTTAGAGCTCAGAAACTCATTCATTGAGAATTGTATGACTGATGAGTGGGGAAATAAGGTGAAGCAAGCCGAGCTACACTTAGAAATTCAAGGCACATTATTTAGATGGGATCAAGAGGGGTATCGTGAGGCAATGATAAGTGCCCCATTTGGTGGTGGTAAATCTCAACAGCTCCCAATCGGTTTAGGAACTTATTTTCAGACTAGGGTGCATGAAGAATCTCAACTTATTGTAACAGCCTCTCCTAAATTAAGCATTAAACGTATTAAGAGTATTCGGGCAATGGTTGATAGTGAGGAATACGAGCGCTGGTGTATCTATCATCACATGGAGCGACTTATATACGCTAAAGAAGATAGCGGTAGCTCAGAGTCTATTACCTTTAAGAGTAAAAACCGTACAGGAAACCCAAGCTTTGAGGCTAGTGGTATTGACTCTGGTGGAACAGGGCAGAGAGCGTGGAGATTATGGGGGGATGATACGGCTGATAAGAAAGATTTTGGCAGTGAGGCTACTCGTAAATCACGACATAACTCATGGACTAAAACATGGAGTCCTAGAGTGTATGATGGTGGTTATACATATATTATTCGCACCCCTTATCACCCAGAAGATACTAATGAGAAACTCATCAAGAGTGGCATCTTTAATCACCTAGAAATTGCTGTTCGTGAAGATAAAACAGGTTACGATGTACGAGAGTATAAAGCTGACCCAGATTTTAAGCTAGTTCGGGAAGAAATAATACCGTTATGGCTTAGAAATCATTCAGTGACTAAGCTAGAGAAAGCCGAAGCCGAAGATTATACAGGCTACCAATTAGGGTACTGTATGAAGAAAGAGGTGCAAAACCCACAACTAAGTACCTATTTAGGGTTTTCGTCAGCAGAATACCCAGAAGGTAATGTATCTGACTGCTTTTTTGATGATATGTGTGGTAATCCATTGGTGCTAACTTGTGATTTCAACGTAAATCCTATGAGTTGGGTTTTAGGGCAAAAGCAAGGGGATAATTATGTGGTTCTTATTGAGTGTATTGGTGAAAATGTAACAACAGAAAATCATGCGAATAAAGTAGCACAAATTATCCTAGATGAAGGGCATACCCATGTTGAGTTAAGGGGTGATGGTACAAGTAATCAAGGGGGTAAAAGATATGGTCGTTCTGGGGAGAATGATTGGACAGTGTTATGTAAGGTGCTGGAGAATTACGGAATTACCTATACAAAGAAGGTAAAGCGGTCAAATCCAGCCAGAGATGAGCGAGTTAAGGTAGTAAGTAATGTTATCTACAGTGAGTTAAGCGGTGTGCCAGAGCGACATCTTATTATTGACCGATCGTGTACGACTGTTATTGAAGATTATAAGTTTTCAGTGCGAGATGATAATGAGCTTAAGAAGAAGAAACAAGGAAAAAGAGGTCATGTATCGGACGCTGTTGACTATTGGGTGTATGGTGATAAAAAAGGAAGAAAAACTAGAATACTTATCTAATGAAAAATAATGAATTAAACCAAGCTATTGAAATCGGGCAACGTGAAGCTGGATTTCAAACAGCTCTTAAGCAAGCTAAAATGGGAGCTTTACCTCAGAGAGTAGGGCAAATTATTACCCTTGAGCAGTTCTATGAGATAGCAAGTGCTACTGCGGTATATATGAGAAAGCATGGGTACGCAAAATATGTTTCTTGTATGAACAACTGGAGGAATGGTTTACGAGGTGAAGACCTTAAAAACCTACGTTAATCCTAATAAATATAGATTTATCAACCTTGACACTTTAATAAATTAGTCAATATATTTCTTTAAACTAATTAAATTATGTTTAAACCCTCCCAGATTCCAGAGCCAAGCCTTAAAGACATTAAAGATATAATAGCCAAAGGGACTACCCATGCTAATTATACAAAAACCGTTCGTAGAGCTAGGCTTATGAATGCTTGGTATGGTGCTACAGAAGGTTTTGATGGTGATAATGATTTAAAGAGAGAAATAATCAGAAAATCACCCGTTGAAAGTAACGATGATTACGATTATCGGTTAAAGAACTTCGATATCCTCCCTTTCGAGCATAAATTCATTCAAGGACAGCAAAGAATCTACGATGATAGTAATGTTAGTCGTTCTTATGATAATGAAGAGTTCTGGAAGGAGAAGGAAAAGTATTTTGATGATTGTGGAGACGATATTACAACCTTTTTTGAAGATAAAGTCCTTCCTGTCCATGAAGTTCAGGGGTTTGGGGGCATAGGACTCGACATTGCAACGGATCTAAAAGGAGAGACTATCAGTGTTGACGGTAAAGCCGTTCCATATCCTTATGTGATCCAAGCTCATGAACTACAGTATTACGAAACATGGTACGGGCATTTAACTCTTGTAGTGACTAGGGTAAAAAAGGGAGACTCAGAAGAATACAGAGCGCTTACTCCAAAACACATTTATGTCTTCAAGACAAAGGATGCAACCCCTGTAGTTATTAAGCATCAATTTGGTGAAACGCCTTTTGTAATAATTAAGGGTGCTCCAGATATTGAAAGCGGATTTAAGGTAGGTTTACCGAGAAGGTTTGCCGTTTCTGGGGTATATCAGTTAGTATGTGAGCTATTGTACGATTTAAAAATGGCTACATTATACTTTGGACACCCCGTACCTTACATGCACGTTGACGATCTAAAAGCGATTGCTGGTGTATTAGATTCTGAGGGTAAAGTAGATAATAATAAAGTTCGAGCTAAAGTAGGTAGAGTTGGGGTGTACTCAGGTGATGAGCCTCCAAAAGACTTATTCCTACAAGCCGAAATGAATGGACTTCAGCACATCTCAGAAACCATATTTGAAAAACTTATTCCTCTTATTTATCAAATGGTTTCTGTTCGGGATAAATCAAAGGTGGTACATAACGCCTCTGGTAGAAGTAAGCAATTTGACTCTGTGGAAGAACAGGCGTTGCTTTCTCAAACTGCATCTGACTTAGAGAAGGTAGAAAAAGCAGTATTTAGGCTCATGTATAAGGTTCGTGGAGAGAAGGGAGAGCCTACCATTATATATAACAAGCATCATGACCTCAGAACGGCTGATGAGGTATTTACTCAGTTTACAGAGCTTTTACAGTATGGCAAGACTACAGACAATAGGGTACTTGCCCCAACTGAGATGATTAAGTTTATGATCCTTGATTATGTAAACAAATTAAATGTCCCAGAAGAGACTAAGGGAAAGATTAAGAACGAGCTTACCAATTTTTACGAATCTATTAAAATAGAGCCTATCGATCCAGTCGATCCGATCGACCCAAAGGATGGAGAGGGTGCAATTAACCCAAAAGTAATACAGGAATAAATGTCAGATTCACCATTTAAGGTTTTTGAAACCGAAGAGGATTTTAACGATTTCAAAAGCAAGAATATCAGATTTGGATATAACCAGCACAAAGATTCTTTTCTTAAAAGTATAGGTAAAGAATTAGGTAAAGACTTTGACTCTGTAGAGAGTTTAGTCTCTGAGTTCAGCGAATTGAACGAAAAAATTAGCGAGGGTATTTCAGACCCGACAGCAACCCCAGAATATAAAGCGCTACAGGATAAGTTGAGTCAGGAGCGTAAGGCAAAAGAAGATGCTATCAGTAAAGCTACTGAGATTGATAATAGATATAAATTCGATAGCTCTTGGGGAGAGGCGGTTGCTGATCTTACAAAGACTGGCGAGTTTACTATTCCTCAAGACAAGGTGAAGCAGTTATTTAATCTGGATCATGAAGTATCTTTCGAGAACGGTAAAGCTGTTGTGAAGGATAAAAACGGAATGATTATTACTGATAAGGATAGTAACCCTATTGCTTTAAATGAAGCTGTAGCTGAATACTCTAAAGGGTTTATCAAGACTACGGCTCAAGGTTCTGGTGGAGGTAGTGGGGATGGATTTACCACTGAGAAGCCTAGTTTTGCAGACTTTAAGAATGCCACTAAAGCTGGCAGATACGGTTTAATGGATGAGTTACAAGGAAAGGCAAAGGAAGCTGGTGGCTGGGCTGAACCAGATGCCCCTAAAATTTCCTAACCTTGACATGGTGTTTTAAGTAGTTTAACTTAACTATTAAGTAAGATAATGAAAAAATCCTAAATTATTTAGGTAGGGAAGGTCAGCCAAGACCCGAAACTGGCGAGTTAATACCCCTCAAAGTCATTAACCATTAGGTCATGTAAAGACCCGAAAACGACTAATTTAAAATAAAACTCGTTTAGGAAAAAAATGATTAATTCAAACTTTGATATACTCGAACAATCGTCTTGGAACTCGCTTTTGCTTGCCAATGACTTCGCTATTCGACCAGCCGTAGCAAATGCAAACACCAATATTGAAGGTGTTGAAATTGCTGGACAAGTTGCTGGACGTAACAAAATTGTAAAAGTACCTAGAGCCGTAAAAATTACGGGTGACGCTAGAGAATACTCAGGAACATATACACAAGACGTTCCTGACTTCACTAATGAGCAACTCTCTATGGACGATATTTATTACCGTTCATTTAATATTGACAAATGGGACTCAAGTTTCTCATTCGTTGATTTTGTAGGTGGTACTATTAAGCCATACATGGAAAATGTAATTGACACTATTGAGAGTGCTCAAGTTAAGCGTGAGCTTGACCGTTTCAATTCTGCTGTGGTTGACCTTAATACTACTCCAACAGTAATGAATGTGGAAGATATTCGTTTCATGCGAAAAACTCTTCTTAAGAGAGGTCTTGTAAACCCAAGCTCTATTAAAGCTGGTCTTATTGACCCAGATGCAGAGTTCGATCTTAACGGTCTTTCTCTATTTAATGACGCTTCTCAGCGTGGTAATTCAGATGTTCAGATTGAAGGAGCTATGGGTAAAGCTTTTGGCTTTAACTTTATGCTTGGTCATAACACTCGTACAGTTTCTACCGATTCTGCTACTGGTGACGCTGTTGTAGCTGGTGCTCACAGTGTTGGTGATACTACTATCACTATCGATGATGGTTCTGGTGGAGCTTCTGATACTACTCTTGCTAACGGAGATGTAATCTATTTTGGTACTGCTTCTGGAAGAGACAACTGGTATGTAGTTGATTCTGTGAATGCTGGTAAGACAGAAATCACATTAAAAGAGCCATTACGTTATGCTCTTACTGACAACGATGCCATTACTGGTGTTGCTGGTGATTGTCAGTATTTCTACGATACTAGCTCTATTGCATTAGTGACTGCGATTCCTCAAGAGTCAGCAGTAATGAGAGCAAGTGGAGCTACAAGAATTCCGTTCTATGAGCCAGTAAACAAGATTAATTTCTTGATTACGATTGAAGGTAATACCTCTGGTGGATTAGTAACTATCGAGACTTTAGTTGGAGCGAAAAACTTCCAACCATCTCGTGGTGCTAGATACATCAAAGGAACAGCAGATAAAGCTTAATTTAAAGGGAGGGCTTCGGCTCTCCCTATTAATTATGGCGTGGGCTAATATAACGATAGCGAGAAGCGACATTGATGCTTTAGAGGGTCAAGCCTTTAAAGATAATGCGTATGCCTCAGATTTAGCTCTGGGTGCTCATGATGATGATAAGCTTATACTAGCTAAGACTCAGTTAGAAGACGATATAATTAGTAAGGACGATGATAACGATTATACAGAGTCGGAATTACTAGAAGCGTATGCAGATGCAGACGATAGAAACCTTCTTAAAAGAGCATTAGTATATAAGTTTTTGCACATGTGGTTCTTAGATGATACCACAAGCTCTGATTCGCTTACCGCAAAGAAAGCCTCGTACTACGAAAGGAAGTACATTAAGGCATTGGCGCTTGCAACTAACAATGTTAGAAGTAAGCTTACTGTACCTAAGAACAATAAACAATATCAGTTTATACGATGAAATCATTAGGTGAGCAATTTATGAACATCATGAAGAGTAAATCAGATGATTTACCGATGGATCGTATTGCTCAAGTATATGTTGATAAAACCCTTGATGATACTCTTTCGGGAGAAGACCCAAGCGGTGTTGAGTTTATAGGTTATGCCCCAAGTACAGCTAAGAAGAAAGGAAGAACCTCTCCTGTAACAATGAGAGATAAAGACCTTTCAATGGAAGGACTCGATTTCCAATTAACCGATGATGAAGCACAACTCTTCTTCCCAGAAAAGGGGGACATATTTGATATGCACCAGAGGGGAACTGCTAGAGGGGGGAATGTAAGAAGAATATTCCCTGAAGAGGTAGATCATCAAAGTGCAAATATGGAGAACAGTTATGAAAAAGTAGGACGTATTCTGGAGGAACATTTCAATGCCTAGTAGTGGATCATTATTTACCGCTTTAGAATCTAGCTTAGAAAGTGCCACTGGAGAGGTTGCAACTATATCGGCTCATTCAGGGCTAGAGTTAGCAAAGGAAGCTACGATACAGGATTCGTACTTCATTAAGATCGTTAATTCAAGACCTGACATTTATACTGGACAGCATATTGCTGAGAACGAAATTTTCGCTCTGGAAATAATGACGTTTGTAAAAACAACGGATTCATTTTCAGACAAGTTGAACAAATACCAAAAGATGTTATCCATGAGTGATAAGGTAAAGAGCTGGGCTGTTTCAGCCACTCATACCGCTTATGCAGATTGGGTTAAGTATTTAGGTATTAGTAGAGTAGATGATGATAAACAAGGATTTTACGCAATTATACAGCGTATCGAATTTGAAACAACAATCCCATTAGGGTAAAATAAATAAAGCCATGAAGTTCTTACCAAAAACAGCCACAATCTCTGACGCTGGCGGTACAGCCAACTCAGCCGTTATATCAGGACTCATAACTGAAGGAATAGAGTATTCCTTTGAAGATGAGCGTAAAAATATTGAAGACAATCAGTCTGTCCGTATCTCATTCAAGGGTATGGTTAAGTTTACAACAGCTAACCTTACTTTTGACGGTGGTGCTAGTGTTATTCTTGATGATTCAAGAGTGTATTCAGACCCAGCGACAGATACATTGACAAAATCTCGATTGGTATTAAGTGACGGCACAAGAGCCATTACTATTGACCAAGTTTACCTTAACGGTGAAGATAAGATTTTATCAACGGGTGAATGGGGTTTAATGCTAGACTGCGGACGAGAAGACGTTTCTGCGGTGATTAGCTATGCCTAAAATTGAATTACATAAGGTAGGGGTAATTGACCCTAGCTCATTAACCGACACTGTTGTATTCTCGACTATGTTAGAGGGAGGGGAGTTTGCCACTCGCTCTTTCATAGAAACAGAAGATGATCCTATAGTTATCGAAGATGGACAACCTATTAAGGAGTTCCATACTCGTAAACTTACCGTAGGTGGAGTACCTAATTCAGCCGTTCAGACTCAGTTAGATACATTTGTTACCAATAAGACTAAAGTTACCATTGTAGGTAAGGGTCTTAAGGATAATGTTATCATTGAAAACGCTTTATTAAGCTACTTAGAAAGTAGAACTGGTCATGCTTCATTCCAGATACAGTCTTCAAGGTCTGGACGGAAAGGGTATGATGAGAATGGAAAGCTTGATACTGAATTTATGGTCAGTAAAAACTTACTTGCTATGCACAAGTGGCAAGAGGGGTCTGTTGCTGGACTGGCTTCTGGCTGGAATAAAAGTGGTGGAGCGACCTCTTGGAGCGATGTAAGTGAACAGCAGACATTTAGTACCTCTGGCGCTACTGTTGTTTACTGGTATAGAGACTTATACGTTCCTCATTTGGCTGGTGAAGAAGTGACGTTCTCTATAGTTGCTGGAGGATTAACAACCTCTACTACAGGGATTACTATAGGGATTGTTGCATACGATGAGGCTGGATCGACCATTGGTAGTGAAAGCACGGCAAGCGCTGATACGGCTGGGCTAAAGTCTGTTACAAGGACTCTTCCAGCGACCACGAACTCTATACGGGTTCGAGTAAAAATCGGACAGGATGATTCAATACCTATTGAAGCACCTCGTCTTAATTTAGGAACATCAACCACTTATAACGCACGATGAAATTTAATTCATTAAATGGTCATTCATTCCAATTAAAACCTAAATCTCTTCTTGCTAGAAAGATTGATAAAGAGCTTAAAGAAGAGATGAAAGCATGGCATGAGAGGGTTAATAAGAAGTACATGGATTTTGTGGAGAAGCACAAGAAACAGTACGAAAAAGCCTTATTAAAAGATGATTACACGTTACTTCCAGCAAATATACCTGAAAGTAAAGAGTGGTTAGATGATCCAGAGTTCAGAGCTGTCCGATTTAAGAAAATGGCAATGGCTTCAATGGAGTTTGATGAACCTGTTCCTGAATCTCTTTGGGCTTCCGATGAACTTCAATATGGGGTCATTGAGCTTGCTTGGGATTTTTTTACGGGGGAGCGTCCAATACCGATAGAGAGTATATCAATCAGATAGCTAATGTAAATCGGCTTGGCGCTCCACAAGAATTATTGACAAATATAAACCTTGAATGGGCTGTAGCTCTTAGGTTAAGTAGCTACAATCCCGTTGAGGCAAAGAAGATATTAAATGAAGTAACCTTTAAAGACTTGTACGAAGCATATTTAGTATATGCTTTTGACACATTCCCCGATGCCTGACTTATATCTAAATATTAAAGCCGATGTTGACCCGAAAACGATTGCAGATGTAAGCCGTAAACTGGATGAATTACAGAAGAAATTTGAGGCTTCTGCTGGTGGTAGCGGTGGTGATGGTAAGTCAGATAGTAAGGTTAAAAAAGAAACAGAGGCTCTTAAGAAGCTTAATATTGAATTTAAGCGAAAGCTTACCTTAAATGAGGTTCAGTTCCGTCAAGGTAAACTATCAAAGGAGCAAGCCTTACAGAATGCTAAAGCCATTGAGAAACAAGCAATGGAGCAAGGGGTTTTAACTAATCAAACCCTTAAAGGCGTTCAGGCACAAAAAACTGCATACCTATCTCAGCAGAGAATACAAGCTGGGTTTAAAGGTATGGCAAGCACTTCTCAGACTGCTAACCAGTCTCTTGTAAATTTAGGTAGGATCGTACAGGATTTACCTTTCGGGTTCTTAGGTATATCCAACAACATTGATCCTATGTTATCATCGTTCAGGAAGCTATCGGAAGAGTCTGGTGGTACATGGGGTGCGATAAAGAAATTAGGAGGCTCAATACTTGGTGGTGGTGGTCTTATTTTTGCACTTGGTTCATTATTACCAACATTAATGTTGGTTTCTCAGATGGGCTTCAATATGTTCAAGAAGTCTGCTAAATCAGCTAGAGTTGAGGTAAAAGATGTTATTTCGGCACTAGGAGAGTTAAGGGACTTTGGTACATTCTCCTTCTTAGATCGAGATAAGATTGAGCGAGAAATTGATACTATAAAAGATATTCGTCCAGCTTTAGATGAGATTGTAAAAGCTAGAAAGGCTTATGATGCTCAAATAGGTGACACAAGTAGAAAGAGGTTTTTAAGCGGTGCTGAAGATGAAAGGATAGCATTAGAAACCCTTGAGAAGCAATACGGATTTACCTTTAAGGAAGCTAAAGCCCTTATTAAGATTCAGGGCGAGTTAGCTGATAAGTTAGAGCAAGTGAACGCTGTTTCTTCATTTGCTAGTTTAGCTAAGTATCGAGAAGAGATAGAGAAGAGTGTTGACCGAACTAAGCTTATGACCTCTTCGGGTCTTGAGACTAAAGAAACACTGGAGACTTTTGCAGAGATATATTTTAAACAAGCTAGAGCGCTAAAGGAATTAGGGTTAGAAACTGACGAGCAAAGAGTTAAATATGAGATTTTAACTAAAGCTGGTAGGGAGTTAATGGGGGCTTATGAGCAGTACCCTGAAGCTGTCCAGACATGGAAGAATAGTAATAATGAAGTAGGAACTGGTCTTGATCGCTTAAAAGAGAAATGGGCTCAAGCAAAACAGAAAGCAGATGAGTATAGAGAAGCTCAAGCTAAAGCTATAAAAGACCTCCCTAAAGAGATTATACCCGACACTGATGATAAAGGGTTACAGCAAGCGTTTGAAGCTCAAGAAGCCTTAGTAAACTATCAATTACTTCAGACTGAAGGACTTGCTCAGAAGAAAATTCAGATAGAGAACAAGTATAAGAATAAGATTCTGTCTTTAGGTAAACAAGCTCTACTTGATAAAGACCTTTTAGCACAGCTTGAGTTAAACAAAAAGCAAGAGATTGAGAACGCTAAAACCGCTATTGAAGAAGAGGAAGCTCAAAAGAGAAAGCAGATACAGAGTACATTGGTAAATACTGGTTTTAACATGGCTAGTAACTTTGTTGGGGCTTTAATGCAGTTAAATCAGTCCCAAACCGATCAGACCGAGAAACAGGCAAGAGCCAAGTTTGATAAGCAAAAGAAGCTACAGAAAGCCTCTGCTGTAGTAGGTGGGGCTCAAGCGATTGTAAGACAATTTTCTGATTTACCTTTACCTTTTGCGATCCCAGCTTCGGCTATGGTTGCTGGTATTACCGCCTTACAAATTAAGGCAATCGATAATACAGAATTTGAAGGTGGAGGGAGTGCTCCGACTGGCGCTGGCGGTATAACAATTACCCCTGTAGAGGAAGGGTTTGCTCAAAATGGAGCACCTCAAAAGCCAGTATCTCAGAATGTTAATTTAACAGTAAACAATCAAACTACATTAGATCGGAAGGGTCTTTACTACATTACTAAACAAGGTGAAAGGGAATATAATAATCTACAAGTACAATGAGTTTCTCACCTCCATCCGCACCAGTAATAACTTTAGACTCTGGTGATATAGTCTTAAAGTCAGGTACGTTTCGTTTAAAAATGTATATAAAGACTATCGTAGGGTTTCAGAACTCTTATAGTTTAAACGTAGAGTCTTTAGAAGGGTACGAAGTTGATATGGATTTAGAGGCTGTAGGGGCAACTTCAGACTACGCTATCAACCTTCCAGAGTTTACATTTACAGTACGGGATAAGATTTCAGATGGGACAAACACTGATAATTTACTAGAGTTAATTGATAACCTAAATGTAAACGAGCTGATTGTATGTGAAATTACTTTTGGTTCTGGTGCGGATTTATTTTACACGACTAAAGATCAAGCTGAGTTTAGTTATAAAGACCGAAATCTTAAGTTTAAAGCACAGCATCCATTGAAATATGGACAGCTTTCTTATAATAAAACCTTTGATCTTACAAGTGTAAGAGAAGACGCTTCTATATCGGTTGTTTCAGACTGCGTTCAGGTATATAATTACATCGAAGAGTTCTTAAAGGTTTTAGGTAACTCAGTGACTCCGTACATCGATTCTAAGTTATATTTCAATAAGACCAGTCCAGTAAACTTAGATCACACCATTGCAATACCATTAGGTACAGTCACTCCATCTATAGATGCAAGCACCTCTATTATTCGAAGTATAGCCATTTCAGAAGGGGCAATCATTGGAAACATACTAGGTAATGCCTATTTCGTAAACAGGGCTTCTAAGGGAAATTCTGTAAGTATGACGGCTTCGGATTTCGAAGATTTTAATGTAGAAATAAATCATAAGAATATTAGAAACTTTGACATTAATCTTAGTTTTAATCCTAGTGCGGACGGTATTTTTGATAGCTCTGTTTTTAACGATCAAGGTAAGAACGATGTTGATGTTACCTTTACTACTCAGGCTGGTTATTATGTACAATGGAATGCGTCTAATTCCAGATGGGAACAACCTACGGACGATATTGATAATTACTTAAATTTAACTACTGGTATAGGTACAAATCCATCTAGAAGTAGCTATGTAATTACAGCTTACAAAAAATCACTAGGGGCTTCCGATGATGTATTTATAAGTGGAAAAATCAACGGGATCACTACAGTTCGTCCAGATCAGTACATGTCTATGGATGGTAGTATTCATCCTTTGGTAACAGGAAAAGATTACCGCTTTTCTTACATGAAGTTCGATCTAGTTGAGGATAGTATAGAGTTTGAGGCATACGAGATATGATTAGAGTGTACGCAAATAGCACCCACGAGATTAGAACTCAAAATGCTGTAGATGTAGATGATTTTGTGTTTTATAACTCTCCATTTAAAGAGATGATAGACGCTAGTCTGAAGCATAATGTGAGAGGCAAGAGAAGGAATGTATTCTTTACTTATGAAGCCTCTATTCAGCCCTCAGAATGGACAACGATGGTTAATGATGTAGTAAGTCACTTATCTAATTATGGCTACATACGGATCGAATTTGACGGTGGTACAGATCGCTTTGTACTAAGAGAAGGGTTTGAGCAGAAAGTAAAATATGCAAACCAAATGGGTCGGTTTATTCCAACTTTGGAATTAACGGGACAAGAAATGGGATCAGTGACAGTGATCTTTATGGATTATGGATTAATAACAGAAGCAGTAACCTCAACAGAAGATTATGGGCTTATAACTCAATTAGTAACCTCAACAGAAGATTATGGCACTCTCTAAGAAATTATCGAGCCTTACAATTAAACAAAACAATGCAACGCCAGCATGGACAGTGGCATTAGATACCCAGAATACGGAAATCATATTAACCCCTGTATTTTGGAATGGGACTGCTTTTGTTGAGTTATTGAATGCGAATTTAGATCATAACCTAAGAGGGTTACGATTAAAGGTTTCTTTAAAGTGGGATTACTCTACCCAATCATCTACGATTCGAACTTTTATTAATAATGTTATATCGGATTTAACAGGTAGTTCTAGTCCAGAGAACGAAGGGATAAGAGTGTATTTCACTGGATCGGATTACCAAGTAATGATTCCAGATACTACTACTTATAAGACTGTTTATAAGAACCAGATCGGATCATTTGTGCCTGAATTTAATTTCATTTCACAGCAACCATTAACATCAATACCTACCTATCTGGAGTCAGTATGAGTCAGGAGAAACTAAGACGTAGAGGAACAACGGCTGAACATACTGTATTTACAGGTGGTGAAGGTGAGATCACTATAGATACAACTAAAGATACGATAGTTGTCCATGATGGGGCTACGGCTGGGGGTTTTCCTTTACTTCGTGAGGATGGTATAAATAATGCTCAAGCTTCGGCTTTCAGAACGAATATGGGTATTCAGCCCTCCGTTACAAGTCTAGTATTTGGTGAGGTTGTGCTTCCAGCGAGTGACGGTACTCTTTCAGGTAGCTCAACTCTAACATATCTTAATGGGATTTTAAGTCTCGGTGGTCATTTAGA
>Ga0213866_10001261_pt1 | contig 18994 bp, 24 predicted proteins | sample PICome_11_FD_160079 | JGI IMG/M metagenome (GOLD analysis project Ga0213866, IMG submission 160079) | Coastal seawater microbial communities near Pivers Island, North Carolina, United States - PICO284 | ecosystem: Environmental > Aquatic > Marine > Coastal | place: USA: North Carolina...
ACAGCAAGCACCCACTATCAAAAGCTATATGCAGTTTTTATAATGGTGAGCTTTTGGAAGTGGAAGACTTGCAAGAAATATCAGGCAAGGGTTTGCAAGGAGTTATAGGTGGCAAGCAAGTCAGGCTTGGAAATCGCAACTGGTGTGCTGAAAATGCAGAAGAGGAAAATGCGACGTTAGAGTTATGGCTGTTGGTCGATGGTGAACAGCCTGTGCAATTTACTTTTTCTGATGCCTTGAGGAGCGATGCAAAACAAGTGATTAAGCAGTTGCAACAAAGAGGCATAAAAACATATTTACTATCAGGTGACAGGCAGCAAACGGTTGAGAAAATTGCAAGTAAGGTGGGGATTGAAAATTATCAGGCAAAATTAACGCCAACCCAAAAATGTGATTTTATCGAAGAGATGAAGGCAAACGGTCATAAGGTGCTAATGGTGGGTGATGGGTTAAATGACGCACCTGCACTGGCGACGGCTGATGTTTCCATATCGCCATCAACGGCTATGGATATATCGCAAAATACAGCAGATATTGTGTTTCAAGGCGAGGGGCTGCAAGCGGTTTTAAATTCAATAAAAACTGCAAGCATGAGCGAAAAATTAGTGAAACAGAATTTTATGTTGGCCGTTATTTATAATATAATAGCTATACCAATGGCTGTTATGGGATATGTTACCCCGCTGGTTGCGGCGATTGCAATGTCGGGTTCATCGCTGGTGGTTATTGGTAATAGTTTTAGGTTGAATTTGCAAAGATGAGAATAAACAACATCATTGCGAGCTTCAGCGAAGCAATCTATTATCGATAGGTGGATTGCTTCGTCGCTTCACTCCTCGCAATGACGTTGTTTTAATTGTCATTCGACGGCTTGACCGGCGAATCTATATAATTTGTTGGATACACCCGATCGGTGTCGGTGTATGACATAATAAAGAAAAAGATTGCTTCGCTGACGCTCGCAATGACGAATAATTGAGGAAATAAAAATGGACGTATTACTTTATCTTGTACCAATCGCACTGACTCTGGGAGTAATAGGTTTGGCAGCGTTTTTCTGGACTTTGAGGAATAATCAATATGATGATTTAGAAGGTGCGGCTCATCGTATTTTAATGGATGATGACGAGCAAAAGAAAGAAGACTAACCTAACTTACGTCATTGCGAGCTATAGCGAAGCAATCCATTTCTCTATATAGATTGCTTGGTCGTTTCACTCCTCGCAATGATGGCAATTATTAATTGCCATTCAACGGCTTGACTGGTGAATCTACTTAACACTCGATTACCCCCAATTAGTTTACAAAAATAAAAATTCTTGGTTGACCAAAGTCAAAGATAACCATAATTTTTTATCTATATTTTGTGTAGATCATTTTAAACTATAAGGAGTATGACATGAAAAAACTAGGTTTAGCATTACTTGCGGGGACCTTTTTACAAGCCGCACCAATGCCTTCATATGCAGGGGATAAGCCGATATTTGATTTCGCAGATAAAGAGCGTTGGATAATTCGTGCAAGGGCTATCAATATTGACCCTGATGAGGACAGCACTGTAACAGGCTTAGCAGCTGACGTATCGGCTGACGATGCAACAGTTCCTGAGGTTGATTTTACATATTTTTTCAGTGACCATATTGGCGCGGAGCTAATTTTGGCAACTGCGCAACATGATATGGGAACAAATACAGGTCTTGACCTTGGCGATGTGATGATATTGCCACCAACCCTTAATTTGCAATATCACTTTAACCCTAAGGGCACGTTCCGTCCATATGCGGGTGCGGGCTTAGGTTATATTTTCTATTATAACGAAGATGCCGGAGCGAGCATTAATAATATTAAATATGATGATGGTATAAGCTATTCACTACAGTTGGGTATGGATTATGGCATCAATGAACATTGGGCTATAAATGCCGATATCAAAAAATTATATCATGAAACAGACGTTTCTATAAATGGCGGTGCTATCACTGCTGATGTTGACCTTGACCCGTGGATTTTCGGTCTTGGTGTTGCTTATAGATTTTAAGAATCCATTTTAAGTAGTAAAAACTAAAAGAAAGGGAGGTATAAAAGCCTCCCTTTCTTTTTATTTACGTAACTAAAAAAATCCCCACATAAATTAGGGGACCTTTAATTTTCTTTAAGTAAAATTAAGCATATTTCAACACATGATGAATAACTTCATCCGTCATTTTCTCATCACCGATATTTACCATCAGGTCTTGAATTGAGATAATACCTTTTATTTTTTCATCATCGCCCAGCACCACCAAACGGCGAACATCATTTATGCTCATGCGATCAGCAATATCTTCCAAAAGCTCTTCGTGGCCACATGTAATGACCTTTTCTGACATTATTTCAGTTATATTCGTATCAACCAGACCTTTTTCTTCTGCAACAGCATATACAGTAACATCCCTATCAGTTACAACACCTACTATCTCATCACCATCCATAATAGGTAACACGCCACAATTTTCGTCTCGCATTTTCTTTGCGGCATCTAAGATGCTATAATTAATATCAATGGTTATAGGATCTTCCGTCATTACTTCATAAACTCGCATTTTATTTTCCTTTTTTAAATAATACTAAATTCAGGATAACTTCACTTACCCTACCTTGAATTGATTATAGTCAAATCTTATGCTTACAAATAAAATTCAACAAATGTTAATAATTTAAATATATAATTATTTTTCATTTAATTATATGGGCAAAAATGGGGCTAAATAAAAACATAAATTGGGGTATCTTCTTTCCGGCATTCATTCCACTAGCTGGAGCCATGCCATGGCTTGTCAGCTTTATTATAGGAATAATAGTTTTAATTGCGGGCTTTTCATGGTCAAATTTTTTCAAGCAGAATAAGAAAGTAATAATTTCAATTATACTACTTACTAGCTTTACCATTTCAGGCTGGATTATTTATTCAAAAGATATGCACAAGGAACTGACCACTATATATAGCGGCACACGTGTCGTAGCTCCTAAAGATTTCCCGGCTGCTGTCACATACAAAGAACCTGAAGGATATATTAATGAATATTCACACAAATTCAGACCAATATGGAGCATAAAAACACCCCATGCGGTTCTATCTGACCTTGTAATACAGGATGATACGTTAATCTATGGTACCATGAGTGGCTCCGTCGAGGCAATATCTCTCAATAATGGTGAGCCTGTATGGCATTTGCCTCAAAATACTTTTGTAATGTCAGTTGCCAAAGATAATTCGGGGAATATATATATAGGTGAAGGAGTTCATCATACTCAGATAGCAACTTTCACATCATTTAATACAAATACCAAAAAAGTTAACTGGCAGCGTAAGTTCCATGGCCATATAGAAAGCCTGACAGTTATTGACGAAGTTAAGAATAAAGTTTGGATGACCGCAGGCCCCGGCGGCTTATGGTCATTGAACAAAGCCGATGGCAAGGTAATTCACCATTTCCCTATCGGGCATATTGATTACTCTCCTTTGATTGAAAATAACATTGTTTATGCCCAAGCCCAGCCTGATGAGGCCATACTTGCAAGTAAGATATACGCGCTTAACCAAGAAAACGGCACAATAATCTGGGACAGCAACATAAAAGGACAGCCATGGGGAACACCCGTTATGCATATGAACGGGGAAATTATCTTAACCTCAACAGGAATAGGGCAACTGGGAATAAACAAACCGACTGACACCGGATGGGTATACGCATTATCAAAAGACGGAAAAATATTATGGGAAAAACAACTACCTAATAAAAATGTCGGGGCTGCCATTTATATACCATCTTATAATTTATATATTAACACGGTAAAATCAGGTGATGTTATAGCGCTTGATGCAACAAAAGGTGATATCATATGGCAAAAAAAGGTAGGAAGCGGTTTTATGGCAGGAGCAACTTTGGTAAACCATTTTCACGTACCTATGTTAGCCTATGTAACCGATAAAGGAATATTTAAAATTGTCGATGCAAGGAACGGTAATATATTAGCTGATTATACAATTGGTAATTATTCAAGCTCTTCACCTGTTATATTCGGCAATAGCGTATTTGTTGCAACTGCATATGGTGTAGTTGCCTTTAGTGGCTTACAGAATCTAATAGGTAATTAAAATGAGCATAATTTGGCTTAAATTCCCTGACGAAGTGCTATCTAGCCACTCTTATAGCGAAGATACAAAAAAAGGTCTGGAAAATATTTTCTCAAATCAAGATACGGCATCTCCTTGGCTCAAGGCACTATCATTGCTCGGGATTAAAACAAAACCATCTAACGAGCCTATGATATACTGGTATCAAGATACTCCCTACTTCAACTGGGCATGCTATATGAAAACAATTAGCGGCGGATATATAGATATTAAAAAGACGGGTGATGGCGGTTATGAGCCTTTTGCATGTCTTAGTATCAAAAGCACTTTTTCAATGATATCCATCCAATGGAAAATCACCCGCTTCTTATCCAAAACCGATGAAATATCAGATAAATTAGTGGAAAGCATCGCTCTTGGCATAGCCTTACAATGTCTGATACTCAGGTTAGAGCCAGATGGCAACATGCTGTCAAAATGGCTGTCTGATACAAGCCAAACACCTAAGAAACATTTAGATACAATAAAGAAAATTCAGGCAATACAAATCAGACGCACCGAGATAACTAACATATGGTATGAGCATCTAAAACTAGATAAATCCCGGACAAATATGCATCATGACCTACCTGATTTTTTCTGGAGCGATGATATCCCCTCACCTACCCAACAAAAAACTGAGGATACTACTAACGAGAACCAAACTTCCTTGCACGGGCAATCTGTCTGTGCAGGAGGCGTAACTGGAATCGGCATAATTATTGACTCAAAGACCGATAAAGAGGCTTTATCAAAAATAAAAAGCGATATTCACTCTCCGCTAATCTTAATATTTAAGTTCGCAAGACCTGAAACCACCGAGCTTTTTGAGTATGCATCCGGTTTGATATTTTGCAATGGCGGAGCATTGTCACATGCATGCACCATAGCCCGCCAAATGAACATCCCCAGCATAACATCAATAGGCAACAACTTTTACAACCAAATGCAAAGCCACAACAAAACCATCAACCTACACCTAAACGCCACCGACGCAGAAGTTACGCTTTTATAGCTTTTAAATTCCATTAAATGAAATTTAAACAATCACCTTGCGTTTAAAACCTTTAATGGTAATATATTCCCAACTTCACAAAAGCACGCACTTTTGTGAAATAAAACTTGATTAAGAAAAACCACATATTATAGTAGGTTCTATCCTTCTATATACAAAATGTATGGAGGTATGTTTTATGAGTGAAACAATTTTTAGGCAATTTATGCTAAATGTTCGACAAGAAAGAAAACTATCTGCAAAAGAACTGGCATTGTCGCTAGGAATATCTGCTCCTTACCTTTTTGCAATCGAACAAGGCGATAGAAAAATACCGCACTGGTTCCATGAAAAGGTTAGCGATATACTATCCCTTAGCTCCAAAGAGAGACTAAAATTAAAAGAGTCTATTAATTTTGCTAATGGCGATGATTATTTCTATCAAGAAGCAAAAAAACGCCTTACATATGATTTGAATCAACTATTCACAAGAATAAAATCTGATAACTACGAAAGAGAAGTAACAAAAAACATGGTTACTACCTTAAATGAAATAAGAAGGAGGCAGCAGAAAGCAAAAGCAGCCTGATAACAAATAAAAGGCTCTAAGTGCTGGAACACTTAGAGCCTTTAGTGTATGTGATATGGCGACACCTATGCACGCCAACAAGAAACTTGTTACACATTACAGACAAACGTCAATGTAGCACATTCTTGCTGGTTTAGTCAATCAAATTCGCCTCAACCTCTATTTATGAGGTATTACATGAAACAAAAATTGGTTCATGTTTGTGCATACGTGCGTTTCAGGCTTGGTCGTCTGGAGCATGTATGTTCACATTTTAGAAACTTACCTAGGTAATAGATAAGTAACTAAAAAAGGTAATGGGCTGGCGAATGCGGTTCATTACCTTACAAAGGATAAATTAATTAAAAAATAGGAAATAAAAATGGCTCGAAACGAAAAGTCATCAAAAAGAACAGCTAGTTTAGCTGGTAAAGTATTATCACAAAAAAGTGCAACAAAGGCTGCAAAGTCATTAGCTGCATCAGTTTTAACTCAAGCACCTGATAAAAAAGGTAGCAGAAAGAAGAAGTAATTCATCTTTAATTAATTACCTTTGATATGCAGCGTGTCAAAAATTACTAATAGTAATTGGCACCTGCATATCATTTAAATATTACCTAAACAAACAATTTATCCTTCAACCATACATGCCTGCTATTAGGGAAAATTGCTTTATCTAAGTCTTGCTTCGATATTGATAATTGTTGCTGCAAAAGGCTCTTTAGCAAAGCACGCAGGTCATTTACAGGCAGCAAGTCACGCCCATCATATAATTTATTCAATCCAGGCCAATCACCTATTACTTTGCCTCCATTTACACTTCCACCAGCTAGGAACGCAACACTTGCCGTACCATGGTCGGTGCCTCCGGTTCCATTGCCTTTTACCGTTCGTCCAAACTCTGTTATGGTAACAACTGCTGTGTCTTTCCAGGCTTCTCCCATATCTTGTTTAAAAGCCGTTATCCCTTCTGCCAGAATTTTGAAATTATTTGCAAGTCTGCCTTTTTGCAAGCCCTGATTTGCATGGGTATCCCAACCGCCTATCTCAACAGTAGCGATATTTGCCCCATCGTCATCCGCCATAAATCCGGCAGCTTTTTTCATCATACCAACAAAGGCCTTAGACCCTCTTTTTGCACCTTGCATATTGCCACCCATATCCTTCATCTCCTGAGCATTAACAAAGGCATTTAGCAATAACGGATCAGACTTATACATATTTTCAACACGTGACATAAAATCATCATCAACACTAGGTAACACAGAAGGTGCCCATGACCCTACATTAGCATTTCCTTGCAGAGCAAGTGGTACAGAAGAGCCAATAGCAATTGCATCTAATGGCTTTGACAATGAAGATATAGAACGGTTCAACCAACCCGATGAAATGCCATGTGGCTTATCGGTTCCATTTTCAAGCAGGTCTTGCGCATCAAAATGTGAACGCTTTCTATATGGGGTAGCTGACGCATGATAAACCAAAAGCTCTTTTTTCTTATAAAGCTCCGCAAGCGGTTTTAAAGCGCTGTGCATTGCAAAAAAGCCGTCCAGATTTATTAGCGTTTCATCATTTTGAGGCAGCGCCATAGCTCCCCTTGCCTTTGCATAGCCCTTGTCACCATAGGGTACAACAGCAGCAAGCCCATCCATTGCTCCTCTTAATATAACCACCATCAGTTTTTTATTTTCTAAAGTGTCGGCAAAAGCCATACGCATTGGCAAAAACGGATGCGCTACAGTAAGCCCGGCTCCGATTCCCGCCAGTTGAAAGAATTTTCTTCTTGATAGATCTATTTCCATAACTACCTCCTTTGAAACTCAGGGCTGGCTAACAAAAATCCAATTCCGTCCACTCCAGATGCCGCACGTTCAATAGTTTGTTTTGTCGAAGGGCTAAGGGCAGCCCCCAAGCCTGCATTTGCCAATTGTATAGGGTCAGTGCCGGCAGGCAAAAGCTGTGCAAGCTTATGTCCCCACTCAACACGCTTCATGATAGCATCAGGCGATGCCCAACTGGCTGCCACATCATCATAACCGGCAGGTGACGAAGCGTTAAAAGCTCTATAGTTAAGTGCCTCAAGCCCCTTTATTGCTTTTTTAGGGGAAGGCTCTATACCGGTTAATCTCAAAGCCGATATAACATATTCATATGGAGTTTTCAGCTTAACCAAAGGCTCTTTCCAAACCTCAGGCATATTAATAAGCGTCTTCATTACAGTAGGCAAATGCCCTCCGCTATTTATAAATGACCTTGCAAGCACATTTATAGAATGCGCCGAAGGCTTGTCTGAAATAAAATGCGTAGCCAGTTTAGTCGCTATATGCTTTGCTGTGGAAGGGTGTGTTGCCAACATAGTAAGTGCGTCAACACCCTCTTGCTCCCCTTCTTCTTTGAACTTTCTGCCAAGCAGCTTTTTCTCTCCCGGTTCATGTACCGATGGCTGGAACCTATATTTTATTATAGCTCCGTTTTTCCCTCTATCTAAAGTCCATCCGGTGATTATCTTAGCCAGTTCAATAACATCCTTTTGCCTGTAGCCACCATCAACACCTAATGTATGCAGCTCTAATATCTCCCGTGCCAAATTTTCATTAAGACCCTTGCCACGCTTTACACCAACCGTAGAATTAGGGCCAAACGACTGGATGTTATCAAGATAGAACAACATCGCAGGGTGCTGACTAACTGCAAGCAGCATATCTTTAAAATAACCATTTACATGCGGCCTTATAGCCTCGACCTCATATTGGTTAACAATGCCACTTATAATAGGCTTTTGTATTGAAACAGTGAAATGATTGCTCCAAAACATTACCAATCGTTCGATAAAAGGCTGCTCGCTTCGCACATGAGCTAATACTCTGGCGCCTGTTTCTTTAATATAAACATCCCTTGTTAATTTGATTTTTTTCTCACCTTGCTGGATTTTCTTCTTTTTAATATCCTTTATGGTTTCTCCCATTAGTCCTTTTCCGCCATAGCGCTCTTGAACTTCCTTAGGGATTTTTGCATTTTTTAACTGGTCGGTAAGCCAGCCCTTTGGGCTACTGCCAATATGCTTTAACTCACCTTCCCTAGCACCTAGGCCGAAACGTGTACTAGCATGAAATGTTGATATTTTCATAAAAGATCCCCCTTATTTTTTTTGCCAGCGGTCAGCAGATTCCATTACATTTAATGGACCACTGCCGTTTAACCATCTATAGGCTTCAAAATTTCCTTTTAAATAACTATCCCAAAATGCCGTACTTAATGCCAGTATAACCCTATGATGATTTGGATTACGAGCCTTTTCTTTTTTTCTTAAAGACCTTTCCGTGAACACAAAGTGATTAGCATTATTAAGCACAATTTCATATTTATCTCCGCTAGGTAATGCCGGATACACTGCAAGTCTGGATTCAGGAGTTATTTTCCCGATAGGGGAATCATCATGCGTTCCCGTCATCAATAACCAAGGTGTGGATACTGAACCAAACATACCATCTATCGATCCGCCATATTTGGGTTTACTTGGGCTAAATATCGCAGCCGCTTTTATTCTCCTGTCAGTAAAATTCACCCCTAAACTTGGAAATTTTTGTCCACTTACTGCCTGAGTAGTAATAGCTCCAAAAGAATGCCCTGACATACCGACTCCATTCATATCAAGCATGCCGTATAATGGATGTGAGCGTTGCGAGTTCCAAATCGAAAGCTGGTCAAGCACCGCAGGCACATCAAACACTCGTAATTTAAAATTCTCACCGCTTGCAGCCTTTTTAAGTGAAAATATTTTTCTAAGTAACCCTTTGCCTTTCCACACCGATTCATCGCTACCAATATGCTGCAAGAAAACCGCTATATATCCTCTGGATGCCCAATGTTTACCAAGATATGCAGAATTATAACGAGAGCCACCTAACCCATGGCTAAATAAAATAACAGGCTTTGATGTCTTAGACCAATCATCACCCATATATACCAAAATCGGTATTTCACGCTGACGTTGCGCATCAAAAGCCGATAATTCAAGAGTCCTTACATTAACATTATTTATTTCCAGCGGGTCATATGCAAAGCTATAATTTGCAAAAAAGAACGCCGCTATAATAATATATGCAATGGCAAAACGTTTAATCACGGCATCACCCTACCTCGCCCTTTACCTGTTGTTTTTTTAAGTAAATGAGCACGTTGTTTCGGGGTTAACTTATCCCCTATATCAAGCACCATATCCTGTGCGGCCTTTTGTATAGCCATTGTTTTTTCTCTTAAGTCGGCTAATTTCTGCTCAGCCTCAGTACGATTATAAGCGTCACTACCTATATAACTATAAACTTCATTACGGGTTTCTCGTAATTCTTTCATTTTTGAACGTAAACCACGTTTTTTCTCACGTAGTGCTTTAAATATTTTTCTCTTATCAATATCAGGCAGCGTTTTAAGGTTTTCTTTGAACACACGCATAGGCTGACGGTGTTGGTTCATTTTCTTACCCACAATAACTGAAGCAAGCGTTATGTTAGAAGCAATTGATATGAACAATATAAGTCCGATTATCCATGATTTTTTCATAGCTCATCTCCTTCTTCAGGTAGTTCAAAAGCTAATTCAAAAATATCAACATCTTCTTCTATATTCTGATTCCAACCTGCACCAAGTCCAATTAAAGCGCAGATTGTTAGGCTGGCAAATTTATACGCAAGTCCTGTTTGCCAATTTCCGAACATATCGTCCATGAACCGTTCGAACTTAACGCTAAAAGGAACTTCCTGAGGAAGCATAACAGATTTTGCAACGATTTTGTTTGCAAGCTCTTCATCGGGATTATCTATTTCCCATTTTTTTAGCTTTGATTTTAGATCATCATCAATCATCCTAATAATCCTTTTAATGTTTTTCTTGCTCTTACTAACAGGCCTTCTAAGGCCTTAATGTTTATTTCCATAATTTGAGCCGCCTCTTTATTAGACATCTCCTCAAAGTAACACAACACAATCGCTATACGTTGTTTTTCCGGCAAGGATTGTACTGCATCTTTTATTTTTTCCGACTCCGCTTGCTCTGATATCAACTGATCTGCCAGCGGCTCTGTATCTTCCATCATTTCTACAGCATCTTCTGAATCCTTTTGATACGGCGTTGAACGTCTTACCATATCTATTCATGTATTTACTAATATTCGATAGAACCAAGTGCCAAATGATGCTTTTTTGCTGTTGAATTTTTTTGCATTTACCCAGACTTTGTTGAATGAGTCCTGTAATGCTTCCTCTATATCCTGGTTTTGCGTTAAAGTTCTTCGGGCTATTGCATTGGCTTTGGGGAGGTGTCTGTTTACCAAAGTGGCAAATGCTTGCTGGTCGCCTTTGGATATACGTTCCATTAGCTCTATGTCTGAATGATCCATCTGCATTTAACGCTTTGTTATAATAATTTTTTGTAAACATTATCACCTCCCAAAAGTCTAGGCTAGAACAATTTAGAATTACGGGAATTGTTCTCCACCACTTTCGCCACCATGCCTCTTCTTGAACTTCTTACGCATTTTCTTACGCTCGTCCTTAGTGATAAGCCCATCACCATTTGCATCGATTTTAGCGAATTTCTTTTCAGCCTTAGCTAAAAATTCACTTTTAGAGATTGCACCGTCGCCATCGGTATCTACATTCTTGAAGCGCTCTTTCATTTTTTGCAATCTTTCTTGGTTACCACCTGTAGCAACCTCTTCTGCCATTACAGGTGTTGCGGCCAAACTTGAAATAAGTAATGTTTTTAATAATAAAGTTTTCATGACTATTCTCCTTTTTTAGTTATTAAATATTAATTATTAATACCGTACGTAATTGAACGGTTTTTTGTTTCCCCGTCCTGATTAGTCCAGCTTCTACTACGTGTTACAGTTCCATCCTCGTTCTTTTGTTTGCCGCCTTCGAAAGTGCCGCTCTTACCTGTGCTTGTGGTATATGTTCCACTAGTTTGACCATCTTGTCTTACTCCCTCATAAGTACGAGTATTACCTTTAACTCCGGTTACAGTTTTATTGAATTCACCTGTTTCCTTATCATATGTACGGCTTGCGCTTTTAGTTTTTGTCACTCCGTCCTGATTTGTCCAGCTTTTGCTGCGTGAAACAGTTCCGTTTCCATCTCTTTGAACACTATTATTAAAAGTGCCGCTTTTGCCATTACTTGTAGTATAAGTGCCGCTACGTTGACCGTCTTGAGCCGTACCTGTATAAGTTCTGGTATTTCCCTTACGACCCGTTACAGTTTTGCTAAACTCTCCGGTTTCCTTGTTATATTTTTTCGTTGAAGAACGCGTATGTGTCTTACCATTACCGGTAGTAACAGATTTAGTGCGTGTAATACCGTCTTTTCTATTTCCTGATGTAGTAAAGTTAAATGTGCCAGACTTTCCTTTTCCTGTTACAAAGCTTCCGCTTCTTTTACGCTCTCTTGCATCTGCACTATCTACAACAGTTACTGAAAAAAGCAGTCCTGCCATTACAAAGATAGATGCTTTATATAATTTTGAGGTTCTCATGTTGGTTCTCCTGATAAAAGTTATTTATAATTACTTGTTATTTACTTATACGAACGTACTTTCAAAAACCCTGCGAAAAAAATTAACTTTTTTCTAAAAAACCACTAAAATCACTAAAATTTATGATAAAATCAGCTGATTGCCTAATTATGACAAAGCTATCCAAAGAACAACTAACAATAGCCCGAATCTTAAAAGTGAACCATGCAGGAGAACATGGGGCTATTCGTATTTATAGCGGACAGCTTGCAATATCTAAGTTCCTGCACAAAGACTTGGTCAGTTTTTTATCTAAAACCCTTGCACATGAGATAGAACATTGTAAGAAATTCGCCCAATATATGCCTATCCGCAAGACCCGCCCATGCGGTATGATTAAATTCTGGGGTATCGGTGGTTATATTCTTGGCATAATCACGGCATTAATGGGAAAAAATAGTATAATGGTATGCACCGCAGCGGTTGAAAGTGCCGTACATACACACCTAAATGACCAGATTATTTTTCTAGAGGATAAAGACAACAACCTACAAACCCTAATAAAAGAAATACAAGTCGAGGAATTACAACACTTAAACTATGCACAAGAACGATTAAGCATGAAGGGGTTAATTCCAAAATCCTTGCATTACTTAATTACCTTCTTCACGGATGTAGTTATTTGGCTATCAACATGGGGAGATGTAACCAGAATGAAGAGAGAAATACGTCAAAAACCAAAAAAGACCTGCCACTAGGCAGGTCTTAATTAAACTGGAAGGTTCTTTATAATTAATTTTAAAAAACCGATTCAGTCCATTTAGTGAACTTTACCTTAGCTATAGCACCGTAACGCTCTGTAACAGACGCTAGAACAATGGTAAACGCACCTATTATAGCCAATGACATCCAAGCTGACACATCAACTACGGCAACTATACGGTAAATTTGGAATATTATACCTACAACCACCATTATAACGCCAAATACAAAGATGCTTTTTTCTTTTAAGGCAACACCTTGTTTTAACAATACCGCACCTGCTGCTATAGTAAATATAGCGCTTAAGAATGACGGAACGTTGATTAGTAAGAAGATATGCACTCCCATTAAGGTTAAAGCACCAATTATCGCATAAGCACTGCTATTACTACGTTTTGCAATATCCATATTTAAGAATAAGAACATAAATGCAGGCAATGAATAAGCAAATGCAAGGCTTGATAATCCATTTAGCATCTGGAATATTGGTAGAGCAACGAATACCGCTAAAATCAAAGATATAAAATCCCATAAATAACGCATGTCACTCTTTTCTTCATTTTTATCTAGTGCTTTAGTCATGAAACGCAAGGCAACATATGCAGTAAGTGCCAAAGTAGCTCTTAATATCTCATCCACCTGATAGAACCATACATTACGTACGATAATAATAACTGATGGTACGAACACGGTCATCATTGCAAAATACCCTTCGAAAGTACGCAATAGCCTGTCTTTTTGCATATTCTTAGCTAACACTACTATTGGCATGAAAACACCTATAATAACGACCATACTAACAAGAATTGAGTCCCTTAAAGGAATTAGTAACAATGCATTAGACACTAGGAATAATACTGAAAGTAGTTTTGCAGAGTTACGGGCAAATATCATGAAGCTGAAAAACACTATCGGTAACATAATTATAGATGCCCCTATTGCTGGTATAACACTACCTATGCCTGATGCAGACCATTGAGCAAACTCAGGAATTCCTGTGGCAGTACCTCCAAAAGAAAGCGTTGAATATAATATCGCCCCTAAAGTTGTCATATTTACAGTTACGGATAGCAACCCAAGCCCGAAGAACACCCTTGCTCCTTTATTTTCCTTTAATATGAAGCTTAGACCGAATCCTCCTACAGATAGCAATAAAGTTTGTCCAAGTAACAGGAAATAACGGTTTATATCATCCCCCATATCCCAGCTTTGCATTAAAAATAGTGACATAGCTGCAATTACTGTCGCCGCACCAAAAATTCTTAATATTGTAGATAGTGATGCGAATTCTTTTATCATATCAACCACTTTCGTACCTAACGGAGTATCTACATATTGTAGACACTCCTCATTATTATGTTGATTTTCTATATAAGACATTTTTCTTACTCCTTATTATCTTGATTAAGGATATCATCCAGATCGGCTTTCAAATCATCACCTTCTTCTGCTTTAGCAAAAGAATATTCAAATGAATCATCAAAGTTATTATACGCACCGCCTGCATATTCAGTTTCAGCGATTAGCATCTCCCAGCGGTCAAATGTATCTTCAACGCCAAGTGATGAATTATCTTCAATTTGACTGATTACCCTTAGCGCATCAGCCGTAGAATGACGAGTACGCATCATGTTACGTTGCTGAGTTAACTCAATAAGCTTTAATTCCATATTCTGTACGGTTTGACCTATTTTTTCTTCCAATTGCTGGTGCTGTTTAAGGCTATCTTCAATTTGGCTCGCTTGACTACGGCATACATTACGCCTTTGCACGCATTGTAAAGCCTTTTGCTCATCTTCTTTTGCAATAGATTTTGCTCTTTGTTCCCATTTTTGGGTCATTTCGTTCAATTCTTTGAGTTTTTGCCTCATACTATTGCCATCCTTATGTATACGATTAAGGCGTATATTTGCCTTCGCAATTGCGGATCTAGTATCTTTTAGGGCAACTTCAACAACTGCATCATGGTTTTCAACCTTTGATACAGCCTTATCAACTGTTCCTGATATTGTTGCAGTGATACGGTTAAATATATTCATTTTTTTACCTCATAATTTGTAATTAATATATTACCACCCTACATCACAGCAGCCATTTACGATACCATACAAGTAAAAGTTGACAAAAATACCACCCGAAGTATCATCATATAATACCACGATACAAAAATGAGGGCGAAATGGGAGAAACATCAAAGATATTGAACACACTGAAGTTAAATCTAAAGGCGCAAGGAAAAACCTATATAGATGTAGCAAATGCCTTAAAATTATCTGAGGCAAGTGTTAAACGGCTATTTGCAGAAGAAAGCTTTTCCCTTTCAAGGCTGGATGTTGTTTGCAATATGCTAAACATTAAAATAACCGATTTAGTGCTTCAAGCTAACGAAGAGTCTCAAAGAATTGACCAATTAACTGAGGAACAGGAGCGGAAAATTACTGAAGACACTATTTTATTGCTTGTTCTGGTCTGCGCTTTTAATCATTGGACGATTAAAGATATGACTGAATATTACACGATAAACGAGTCACAGTGCATAACTAAGCTATTGCAGCTAGATAGGCTAGGATTGATAGAGTTACTGCCCAGTGACAAGATAAAGCTGCTTATTTCACCTAATTTTAAATGGATAGATGGCGGGCCTATACAAAGATTCTTTAAAAACACTATAGGAAGCGAGTTCTTTAACACTGATTTTAAGGATAATGACCAATGCCTTCACGTTCTAAACGGCATGCTAACCAGTGAATCGGCGGCGATTTTGCAAAAGAAGTTCTATAATCTGGTACAAGAATTTGAATCATTGAACCAACTTGATAGCTCTATCGATTTTGATAAGCGCAACGGAACGACCTTTGTTCTGGCAATGCGCAACTGGGAATACGGGTTTTTCAATCACTTACGGCGTCAAAGATAACTACCTTAACAAAATATTAACACATAAAAGGTATAATATAGCTTACACAAATATAATTTTGATATATGGTCGCATGCAACCTAAATACAAAGAAAATTCAAATTTGAAGAGCTAAAAAAAGAAAGCAGGTTTCACTCTTGTTGAATTATCAATAGTTATAGTAATTATTGGACTTATTGTTGCAGGTGTTGTTGGCGGTCAGGCTCTGGTCAAGCAGGCAAAACTAAGGGGTGTAATATCACAACTTAATAAATATCAGATAGCACATAATTCATTTCTACTTGAATATGACGGAATAGCCGGTGACCTTCCCAATGCACGGGCATATTGGGGAAACTCGGTTGAAGATGGCAATGGCAATAAAATACTTGAAGATTCTACCAATGAAATATTGGCCTATTGGGAGCATATGGAGCAAGCCGGCTATGTTGACGGAAGCTTTACAGGACTTCCGGTTGGTGGGAGAAAAAATGTAATTGGAACAAACATTCCACGTACAAGCCATTCAGATGATTCGGGTATTCAGGCCATGACGCAGACAGTTTTGACAATCTATGATAAGAAACCAGGCACAACAGTTGCATTCTTCCTTGCGAGCGAAAGCCAATCATGTAACAGTTTCTTAAATGGAATTTTATTTACTGCCAAGGAAGCTTCTTCTCTTGATAAAAAAGCCGATGATGGAATTCCATATTCTGGCAAGTACTATAATTAAAAGGCGTTACCTCAGGTTCTTGTGCGCAGCACCCAGATTGTGTAACTAATGCTTATACATCTCCTACAACAGAATATAATTTTAGTAACGACAATATTTCCTGTCGGATACATTATTGGATAAATGGATAATTAGATATTAAACTACTAACAACGATTGTTTAACTGTACACCTAATCACCATCTACAGAATTATCATCAATTAGGGCTTCTACAATTTTTCTTTTTATGTCGATGGTGTTACCCGGGTCTATGCCAAATTTCTTACCTAATTCCTTATAATCATCTTGTGACAAAGAAACGGTAAGCCTTGGACGTTTAGGGGGAGAGTAAGTCAGACCTAAGATTTTTCTTATTTGGTCTGAAGGGGTAAGTCCATTTTTGGCTGCTCTGACCCGGATGTTCTTTGCGATATCCTGTTCCAATTCAAAAGCCACCTGTATTGCCTTTAGGGCTTTTTGATTCTTATTCCACTTTTCAGGTAGCTTCTTGGTCATATAACTATCGCTTATTTTAATTAATTAAAAGAATATTAAATATATCACTAAAAATATCACGCCAAAAGTTAATAATACAGATGCCCATAACGGTATAGGTAACGATACGTATAACTTTCCTAGAAAGTGTATTATTTTATTCATTTTTAACCTCCTATTGCGATGAAAATGTTATAGATCAAATATATTATTCCAAAGGATATAAGACCTATAAGTAGCCATTTAACTATTTTATTAGTCTCTCCTTTAGATTCACCGGAACTTCCAGAAGACCAGGAAAATATATCTAGTATAAATTCAAATATATCAAACCACGATACACTGACTTTTCTATTTATTATATAATGTATTATCTTATCCAATCTTCACCTCCCGTATAAAAAAAGAAGTCATAAATCAAATATATAGTTCCAATAAATATAACAATTATCAGAAGCCATTTTAATACTTTTTTTAAACCGAAACGTCCAGTTGCATGTAGTCCACCTTCAACAAAGCATTCCGATATACACTCTATTATGCCTTCAAGAATTTCAGACCATAAAACATTAACTCTTATATTTATTATGAATTTTAATAATTCACTCATTGTCCCGGCATCAACTCATCTATAGCCGATAGTTCTAAATAAACTACTGCATAGACCTCTGTATCACCGCCTTTATAAACCTCTATCTCAACGGCATAGTCTTCATCATCATCTTCTAAAAGATAGAATTCAAGACTTTCTGATTCATCTTCATATTTTGGTAATTCTGTATTACGATAGTCACCTTTATGGTAATAACCGTGACTACAATCTTCAATTTCGGTATAATGATTAGCTGTCCACTCTTCAAAACCCTCTGGTGTCTCTATCCGGTCAAGTTGCGTTCCCGCCCCTTCTTCAAAAACTTCTGCAAACGCGTCAGCATCAAATAGGGTTGTAACCTGTCCTCTGGTAAGTTTTTTTGAAACTGCTAAATATTCTTCACCATCTTCATTTACCGCAGAAAGCCATACAATATTTCCTGACTCTCCTTTTAAACTAAATGATGTGGTCATTTCATCTTCAAAGTCATAAGTATTAACTTCTATAACTTCATAACGCTGATTAGTCAGGTCATCCTGAGGAAGAAATGCGAACTTAACAATATCACCTACGCATAAGTCCTTTGGGTGTTGAAGAGGAGGGCGAACCTCCTCTTCATTTTTTCCTAACATTTTGTCAAAAAATCCCATATTCTATGCATCCTTTTTATCTTTAAGTTTTGCAAGAATATCTTTAGCCGTTGTGCTAGTTTCACCGATACCCGCTTCTTTAAGTTTCTGGTCTAATGTACGACCTTCGAACTCATCTTGCAGATCCTGACCAGCTTCCAGCCTGTCATCAAGGTCTTGCTGACGTTGTTGGATACGGTCAAGGGATTCTTTAGCTGTCAAAAGCTTCGAACCGCTAGTTGCGTAGTTCTCAGTTATAGACTTAGTTGCCTTATGCACACTTTCAGTCGTTTTAACCATAACAAGCTGACGTTTCATATCTGCCAAAGATGCAGTAGTCTTCTTGATGATTTCTTTCAAACGCTCGACATGCGCATTGAAACGTTGTTGAGCCTTTTTGTTAACTTCGATTTCACCTTGGAATCCGGCAATTTTCTCAGCAACTTCTAAAGCAAGCTCTTCATTACCCTGCTCTAAAGCTTTAGCTGCGTAGCCTTCATGCTTTTTGATTTCTTTAGTTAGCTGCTCTACTTTACGCCCAGCCTGCATTTCTTTTGCAACAACTGCCGTAAGGTCACGTTTAGCATTTTCTAAATGATGCTCAGCATCTTTGATTTCTTGTTCAAATATCCTAACACCGTTAGCATCTACTATTGACTCACCCACTTCACGGGCA
>Ga0213866_10001262_pt1 | contig 18989 bp, 15 predicted proteins | sample PICome_11_FD_160079 | JGI IMG/M metagenome (GOLD analysis project Ga0213866, IMG submission 160079) | Coastal seawater microbial communities near Pivers Island, North Carolina, United States - PICO284 | ecosystem: Environmental > Aquatic > Marine > Coastal | place: USA: North Carolina...
CGCAACGGACGGGCCGACTCGCAGGAAGCGCAGCTTCCGAGAGGCGGTGCGTAGCACGCAAAAGCGCTGCTAGCCCACGTTTTCACTGAGTTTCAACGCGGGTCGGCCCTCATCCGACTTCGACACTTCGTGTCTCAGCCACCTTCTCTCGCAAGCGGGAGAAGGACCGGAGCGGCTTCTCGGACAAGCCCTGATTGTCTGCGCCACCCTCTTCCAGAGGCCTTGCCGAACACAATAAGTCGAGAACTACGCTAAATGCGCCTCGCTTGGCTGTCCGCAGAGTAAACATCAACGCAATGAGGCGCAGAGCCGCTCTTCCTCTAGCCTCCCCTTCCATCGAATCTCAGCACCAGTTACTCAAGCGCACCCGCGCAAACAAGCTACCTGCCTACGCCTGCGAGCCTTCCTGAAAACTGAGCACCGCGCTCTGTAGATTCACGCTAGCAGCTCGCATCAGCAAAGCCCCGCCCGATAGGCTCCGTGAACTCCGCGACCTGATCCGACTCCCGGTTCCTCACTCCCCTTCCCAGTCTCCAGATCCCCGTCTCCCATCTTGAGATCACCCTGATACCCTGCTAAAAGCACGCTACGGCGATAATCACCAACTTCGGCGCAAGCCAAGGGGACATCATGAGCGAGAGCCAGTCGGCATCCAGCAAAGTCAGGCTGAAGATCAAGCGTCAAAGCGGCCCCAAGGGCGACTCCTACTGGGAGACCTTTGAGGTTGAGTATCGCGCTGGCATGAACGTGATCTCCGCTTTGCAAAGCGTTCAACGCAATCCCGAAACGCTCGCTGGCAAGAAAGTTGCGCCCCCAGTCTGGGATTGCAACTGCCTCGAAGAGGTGTGCGGCGCCTGCACCATGCTGATCAACGGCAAGGTCCGCCAATCATGCTCTGCGCTGATCGACGATCCGACCGTCGGCAAGGACATTACGCTCGAGCCGATGACCAAGTATCCCGTCGTACGCGACCTGATGGTCGACCGCCAGCGCATCTTCGACACGCTCAAGAAAACCAAGGCTTGGGTCGCCATTGATGGCGTCTACAACCTTGGGCCGGGCCCGCGCTACTCCGAAGAAGAGCAACAGTGGCGCTACAAGCTCTCCGAGTGCATGTCCTGCGGCTGCTGCATGGAAGCCTGCCCCCAGTATCTCAAGGGTGGAGATTTTCAGGGCGCTTCGATCTTTGGCCAGATTGAGCTCTTCAACAGCCACCCCACCGGCGCGCTGCAATCCGATGAGCGCACCTCGACCACGATGGTCAAGGGCGGCATCATGGACTGCGGCAACGCGCAAAACTGCGTTGAGGTTTGCCCCAAGCACATCCCGCTGACTGAGGCGATCGCGAAGCTTTCACGCCGCGCAACCAAGCTGAGCTTCAAGAAGCTCTTGAGCATGAAGTAAGCGCTGAGCGCATGGAAGTTCGACGAAGAGATTTGGACCTGAATCAGAAAATGAAGCTTGCATCATATATTGAACTTAGTGTAGGTTTTCAGCGTCGTATCCGGCGGTGAGTCGAATGATTCGTCATCCGACCCGCGTAGGTGGTGCGATGTTCCAAACTTCGGTTTGGTTCCATTTTTGCCCCGTGCTAGCAACATTCGCTAGCACGCATGTTTTTCCCGAGGAGCCTGAAAAGGCTCCTCGTATCTTTTAGCTCGGGGAAGCAATGCGAGTCCGCGTATTCATCGACTTCTGGAACTTCCAACTGACTTGGAATGAAAGAGCAGGACAGCAAGTCCAGTGCGATTGGAAGAAGCTGGCTAGCACACTTACGCTGGCGGCTGCCGCGGAGTTGGGAAACGCGGGCCTGGCCAGCCTAGCACTCGAAGAAACTCGAATCTACGCAGGCTACGAAGCTGGGCGCGAAGCGAAGCTGAAGGACTTTCTCCACAACTTTTTGGATCGGCAGCCGGGGATTCGAGTGTTCACCTCAGAACGGCATTGGCGAGCCCACCCGATTCACTGCCGAGCATGCAATGCGAACTTCGATCTCTGCCCCGCTTGCGGAGAAAAGTTCGGTAGAGCTGCCGAGAAAACGATCGACGCCCGTATCGTTACGGATCTCATCGGACTTGCGTGGGAAGGAGCATACGACGCGGCGATCCTTGTCTCGGCAGACAAGGACTTCATTCCTGCCGTCGAGCATGTTCAATCTAAGAACTTCAAAGTCATCAATGCGTCCTGGGAGCGCCGGGGGCACCAACTTGCGCGTGTTTGCTGGGCGTCGGTGCCAATTGATCCCTTGATTCCGCAACTCTCAAGGTAGCAGATTTCGAAGGATCTCGAGAACGTGCTCTGATTGGATGGCGCCCCTCGAACTCCAATGCGCGGCTGCAATGGGGATGTTACACTTGCCTTTGCGCCCTGAAATGGCGCGATTCTTGGAGCACGCATGCAAAGTGTATTCTGGTTCATCGGCAAGAGCTTTGAAGCTGTCGGCGTGATTTCGCTGCCGCTGGCCCTCTATGTCGGCGTAATGGGCGACAATCAGAGCTTGGAATACATGATTGCAGGAATCGGCATCATCGTCTTCTTTCTCGGCGTTGCGATTCGTACCACTCTTGGGGGCGATCGCGGATAGGGCTGAGGCAAAGCTATGAGCATGTTCCGACAAATTTGGATTCTGCCCGCATTGATTGCCAGCGTTGGAATCTCTTCGCTGGTGGTGTTCGGCGCGTCCAGCGCACCAATGGCTAGCGATCAAGGCATGCCTCCGACCATCGCTCTGATTGATGACGACGACGCTCCCTCGCCTTCCGAGTCCGATCTGAAAACGCGCGAAGCGGTCGATAAAGGTCTCGCCTTGCTGGCAGGAATGCAGGAGGACGACGGGTCTTGGAAGAACGACATCGGCCTGAAGCTCGGCGAGAGCTACCGCGTCGAGAAGCGCTATGAATCCCACGTCGGCGTCACAGCGCTCTGCTGCATGGCCTTGGTTGCCGGCGGCAGCACCCCGGATAGTGGCCCTTACTCATCGAACGTCAGCGCGGGGCTGAGCTTTCTGATTCGCAATCAGCAAACGAACGGCCAGTTCCAAGCCTTCGGTTCGCGCATGTACAGCCACGCCTTCGCTACGCTTTTCGTAGCGGAGATTTACGGCATGACGCGCGACACCAAGATCGGTGAGGCTCTCCGCGCCGCGATTCAGTTCATCGTGAAGAATCAGGTCAAGCCGCCAAAGGACGACCAGTACGACGGCGTTGGAGGCCGCGAACGCTTGCAGCAGCGCTTCAATCACATTAACGCTGTCGGCGGCTGGCGCTACGAGCCTGGCCAGCTCGATGCGGACATGTCGATCACCGTGTGCCAGCTTCAAGCGCTGCGCGCAGCTCAGAACTCCGGTATTCACGTTGATCGAGCCGTGATCGATTCCGCCCGAGCTTATGTCGCCAACAACTACATCTCTGGCGGTAGTGGCTATTCCGAGGGCGGCTTCATGTATCAGCCTTCCATGTCTACTGGCCGCGATAGCTTCGCGCTTGCCGCCGCTGGCGTCGTTGCGCTGCAAAGCGTGGGTAACTACGACACCTACGTGCAAGACTTCGACTCGGGCGCTCGCCGCGTGATCGATTTGCGCGCCTCGATTCAATACATCAAGCGCTACCGCCCCGACAGCTTCGCCAGCTACCGCGCGGATCGAACCGACTACGCCTTCTGGTACGGTCATTACTACGCGGCTCAGGCTTTCCGCCAGTTCGCGAACGTGAGCGAGCAGGAGTGGATCAATTGGAACCGCATGAACCGCACGCACTTCCTACGCATGCAAGAGTCGCTCGGTACCGGCGGCTGGATCGACGAAGTCGGCAATCACAATCCAACCAACAACGCGTTTGCTACGGCGATGGCTTGCCTGATCCTCTCGATCCCGAACGAGTATCTGCCGATCTTCCAGCACTAGCCTAGGGTTTCGCCATTTTTCGCGCTCATGCGAGCGAGAGAATTCGGAATTCAACGCAAAGGCTGAAAGAGCGCAAAGGCTCGCAAAGCCTGACGGATCAAGTACTGCGGGCCAGTTACGTCGACTCCTCACTGCTGAGCTGAGCGCCCGAGAATGATCATGAATAGGAAAACGTGAAGCGGGTCGCGGCCTGACGCGCTCAGCCGCGACGGTCGCGCTCATATCCGAAAGTTTCTAGGGACTGCCGGTACTGGAGAACTTCAAACGCCCGGTCAATGGCGCCCATTCCGCCAGGCTTTGCGAACCTTGGCGTTCATGGCGCCTTTGCGTTGAGCTCTTTAAGCCCCCGCTCAGTCCGGTGCATAAATGCCGAAACGCTAGACTAGAGCATTTCTCGAATTGCTTTGGACTGAGTGTCGTCATCCAGGCCGGAGGCGCAGCCGCAGGGGAGGGATCGCTTTTCGAGAAGCTCGGCTTTGGGGAAAGTTCGAGTTTGCGGGAGCTTGCGCCAAAGAGCGCTACTCATTTGCGAGGCTCTCGCAACGCATTACTTCTTCTCCATGCAGCCGAATCGCCAAGGGATCCCTCCCTTCCGCCTTCGGCTCCAGTCGGGATGACGGCGCAACGATATCGAGAATCGCTCTAGCGTCGTCCTCCCCCTTCGCGCTCAACACTCATCCTTCGAGCGCTCAAAGCGCCGGGTATCTTGCGTGGCGAAATCACAATGCATCGCGATAGGTGTGTGATGAGTTATAATGCTCTGCGCTTGGCGCAGGTGCGTAGCCCTTTGGGTTGGCGACCTAGCGTCCATCATGTACGCAAATGACAAGCGATTTTCTCCCCAGCGATCGCCCAGCGGTCCCCCTAACTTTGAGGAGCAACCATGCACCTTTCACGCATTCTCTTCCTCACTCTGCTGCTCGCGTTTGCCGCGCTGAGCCTCAGCTTGACCGGATGCCAGCCTGAAGACGGCTCTTCTGGCGCCAGCGGAATGTCCACCGTCACGCTCGCCTTCACCGATGCTGCGAGCGATGAGCTTGAGAGCTTTGAAGTGGAGATCACGAGCATCCGCTTGCGCCGCTTGAGTGGTGCGCGCACCACCGTGCTGCAAACGCCGGTCGTCGTCGATCTGGTCACGCTCTCTGATCTCAGCGAGATCTTGCGCGTGCTGGAGCTGCCGGTCGCGTGGTACGTGGGAGGCGACATCACCTTCAACTGGAACAGCGCTCGCGCACGCATTCGCGGTCAAGCGAGCGATGCGAATCTGGTGGATTCGAGCGGCCTAGCGCTCACCGGCTTAGCCAGCGTGGGCCTGAACTTTGAAGGGCTTGGGGTGATCCTCACGGCCAATCGCCATCGTGTGTTGGAGTTCGACTTCGACCTCGATCGCTCCATCTTCGTCGATGCGACAGCCAACGAGCTGAGCGTCGCGCCCTCGATTCTCGTGCGCTGGGATCGCAATGATCCGAAGACCCTCGTGACCTTCGGCGAGATCGCCAGCATGAGCGTCTCGACCAACAGCTTTACCACCACCATCCAGCGTCCGAATCGCCCTTCGATCGGCCAGGTCGAATGCCTCGTGACAGGCTCGACGGTCTACCAAATCAACGGCACGCCTTACACGGGCAGCGCGGGATTGCTGGAGCTTGAAGCGCTTGGACTCGGCGCGCGCGTGCAGACTTACGGTTTCGTCGATCCCAATCTCGGCTCCATCCGCATTACCTATGTGGAAGCAGGCGTCGGTACTTGGGGTGGGCCAACGGCTGTTGTGCAGGGCGAAGTTAGGGCTCGCAGCGGTGGCGCGGGGAGCGATCCTGTGCTGACCGTGCGAGGACGCAGCGCGAGCTCGACCGGGCGCGCCTTCATGTTGAACACGGACTTCACGGTGAACCTGAGCAGCGCCAGCACGCAAGTCATTCGGCGCGGCGCCGTCACTCCGCTCGACACAGACGATATCAACGTCGGGCAAACCATCACCGTCTACGGCAATCTTGCCGGAACCACGATGAGCGCGAATAGCGCAAGCGATCTGGTGCGGCTGAACCCCGTGCGCATCTACGGCTTCGCGAATGCGAATCCCAGCGGGGGGCAGGTGAACATCAATCTCTCGCGCATCTGGCTGCGCAACATCAACCTTTTCGATTTCGACGTGAGCGGAAGCGTGCAGGCCAATCCTTCGAGTTTCAGCGTTGCAGCGACGGTGAGCACCGCGGGCGTCAGCGCTGGCACGGCGCTTGAGTTTCGTGGCTTCTTCGTGCCCGTGAATCAAAGCGGCGCGGACTTCGAGGCAAGCTCGCTGACCAATCTCGATCTCACGCCTTGGGGCGTGCGCGTGCGCTACTCCCCCACCAGCTCGACGGCGATCTCGTCGATCGGCTCGACGCAGATCGAGCTTGATACTTCGAGCGCGCAGATTGCGGTCTACGACAAGATCCTGCTCGGCACGAACCCGCTGCCGACCAATTCACCGAAGTTCCGCTCGAAGTCCGGCTTCACGATCTTCGCCATCCTGCGCAACGGCGAGATCAATGTGTACCTCGACTTCAACGCCTTCTCGGCAGACCTTGAGTTGAAGACGAATGCCGGTGGCCGCATCTTCACTTTCGGCGGCGTTGGCGATCTGAATCTTTCGACCAACACGCTCACAGCCTCGCTAATCATCGTGACGATGAACTAAGCGCTGCGATTAGAGTTCATGCACAAGCGCCGAACCAAAAGCAGATCTCAATCTTGCTTCGCCGTCATCCCGAAAATGCAGCTAGGGATGACGGCGCTTTGGCATCTCAGCCCGCACGCCTGGCTTTCAACCCGCAAGCTGAGTGCAACCATCGCGAATCTTCTCCGCGCTCTCAGTTCCTCAGTGCGCACCCAGCTAATCACTCCGAATCTCGAATCCAGGCACCCCTACTTGCGCTGGAAGATGCCCTTCAGCCCGGCGGGCGCTACGCGTGAACCAATGGAGCGGCGGCTCTTGCGGATATCCTCGATCACCCAAAAGGCCTTGTCGTCCATGTCTTTGACGCTCTTGAGCAAGCCCTCGACCTTACGGCGCTTGACGCCGCAATAGAGCAGGCTGATCGGCCCGTCGCGGCCAGCGCCGACGAACTCGGTTACAGGGATGCCCTTCGCGCGGATGAGAGCGCTGATGTCTTCCGGCTGGCGCGTGAAAATACGTACGACGCGCTCGCCGATCGCCAGGCGCTCTTCAATCGTGAGGCCAACGAAGATACCGCTCGCGTAGCCCGCGCAGTAGAAGAAGACGAGGATCAGGCCCCGCATCGACTGCAAGTCGTCGAGCTGGTTGAAGATGCTTGAGACCGCGAAGATCCAGAGCGCAGCCTCAACGAAGCCCAGCCCAAAGGCGACGAGCTTCGCTCCCCGCACCATCGCCATCGTACGCAACGTGCCAAGCGAAACGTCGCCGACGCGCGCGATGTAGATCATCAATCCAAGTTCTACCGCTTCCCACATATTGCGCCTCTGGCCCGTTCTCTACCAATTTGATTGTCATCGGGGCACGCTACCCGCCGCACAACCGATCCAAGTCACCAACTCGCCTCAGAACCCAACCAAACGTCACATTATTTTAGGGAATTGCCCCTTTTGGACATTTTGAATGACTCTGTTGCAGCTATCATACTGGTTCAACTGCATGGGAGAATTCTTGCATCCGTCACTGATCGGGCGCCGCGTTCCGCAAGGAACAACGCTCACCTGGAATCAAGGACAAGTGCGTTGCAATCCCCCGTGGCGATGCCTTGCAGCAAGTTCAGCGCCTTTCCGCGAACTGAGTCCGAGTGTGCAAGGCATGAGACAAGCGCGCAACCTGTGTGAGTTTTTCAAAGGGGCTAATCGATGCGAATTCTTACCACTACTTTCGCCGCCATGCTGATGTGCCTGATGCTGGCGCAAGCAGCTTCAGCACAGGTCACGTCGCCATTCGGCACGCCTGGCAGCTATGACCTCGTGACTAACAGTAATCTGAAGGTCGGCGAAGTCACCGTCTCCAATGATCAGGTTTACCTGAGTGTTGAAGTGACGATGTCCGGCGCATGGGAGATTCGCAAGGCAGCAGCACATGCTGCGCCGCACACGTCAGGCTTCCCGCGCTCGCGCAGCGGACGCGCTCAGACTTCGCGCTTCGACTTCCAATTCAAGTCGAACCAGGGCGCAACGAGCTTCACCTACACGGAAACGCTGGCCAACCTCGGGCACAATCCAAACGTGAGCGACATGCTTGTTTCGGTGGCTGCGAAAGTTCAACGCAGCGTCGTGCGCGGCAATGGCAATCCCAACGCGAACAACGGCAATGGCAAGGGACGAGTTCAGCGCGCTGTAGCTTGGATTGATGGCAGCAACTTCTGCCGCAACGGTGGCTCTTACGCGACCTACTCCATCCAACGCGAGAATCTGAGCGGACGCTTCACGACCTACACCGCCAGCGACTGGAGTATGGGCTCCGACGCGAGGAACATCGGCGGTTACCTCGATGCTAACTTCGGTATCTGCTTCCCCGATGGCTTGACCGTTGGCTATCCCCAACGCGTCAACGGCTACAACGGATGCGCAGCAACCTTCACCAGCGCTTGCGGCGTGCGTGGCGTGCTGCCAACCACTGGCCAGCCTTGCCCCTTGCGCGGTCGCTACACCAATCCCACCGGCGGATCTGGAAGCGGTGGCGAAGCGGGACAACTGCTGGGTCAAGTGCTTTCACTCGCCCTCAACGTTGGGTTTGATGACTGCAACGAGAGCTTCAACTGGGGCTGCGTGCCCCTGCGCAATCTCTGCATCGTCGACAACTCTTCGCCCCTCAAGGGCAAGACCGTCGGCTGGGTGCTGGACGAAGCCAATTGGCGCCTCTCCGGTCTCGGCGGCGTGACGAGCAATCCTGATGCGGACCACCAGCTCAACGTGAGCTACGGCCTGATTAGCTCGACGGTCGCTGCGATCAACGCGAACTTTGAGAATGCCGGGAACAACGGCTTCTTGGGTGTGTGCTTCCAGCAGGGCGACTTCGTTAGCCGCACGCAGAGCGAGTGGCGCACCTTCAATGATGTGAACGATATCTACAGCTTGGCTTTCGGCACGCCTGGCATGAAGGTCGGCGATTCCCGACAGATCGGTAACCTGCAAGGCTGCTCGGCGCGCTTCACCTCGCTCTACAATCTGCAGTGCATCCTGCCTCGTACCGGCCAACCTTGCCCGCTGACGGGCGCTTACGTCGACCCGACGGGCGGCGTCAATCAGGGTCGCGAAGCTGGTCAACTGCTCGGTACGGTCTCAGCGCTGATGCTGAATGTGGCCTTCGATCTGGTCTCCAAGGATTTCAACCCCCACTGCATCAGCTTTGGCGATCTTGTGGTGGTTGATCCGAATTCACCGGTTTACGGCAAGTCCGTCTTCTGGGTGCTGGATGAAGCCAACTGGCATCTCTCTGGCTTGGGCACGGTCACGCAGAATCCCGATCCGGGCCACGATATCTCACTGACCTTCGCGCAGATCAACAACATCGTCAGGCTGATCAACTGCAACTTCCCGAACGGCCAGGACTGCCGCTACTTGGGCGTCGCGCTCGGCAACGGCGACTACCAGACCTACACCCAGGGCGATGCGAACAACCCCGGCTGGGCCGAGCAAAGCAACGGCACCAACCTGGGCAGCTACCGCGACGCGAAGTTCTGCTGCGCCTTCCCTGACCAAGCGGTGGTTGGCGACGCTCGTCGCATCGGCAATCTGCAAGGTTGCTCGGCGCGCTTCACTTCGGGCTACGCTGCTGCGATCGCGCTGGCGAATGCGAAGGGCCAGCCCTGCCCGCTGACCGGCGCCTACACCAATCCTGATGCTCGCACGGAAGCTCAAGAAGCCGGCGTGCTCTTGGCGGAAGTACTGGCACTCGCGATGAACATCGCCTACGACAAGTGCGATGCAAACTTCGGCGCTGATGCGATGGAGCTTGCTGATCTGATCGTCGACGATGCGAACTCGCCGGCCTATGGCAAGTCTCTTGCGTGGGTGTTGGATGAAGCCAACTGGCGTCTCTCGGGGCTTGGGCAGTACGTCCAAAATCCTGACGCGGGACACAATCAGAGCTTCACCTTCCAAGAGATCAGCGATCTCTGCGCGCAGATCAACGCGAACTTCCGCAACGGTACGACCGACAACGGTCTGCTGCGCCGTCCCTAGACGATTGACAATCATGCACACGCGGGGCGGGAGCATCTTCCGCCCCGCGTTGCGTATCCGGGATGAATCTGCCAAGCTGATACACGCTACACGAGCAACCAAAACGCTTTGCGAACGCCGAGGATCATCATGGGTATTGCCATCCGCACCATCACCACGCTTTGCCTCAGCGCGCCGCTGGTCGCGCTTCCCCTCATCCTGAGCGGCTGCGATAGCTGCACGCCCGCGAGCAACGACCCGATCACCGTAACGCCCAAGAAGAACTCGCCCGCGAAGCCCAACACGCTTGCTGGCGGTGATAGCGTTGGCGATGAAACGACGAAAGCCGAGGGCCAAGCACCGGTCGTCGACAAGGAGCCGATCCCCCGCTACGAGATTCCCGGCACGCGCAAAAAGCGCTCGCAAACGCTGAAGAACGGCGTCGTCGAGACTTTCTCGGTGATCTACGACGTTGGCGGCACCGAGGTGCTAGATGGCCCGCTACGCGCCGAGTACCCGGACGGCACGCTGGCGGAGGAGGCGAACTATGAGCAAGGCAAGCTCGTTGGCGTGCGCCGCACCTTCCTTGAGAACGCGATGCTTGAGCGCGAGGAAGAGTACAACACCGATGGTGAGCTGATTCGCCTCAAAGACTGCGACTACGACATGGACGCCGTCGAGCACATCAGCTACTTGAATGGCCAAAAGGATGGGCTCTACCGCCGCCTCTCAACCGACGGCACGCTGCAAGAAGAAGGCTACTTCGACAGCGGCGAGCGCGACGGCACGTGGATAGTCTACGACGAGCGCGGCATGCCCTCGCAAGTCACGAACTACAAACTTGGCGTGAAGCACGGCGAGGAGATCTTTTACGATGAGACGGGCCAAGTGATGTCGCGCGTTGTGTATGAGAACGGCAAGGCGAAGGATTAAGCGCGAGATCAAAGCATGTCCTCGCTCTACGACTTTCTCAACGCATGGTTCGGCGATGGCCGCGTCACCTACGACGGCCCGCCGGAGCGCTCTCTGATGCGCTCGCAACACGCGGAGAATCTGCTCTGGCGATGCTGGCGCGAGTACAGCCTGACCTTGCCCGGCAAAGCCCCCGACTTCTCGATCGACACCGCCTACGCCGCTGCCGAAATGCTGCGCTTCTCGGGCTGGCACATCCTCAGCCCAGGTGCAGACCAAGACGAGATCAAAGCCAGCGTCAAACTCCCGGACGCCAGCGATTCCCCTACCGAGCAGATCAGCGCGGATCTCTTGCTACGAGCATTGCCGGCGTTGCATACGCGAGCGAGACAGCGACAGCCGCGCAGCGCGTTGACGCTGAGGCTTGAGGAGATTATCCGCGCCTGGCCGCTCTCCGGCGTGCTGACGCGACTCACGCCCGGCCCAATTGTAGCGCCAAGCTTTGATGATTCGGATTGCCTCGCGCTGCTCTACGCCGAGCGCTATCAAAAACACGCCATGCCGGAATGGTATCCGGCAGGGCGTGCGCTTGAGTATGTCGAATGGATGCAGGCGAGTGCGTTAGAGTAGCCGGCCTACTTCTTCTTCTTCGCTTGGCGAATCTCGACGATCTCTAGGCCCGGGCCATCGGCGTCGTCTTCTTCCTCTTCGAAGTCGTCTTCAGATTCGGTATCCGGCCAGTCCTCGTCGTCGTCTTCAAACTCCGCTTCGACTTCCGGCTTCGCCTTCTTCGGAGCTTGGACTGGAGCCTTCACCGAGCTTTCAACGGAGACACTTGAGGACTCTTCTTCAGAGTCATCTGCATTCGCTTCAGCTTCGGCAGCCGCCTCAGCTTCTTCGCGAGCAGCGGCCTGTGCCTCAAGCTCTTCCTGACGTTCAGCTTCAGCTTCCGCACGCTCTTGCTCTTCGAGCGCGAGCATATCGGCTTCTTGCGGAAGCTCTTTCAAAGCCTTCAGGCCGAACTCATCGAGGAAGGTCGTGGTCGTGCCGTAGAGTGCTGGGTTCGATCCGCCGAAGCTACCGTCGCCTCCACGTCCAACAATACGGATGAGGTGACGCTCAGCGAGCTGACGGATGTAGTGATCGCTTTGCACGCCGCGAATGTTGTCGACATCGTTGCGGGTGATCGGCTGCTTGTAGGCGATGATGGCCAGCGTTTCGAGCGCGCCTGGCGTCAGCTTTTGCGCCTTGCGCTGCTTCTGCAGCTTGAGCACTTCTTCTTCGAGCGCGGGGCGCGTCAGCAGTTGGTAGCCACCCGCAAGCAAGCGCAGATCGAAGGCGCGCTCGGCGTATTGCTCATTCAGATACTCAGCGGCCTCGCGGATCGGCACGATGCTTTCGAGTTCGAGCAGATCGGCCAAGCGCTTGGCTGACATCGGTCGCGACGAGACGAAGAGCAGCGCCTCCATTCGACGGGCCAGCGCGGCGATTCCGCTCAGCTCAGCAACTGCTGGAATCTGCTGCTGCTCTTTCTGCTGCTCAGCTTCTTGCGATGCCTGCGCTTGCTCGTCGCTCATAGTGTCCTCGTCGCCACGGGGCAATTTCGTCAGAAGTGCTGGCATACCGCGTCCCTTCCGGCCTGCCAGCCTAGTGTCAATCCCACTTGCACCTTGCAGCAAGGGGCAGCGCGTGTGCGCTGATGCCGGGCATGTGCCCAGCCTCATGGCAGGTTCCTGACGTGCGCTTCAAGCAACACGCTCTCGGGAATATCGGACACCTGCTGCGGGAGCTTTACGAAATGCGTGGAGCTTGATGGAAAAGCTCACGTTTCGCTTACTCTTTCGAATCGCCGCTCTCTTTCGGAGCGCTTTCTTTCGGAGCCTTGTCCTTCGGAGCGCTCTCGTTCGCCGCGCTGTCTTTCTGCGCGACCTTCTTCTTATCTATCTCAATGGGCTTCTTCGCAGGCTTTGATTGCTCACGAATCTCGCGCAACTCAGGCACTCGCGTCACCACTCTGTGCGTGCCACGATTCTGGATGCGAACGACCCAAGCCACAAAGCGCTCGGCGAAACTCTCAGGCTCGCGATCCTTCAGGTTCGCATCGACAACCTCGGCGATCTCCTCAACCGTCAGCGTCGAGCCCGGCGTGCGGCGAAGCAACATGATGATGCGATAATCGTTGTCCGAGTACTTGATCACCTCGGACATGTCTTCCACGTTCAAGCTCGTGAACACGGCGTCCTTCATCGGCTTCGGCAGCGCGTCGTCTTCGTATGCGGTGATCGTGATCGCGCCTTGCACTTCGGCCTTCAGCGCCGCTTGCGTTTGGAAGATGCTGGTGCGCTCGTTGGGATTCGCTTCGAGCTTCGCCTGAATCGCGCTGTGCAGCTTCGAAGCTGAGCTCTCACTCAACATGCGAATCTGGTGATAGCTGGCCGAGGTATTCGTGCTCTCGTAGTGCGCAACCATCAAGCGCTTGAGATAGATGTTGTCAGCCGACGCCATCACGCGATCGCGGAACTCCTTCTCGTTCATGCCGCTTGAGCGCAGCCAGTCATCCCACGAGATACCGCCGCCATAAGCTCTGCGCACCTGCTCCTTGGTTTGCGAGACTTGCCCGTTGACGACTTTCTCGCGCAGCTCATCGGTCACCTCAACACCCAAGCGCTCAGCTTCCGCGCGCAGGAGCAAGCTGCCGATGTAAAAGCGATAAGCGAGGCGCACGTTCTGCTGATTCGGATCGCGCAGCTTTTCTGCTTCAAAGGCGCGCGCCAGAATGTCCTCGGCGCTCACTTCAATGTCGCCAACCTTGAGCACAACACCGGGCTTGAGCGCAGCGATTTCCTCGCTTGAGCCTAGCTCGGTATCCTTGAGCTTCGATTCTTCAGGAGTTCTGCCTTGTTCGGCCGAGCTCTCACGTTCTTTCACTTCGATCTTCTTCTGCGCGGACAGCAGATCGCCTTGCAAGGCAAACGCACCGACGCAGCAGAGAACGCCGGCAACAAAGGCAGCGGCAATAGCTGGTACTTGGGTAGCTTTCATGGTCTCACTCACTTCAGGGGCAAGAGTGGGGTTCAATCGATTCAATGCTAGCAGCGGCTCTCGCTTCGCACAGGAAGCAGACTTTCGCGCTGTCAGGAATGTGGCGCTCGATGGGCTTGCATCGCGCGCGCTTTATGCGTCGGAGCTGAGAGCTACGCGCTGCTCGGCGCCGCTCGCATCAATCAGAATCAGCTCAGCATCTTTCGCCTGCGGCAAAGGCGAGAGGATGCGTCGCAGTCCAATCGCTCCGCTCAAAAGATCGCGCACTGCAACGTTGATGCAGTGCCTGCCCTCGAAGGACTCCGTGCCCGCAACATCGCCCAGAATCTCGTCCAACTCATCCAGCAGCGCGTCTTCGCAAAGGTCAAGCGCATCAGCATCAGCGCTGGGTGCGAGCAAGACGCGAATGCGTTCAGGGTAATCGCTCATCAGATCCTCACTGCTCAAGCGGGGTTTGTGCGCGGGGCGGATCTTGCATGCTCGCAGGCGCCATTCCATCGCAATCTCTCTCAATCCAAAAGCTCTCGTCGCGATCAGACAATCACGCCAAGCTCAACCACGCCGAGCATCGAGCGCTCTTTCTCCAGCAAGGAGTGCAATAGGCGATGCATCTCGCGCAGCGTCGTAACGCGATCTTGATGGCGAGGCTCAGCCAGCACCAGCGCTTCAGCTTTTTCTGGATCGCTGAAGATCTCTTCCAACGCTTGGCGACGGATCAGCATCACGCGCACTTTCTGCGTTTCCAGATCGCCGTACTTCTCACAGGTGATGCCAAAGATGAACTCGCGCGTGGGAATGTTCTCGCCGAGCGCCCGCGCCACAAACACTTGTGCGAACTGCTCGCTCAGCACATTCAGCACCGCGCGCTTCAGATACGACATATCGCTTTGATCTTCCAGCGACATGAAAGGCTGCTCGACGGTCGTGCGATCCGCCGCTTGCAGCACCTTCTTCACGCCGTACTCGTTCAACCACACGCGCAGTGCGGTATCTTCCATGACCGTGCGCAGTTGAAGCTGACCGTTCTCGACGTAGTTGAGCGAGAAGTTCACTTGCTCCGTGAAGTTCTTGCGCGCCCATCGCGAGCGCTTCTTCATGTAGACGTAGAGAAAGCCAAACCACGTGATCAGAAAGCCGACCACACTCGCCCAGTCGTTAACAAAGGAAGCAAGCGCATTGCTCCCCTCCAAGAGAGGCAGGGTCAGCAACTGCTCGAAACCACTCGCGATACTCAACATGCATTCCTCTTTCGAATTGGGGATCAGCGGATCAATGGCTCCTGATCGCCGCGATCTGGCTGCATGATAGCGAGAGCAAGCCCTGCGTCATGCCCCCAACCTCACATTGCCGCAGAGATCAGCATCTCTTCCCTGCGTTCGCTGCAGCGGATTCGTGCGCCTATCCTCATTTTTGCACCCAATCGGCCTGCACTCTCGTAATATGCCGGCTGACCCCGGCCTACGCCGATCTCAAACCAGGAGCCAGCGATGCTCAAGCGACTCAACGCCCCCACCGCCTTGCTCACCCTACTCGCACTCTGCTGCTTCGCCTCAAGCGCTGCAGCTCAGGATGAAGAAACGCCACCGCTCTATCGTGCCGTGCCGCACGATGCGATGGTCTATGTGCAAGCTGATCTCAACGCCGGTTGGAAGCCACTCTTCGACTTCCGCCGCTGGCAAGAAGATGGCGCGATTGGCCTAGGCTTCTTCGATCTCACGCAGATGCTGACTGACATCGATGTAGCCATCTCGACACAGGACATGGAAGGCCTCTACGACAACGCAGATCGCTTGGCCTTCTCCTTCATCGACGTCGGGATTGGTGAGAGCGACATCCAACCCAAGTGGACCTTCTCGATCGATCACCGCTCGCCGGAAACGATCATCAATGTGCTCAAGCAAACCGCAGAAACGCGGATCTGGGCCTTCGAAGAAGTAGACACCACGCCCGAATCCATCATCTACAAATGGCAAGTGCCCAGGAAATGGCTCGACCGTCTGCTCGGCACCCAGCGCGGCTGGGGTTGGTGGGGCATGCAAACGGACAAAGAGCTGACGCCACCGATCTACATCGGCGTTTGGAACAACCGCTACATCGTCTTTGGCACATCGCAAAGTGATGTTGCCGATGCGCTTGAGCAGTACGAGTTCAGCGACGATCTGGACCTTTACGACATGTCGATCGCTAGCCGCAATGCTTTCAAGCGCGCGCTGGAAGAAGCAGGCGACGCATCGATGATGTGCTACTGGAACATCGCCTCATCCGTCACCAAAGCCAACCGCATGACCGAGCGCGCTGCCGGCAGCGATGGCATGAGCCGACGCTCGCCGATCGATCAAATGGAGATCATGGGCGTCAAGCAGTTCCGCTACTTGCTCGCCTATGGCGATTACGATCCGATTGCCGGTGACATGGACGTGCAACTTTCGCTCGAATACTTCAAAGCGCCCGAGTGGGTTGAGATCATCCCCGCCGAGGGCACGCCCCCGCAACTGACAGAGTTCTCGCCCGCAGATCCAAGCGTGTTCGTCACGATCGACATGCAAGATGCTTCGTCGATGTATCAGCGCTTGGGCGAATTCATCGTCAAGGTGAATGAGATTGAGAGCAACGACTTCTCGATGGAAGACATTGAAAAGGAGATGGTTGAGGAAATGGGATTCTCACCCCGCGACATGCTTTCCCTGAGCAGCGGTCAGCTCGCTTTGATTAGCCTCAATCCCTTCGAAGAGAATGGCGAATGGCGCAAGAGCGCTGGCATCGCAATGGTGATGCGCTTGAAGGACGAAGCTGAAGCACGCACCTTCATTCGTGAAAAGCTGGTCTCTTTGCGCAACGACGAGTCGCGCAAGTACTTCTACCACACCTCCGAGCGCGTCTTTGAAGACTTCACGCTGCCAGATGGCAAGACGCTCAAGCGCATTGGCTTTACGGTTTACGACAGTGGCAATCCTCTTAGCTTCGCGCACTGCATGATCGATTCGCACCTCGTGCTTGGATCGTGGGACGCGGTGAAGACGTGCGTTCGCGCTCATTTGAGCGGAGACAATCTCGCGAACTCCGAGGGCTATGCCGAGCTCGGCAAGCACCTGCCAGCCACCAGCATCGCGTCGGCCTACGGCGATCTCGATTGGCTTGGCGCTCATGCGGAAACGATAATCCCCAAGGGCTTTGCGCTCTGGGGCGACCAAACGCGCGGCGGCCCCACTCTCAGAGCCGAGCTCGGAGACAAAGCGGAAGAACCAGCGCCCAGCTCAATCACTGGCTCAAGCGACCGACAGCTCGTAGTGAAGCTGCTCAATCGCTACATGCGCGGGCTGAAACTTGGCGCTTCACTCACTCGCAACGATGACCGTCTCAGCCTCAAGTTCGCAGGCGTCGGCCTGCCGAACGCGGAGAAAGTTTCACAGATGGTGGTCTCCGTTACGGCCTACCGCAATCGCCAGATATCATATCGGCACTTGTCGGATGTGGTCTTTCCAGCGATGCAAGCCCACCTCCTGCTGAAGGGCGACCTGCCGGAATCAATCGACGCTTTCGTGGCGGAAGGCGGCAACATGCGAGTGATGCGCGACCCGATCTTGGCTGGCCCTGGCGAGCCGAACCTTGAGGAAGAGCAATGCTTCGTGTGGCTCGGCAATCATTCCGAGCGCGAATCGCTGATGCCCGCCGTCCCCATGGCGCACACGCGTGATGCGGGCGTGCTGGAGACCTACTTCTTGCTCATGTCAGACGGATCAGTCCACGAAGTGAGCGCAGAAAAGCTGCAGGAAGCGATCGAGAAAGGTGCTGACCCAGAAGCTACCCCACCCTTTTCGCGCGGCGCGCCCGCCAGCATGGAATCTATGCGCAAGCGCTTACGGCAGCGCATCGACGCCGCCAAGCGGATGGAGAAGGGCGAAGACTACTTCCCCAGCGGCGCGCCCGATTCTGACTCGAACTGATGGCGCTTTGATTTCTTGGCCAGCCGCGCAGGTGTTTTACTTGCGCGGCTGGTTTGCGTTTTTCACTGTCGCGCCATGCGAATCGCTCGCATCGCGTCTAGCTAAGCACCCAGCTTCCCGCTACGCTTGCCCCCTGCTCGCAGGGAGCAGCCCGCACAATTCTCTTTCCCAGTCCGCTTGCCATGAACGACAGCGCTTCAACTTCATCTTCATTTGATCTGATCATCGTCGGCGGTGGTGCCGCTGGCATCATGGCTGCGCTGACCGCGCGCTCGAATGATCTCAGCGTCGCGATCCTTGAGAAAACCGAGCGCTTGGGCAAGAAGATCCTGATCAGCGGCGGCGGCAAGTGCAACATCACGAACCTGACCGTTGAGCTTGAGAACTACTACGGCTCCCACCCGCGCTTCGTCCAGGACGTGCTGCGTTCCTTCGATCAGTACGACACGATGGACTGGATGGAGTCGATCGGCGTACCCGTCGTATCGCAGGATTCGAACGGCAAAGTCTGGCCTGAAGCGATGACCAGCAAGAGCGTGATGGCAGCGCTTGAAGCGGCACTGCGCGATGCAGGCGTTGAGATCTTCACGCAAAGCAACGTGGGCAAGGCTTCGCGCAGGGCTGATGGCTCCTTCGAGATTGAAACGAGAACAGGCGAGCGCTTCACTTCGCGTGCGTTGATTCTCGCGACCGGCGGACGCGCGGCGCCTCACCTCGGCGCGGATGCATCCGGGCTCTCGCTCGCGCAATCTTTCGGCCACACGCTGGTCGATCAGTTCCCCGCACTCGTCGGCATCACCACTTCGGATGAATGGGCGCACGAGCTAACCGGCATGACACTCGAAGACGTTGAGATCACGCTTGATGACGGCGGCAAAGGCTCCGGCACGACGGTGATCGGCTCGCTGCTCTTCACGCCTTGGGGCGTCACTAGCCCAGCGATCTTCAAGCTCTCGCGCGAAGTCGAAGCGCTGCAAGCAGCGGGCAAAGAGCTGAAGCTCAAGATCAACTTCCGCCCCGATGCCTTC
>Ga0213866_10001263_pt1 | contig 18980 bp, 37 predicted proteins | sample PICome_11_FD_160079 | JGI IMG/M metagenome (GOLD analysis project Ga0213866, IMG submission 160079) | Coastal seawater microbial communities near Pivers Island, North Carolina, United States - PICO284 | ecosystem: Environmental > Aquatic > Marine > Coastal | place: USA: North Carolina...
AACCATGTTGATTCTGTCTGGAACCAATACATTTGAGTATCCTCCCAGTTATCAAAAACAACTTTTTTTCCATTCTGATGAATTACCACATAATGATGGCGATCATATGGAAGATGACTTGTTTGCTCAAATACTTTAGTCATAACTATTAAACAATTGCAATGTTTGCCTTTGCACTGCCAATCCTCAATGCACTATCAGAATATGCAGAGATACATGGTGCAGATGCAGGTCGGAGAATTAATATCTCCCTACAGTATAATAGCACAAACCAATCAAGCATTTGGTAGAAGATATTATACTTCCTTGAGTTCTTTAATATCTCATCACCATAATACCTTATAAAAATTTCTTTCGCCTCGTTTAAAATATCACGGCGCGTAACTACTCGTCCAGGTAGAACACTCTTCCAATATTTGAGATAATACTTATCTGGTAAATCAGTAGAGATATAAAACATTGTATCATGAGAATACTTCTTCATCTGTGAAAGATATAAATCGTCCTGTAAATATCTCCATGTCTCAGATGTATTTGTATATGGTACATCTTCCTTATACTCTTTACGATATTGTGGAAGAAGATGCTCTAAATCTTTATCAGTATAATTTACACCATAATACCTTCTTACATGTACTCCAACATACTTCTTACATAGATTCTCTAAATCAATACGAAGTCCATCATAATGTAATGTAATTAATGATAATGGATCTTTACCATAACAAAATGTATCTGCACCTTGGGGTGCGCAGTTTGAAAATAGATAATCTCCTAACGTATTCACATCAATTTGACGATATAATATCTGATCAAATAATTCATCATTGATATGCTGAAAATGTCCGATTCCAGTGAAGAACTTCTCCTTAGGAATAAAATATGTTCTTGGGAATTTAATAAAAATATTCTCTGGATATTGTGATTCTTCAAATACAATACGATACTTCCAACCTAATGATCTACCCATTAAATATCCATGCTGCCAAAGAAATAAACGACTTCCAAATCCTGTGTCGTTTACATCATTTACATTATATGATTCTAAATCCTTGAATTGTGAATTTTGACAATTATAAAATACATATTCGGGTATCTTCCATGCTTGTGGTTTGCCCGCATAATCAAATATCTCCATTAAAAATCGAATCTGCTTCATTATTATTGATTCATCTCTCTTTATTTAAGGATCTGAAATAACATAATAATTGCTATGATCACACATAGAATAGCAAAAAAATCTAGTAGTCCTAACTTAAATAAAATTAGAACTACTAGAAGTGTTAAAATAAAATTAATAAGCATTCTCCGCAATCACACGATATTGTGGATGAATCTTCTTTAAAACATTCATTACATTCTCTTGTAATTCATCATCATGTTCATACCATTCAGGAGATTCAATACGAATCGTATCCATACAATTCATAATTGTCTCCATATCCACTAAGGTCAATTCAATATTGACACTCAAATCATCAAGTTCAGTTTCAGTCATCATTCTTCTCAAAACGTAGTTTCCATTTTTCAATTAGTTTTTCACGTACACTCTTTAATGCAGTAACTTGTACTGTATCTTCTTGAGTGTAATCGTAAATTGCATAATGTGCATCCAGAAGCATATTGATTGCACTGATCGCAATCTCATGCTCCTCTGGATTTACATCAATCGACATCACTGCTTCATTCATGCTGCTACCTCCTCATTAATCATAAAACGATGCTCACCAATAGATTCATTGTAATTCATTAAAAGTTGCTTTAATGTCTTACCTGTACGATCAAATGATTTTACAATCGTATCATTCATACGATCCAAATATACAATTTGACCATGCAATCCCATCGCTGATGCAATCGGATCCTTACGAAATGATTGCATACCACGAGCAGCAATCTTACGATCAAATACCTTCTGCTTCCCCTCTACTGTGTAACTAATTAAATACTCCACAAGTACAGGAGCAATCTCATCCTCAGTAAAAGGAATACGCTCTGACTTCATATTCATCGCAATCGCTTCCTCAATCATCTTCTTACCTTTACGATAAAGTAGACGATCCTCACGATCAAGATTTGCAAGTCCAAATGCTTCCACATAAGAAACATTCTCTTCGTAAAAAACAATCGCATCATTCATGACAAAAATCCTTCAAAAGAGTTTTTAAATTGGATACAGTCGTCTTCATCGCTTCCCTTGAATATCCAGCAGCATAGGGATAACCTAACTTTGGATCTTCAATGGTGCAATAATTTACACTGACTGCATCTTCCAATGCTTCAATAATTGCCTCAATGTAATGTGCATTGCAATTTAATTTCTTCATCAGTAGTGTGCCTCAGACCAGTCAAGAACTTCGCTATACTTGGCAATACCATCATAGCATTTGCCTGCCATCATACTATCACCATCAGCAACATAACCTTCCAAAAACTCAAAGCAATACTTGATGCGTTGCTCGGGAGTAATCTTGGCAAGTTGTTGTTGCTTACGCTTTTCGTATTCGGAAGTGTATTGGAACATTTCGCGGTCAGCGTAGGACATGCTTTGGAGTGGGTGCATGATGGCGTTCCCTTGACTACTTACGTATTATAGCACATCAAATAATGCTCGCAACTGCTCTTGTACCACCTTGCTGGGTGGTACACGGTCGAACTTGCTCAACTGATACCCCTCCTTCAATGCTTGACAAATAATGTTGTCATATGAATGAGAATGAAGAGGAATGTGACGATGATTCAAATAATCCTCACAATCCTCTGCAAGTGATTCCTTTAACTCATGTGACAATAAATTTAAATCAATGTTCATAGTGACAATGATGCCCAACGATCAATGTTACTATTATAATACACATTGATAACATCTGTCACACATTGGTTACATTCTGAATCACTAAATCCCCATTCACGATGATTCTCATACAAATAATTGTATGCATACTTCTGTGCAATGATGGGATTGTTGTGACGATTCAAAATGCACAACAAACGTGTATTCACACGATCAATCACTTTGTCAGGAGTGTCAGTGTAACACTCCCACTCACTGCGCTTGATGACCAGTTGCTTCTCAGATACAATCATGACTCAAAACTCCCGAACAATCGAAGGCAGTTCTTCAGTGGGGAACTCACTGTCAATGTCCAGATCATTCCAATCCATAAAGTTTTCTTCCATCAACTGCTGAAGTTTCCATTCGTTGTAACTGTCAGCACCGTCAAACAAAAGAGTTGCCATGAGAACCTCAATAAAAAAGGTGTGTGGTCTTCCCACACACCTAATCTACATGCCACTCTCAACCCCATCAACCAGTGCTGTGACACCTGATCAACTGTCCTTATTCTACAACTGTAATTGTTCGATGATCTGGATTCTCAACTGGATAGTAGTTATCATTTCCAAAAATAAACTCTGCAAGATCAAGAATTTGATTCTCACCACCATAATCCCTAATGATAGTTTGAGTAATGTCTTGTGCATCACTAATTTGTATCCAGTATTTTGGATACATTACTTTAATTGGATTCCCTAGTTGTGCAGCAAACATACTATATGTGCTGTTACCCATAATAATATACTCACACATTGACATTAAACAAAAATCATATGAATAATTATACTTTCCAGTTATGACTTTGGTCTTTGATGTAGAATCTAAACTGTTTACAATATCTTTTACTTCTTGATTAATCTGATCAATATTTGGATTCTGAATCCCCTTAATATTTAAATTGATGCCTGCTTGATGCAAGAAGTAAATATTATAATCATGCTTATATGTTCCATCATAATCCATCAAATGATCAATTCTCTCCATATGAGAATCACTGCCTTGATTGTTTTGATAAATGTCATTGACAATTGTAAATCTTGATGCGTCGTAACTCAATTTACTAATTATTTGCTTTGCTCTTGTCTTATTATCAGAAAATACTAAAACTGGTAAGTCTGCAGGCAATTCTGCAAGAGCATTCTCATAGTAGTCATAATCACATAAAAACATTCCATTAAAGATATCTTCAAAATCACCAGCACGAATGTGCATTCCAATTACTTCACCACCAAATTGACTTTTAAACTCTTCACACTTTGCTTTGATGTCCTGTTTAAAAATCAATTCACTTTTTACTTGATCATAGATGTCAGAATAATAATTGACTGGAGTTGGATGGACCCTTACCATGTGCTCATCAATAACTCCATTACATATTGATTCAAATCCGACATTATTATCAAACTCAACTTCATTAATAAATGGTTCAAATTCAGAATTAATATTTAAATTCAAATTCTCAAAAGTATTTCTAAGATACTTTAATTCTGAATTTGTGATTACCCAATCAAAACCCCTCTTTATTGAGATGGATCTCATCATAATGTAATAAGATATTTGATTTCCCAATCCTAAGTTAGGATTGTCTTTTTTTCTTTGGAATGTGATCATGAACCTTGGTTGTAAATGTCTCTGTAAGGCACCTAGAATCGCCTCTAAGGCGTGTTGATTGAGTTTTAGTGTAGTTTATCCATCTCATCTGCAATTTCTAATAATTCCATAGATCCTTTGTAACTAATAGAATCACATTCTTCAACTAAGCATTTAATAAAATATGATAACGTTTTTGTTCCAATTTGGTCCTTCTTGTATGATGTAACCCTGGTAAGGTTAGCAGCATACACTAAAAATCTTTTTTCTAATTCGACTGCTTTACTTTTTGCTGACATGTTTCTTTCCAATAATAAAAGAACGGCGATCTGGATTATCTACACCTATATATGTCTCTTTATCTATCACTCTATTCTCTTCCAATCTTGTCTGATCAAATCCACCTAAATCTCTATCAATTTTTTTAATGTTATTTTGATTCCAATATTTTGGATAGACTACTCTTTTACTATTTGCAAGTATAGTTGCCCACATGCTATAGTAACTGGTTGACATTATATGATAATCGCACATTGACATCAAACACAAATCAAAAGAGTAATTATAAAGGTTGTTCTTTACTTTATCAACATACTTGGGATGTAATTCATTCGCAAGTTCATCAACCTTCATCTTTACAGTTTTTGTAGTGACTGCTATATTATTCTTCTTAAGAATATCAGATGCCATTTTAATTAGTGCTGTCTTATAACTATATCTACACTTTGGATCACTATCAATTATTCTATCCAATTCTTGTCCAACATCACAATTAATATATTCATTATCATTGAATACATCGACAACCAATTCAAATCGCTTATCAAATAAAAAATAAGGATCATTTAGGTGATGATCCTTATCGTTGGTAAACAAAAGAACTTTTGTGTTTGATGGAAGTAGTTTTAATGCATAGTCATAATAATCTTCATTGGATTCAAATCTATTTGAATGATTGTTCCTAATCGGAACATGCATTGCTATAAAACTATCTTCTTTAAATCTACTCAAAAAATCATTACATTTATAAAGAATTTCATCTCTAAATGTCAATCCACTGATAATATCATAGAAGTGGTTATCGTCTTTAAATATTGTTGACTTTAAATCCAACGACAACTCACAATCATTAGTTACGAACTTAACAACTTCATCAAATTTGTTAATGTGGTTAAGGTTTAAAGATTGTAGTTCATTTTTACTTTCATCTATCTTCAAATCAAGATTAATAAACGTATTTCTCAATGCAAACAAATCATTTGAATTGATACAATACTCAAATCCTGTTGTCTTTGATAGAGACTTCATCAATGTATAGATTGACAACTGATGACCAAGACCAGTTCCATATGTATTATATCTTTGCTTGTACTTGATCATCTTCGTAAATTGATTTTCTACTTTTTATGTATTTTAATTCATTCCATTGATGTTGATAACACAAAACAAGAACACGTTCATTTTTATGAAGATGACAATCTATAAAGTTTTGTTCATCTTTTGGTTTTACTATCAATTCAATTGTAATATACTCATTACATTTAAAATAAACCCATCCTTGAATGTAATCTGTCCAAATGACGTAATCATTTACTTTGGGGGTATAGTTACTCATGTGATGTTAAATCTTCCATAAACATCCATTCTGTAGCGTCATAACCATCAATTCTAAACTCATCATGCATAGAATCTGCCTCTGGAAGTTTACCTTGATCAATTAAATTGACAATACGATTCATAAAATGTTCTTCCATTCTCACAATAGAGTCCGCCTGGACTTTATCTTGATCATATCCTCTTGGGTGAGTATTCATTCAAAAACTCCTGAATTGTGTTCATTTCTTTTACAATCTTTTCCAAATCTTTTTGAAGACTTGAGAGTCTATCTTGTTGTGCTTTAATGAATTCGGGGTCATGAATGACGATCATGTAGTAAACTCCTCAACAACTTCAGAGGTAAGTCCTTCCTCTGCTAGCAAAAATGTAAGAGACTTTTGAATGTTTTCACGAAGATGACCATAAAATTGCTGATTGAATCCTTCATCTTTTTCTGCAATAAGATCGAAGCACTCATCATCATTTTCAGCAATCACATTCCAAATCCCACCATATTCAGATTGGGGGAAGGGAATGAAGTGCTCAACAACGTAAAGGAATTTGTCTGCCATTGTTTCTTGTAATTTACCTCCTAATTTTAGAACAAATTGAACTTCATGTCAAGAATCATGCATAGGATGTTCGTTCATAACAATTCCCATCATGAACTCATTGTAATCTGAGACCTCATTGAGATCCTCTTCTTCACAAGATTGGTGCAAAAGAGCAAGACGCTGTTCAAACTCTTGATCAGTCATTAGAATACCTGTTTGGTACATACTCATTATAGGGGTGGTTCCACCCCCAATGGGGGTGGTCGTGTGCCAGTTTACAGACCTGTCCAGACCCTGCCACTATCACACATGTAGTGAAGAAGGTATTTTTCTTCATTTCCATGCGCTTCTACCTCATGTGGTGCATCGACACCACCACTGCTACAATCAATCCCTTTGTACACAAGAGAACCCTTTTTGAGTTTAAGATTACCATCAACCCACTGCTTCACATGAATCAATTCATGCATGAGAGTGGTTGCATATAAACGTTTATCAAGATTGGATTGAATCTCAATCAAGAAGTTTCTTGGATTCCGTTCATTGCTCATGATGTCACACCAACCATAAACACCCTCCCGCTTCAATCCACGATGGTGTACTGTGATGTCAATAGTGTGCCGTGGATAAAATGTGGTAGAGAACCAAGTCAGTATATCTTCACAGAGATACTTTGGATACCCATACCCAGTGGTCTCAAAATAGAGCATGATCAAACTGAAGTTCGATCCCATTATACCATCTATCTCTTACCCAACACTTTACATTTTCTGTAGCGTCCTGGTCGATTGTTAAGTCTTACTGATGATTGCCCCCACTGAGAATCTGAAGACAATATAAATTGATAACAATTACTTAAAGCAAAAAGATCAAACAGATCCCGAACCACTACTCTTAAAGGAGCATTTGCTACATTGGTAGTATCATTCAAATCTAAAGAATATTCTTCATTAACCAATTCTTCAAATTCATCAACATAATCACTTATACAATACAAATTATCATACCTATCCCTATAATATTGATACAATTCTTCTGATAAATCAGTGCTCATATACACATTTGAATCAACTCTATCCAAAGCACCAAAATATTGTTTATCAGTAATCCAAGGAGGATCTGTTGATACTTTTTTGGTTCTCTTCATAGTATGAGTGTTCCAAAATTTATAATATTTAAATCTTATTTTTGCATTTGGCAAAGATCTCAATTTTTCATTCCAATCTTCTTTGAGAACTCTGACTCCGTGCCATCTTCTCAAATGAAAACCAGTAAATTTATTAAATCTAACAAAAAATGAGTTTATTTTATTAGATTTAAATCTTATACTCCATAAAGGATCATTTTTCATCCAAATAACAGAATCCTTCAAGTTGCTATTTCCACCACAAAGACGCCAATATGGATATCTCTTTAAATAGTTTCCATAGTTTAAAACAGTTCTCCATTCTATTTTGGAGATCTCTTCCCTATTCATTACAATTGTATTTGGTAAATTTAGAAATTCATATTCTGCCCACTCATAATCAGGTATTACTATAGTATGAGAAAAATCCTGAGCACAGCGTGATGCTTGTGCCCAGGCAAACAATCTACTACCTAAACCCAAATCAAAACTATGATCAGAATCGTTACCTTCTATTAAAATATACCCCATACTACTCGGAATAATCAGTAAACAACCATATTTATTAATCCATACACAACTCGTGTCCCCCAATGCATGAACCAAATGAATGATCCAACAAAGATAAGTTTGTCAGTTCCTGTCATGTTTTTTGTGCTCATCTAGATGGTTGAACCAAGGAGAAAACAGTGCTAGCATTGCCCACGCAACACCAGCACTTATGATAATGAAGTACATCATTTTGCATAGAGATAAGAACCTGCCCAATCACACTTCTCAAGCATTTCCTCACGCTCAGTGATAATGAACAAATTGTAACGAACACCTTTGGCAGGTGCTTTGATGCTGGCAGGTTTATACACATAACCAGTCTTCTTATCAATGAAAGCATGAATACTATCACGCTTATCATTGATATACATATAAATCTTGTGATACTTACGACCAGAGGAATCTAGTTGAAAAGTATAGTCAGTGGGAGCACGCTCTGTGAGAGTGTCACACAAAATCAAACTCCACTTTGTTACATTCAGTTGATTTGTGTTGCGTGCATCCTGCTGGGCAGCGTAGTCAGCGAAGGTGGCAGTCATGGGGTTGATTGCGTATGAGACTATTATAAAGGGTCTCCAAACCAATGGAGACCCTCAATGGTCAGTCTTTAAACTGGGCGAACCCAGTTCCAGAGTTCCATCCACCAGGACCACTCTGGAACATCTCAGACCCTCCACCAAGTTCAGGCATAGGATCAAGTTGAGTGGTAGTGTTACCACCATTTGTTGCCATTTGATACATCACCTCATGGATGTTATCAACTTCTACAGTAATGCTATTAGGAGTAGAATTGTTATACTGTTCAACATGAATGGTGTTTTCATGTTGATCAAGGTACTTTTGACACTCTTCACTAATAATCGGAGGTTCAAACCATGGATCATATGGGGCAACTGCAGGTGCAGGAACACCCACATATGGTTCTGGAATTGATTTGAGTTCTGTGCAATCAACTACTTCATCGTCGATTGTACAAGTTACTTCTTCTTTTTTAAAAGGTTTGAGAATCATAAGAATCAAAGCAATTTAATTATATCCCATACCAGTAAGAATGGCACGTCGAGCACCCATTGCTACAAACTGATTTGGGAAGGTGCCAATTTTAATCCAATCTTCTTTCCAGTACAATGCCCATTTGGTGGTTCCCCCAACCGCCTTAACTGCGATAGGATTGTCAATGCCCAATGGATAGGGTTTCATGGTTGTTTTGTTGGAACACAGTAATTATACCACAGGATCAGCATTTAGGTAATACCCCTTCCAATCAGCAACTCTTATGCATTGATCAATGTCCCATGATAAATTCTTATTTGGATAACCATTTGAGTTTGGTTTATAAACTGTTCCAGTATCACTGTCTATGACGGCATGTAGAATGTGTCCATCTTCATTATAGTGATAAATTCTATAATATTTTGTTCCTGAAGTATCAAGCAAAAATGAACCCAAATCAAGATTTTTATTGAGTTGCTTCTTTCTCAATTTAACTTCAAGAGTCTCACCTTCTGCTTGTTCTTTTCTACTCAATATAAACTTAGTTTGATTTCTATAGTGTGAAGTCAATTTCAAACAAAGCAGACCAGATTTGTTGAGAACATTTGAGTTCATTTTCTTTATACTTTACTGTATATACTATTTAATCTATAGTTGGTCCCCAAGAACCAGAATCTCCTGGTTTACGATTCTCAAGTTTATCCAAAAGAGAATCTGTAGTCATGATTGTATCAATTTTACCAATCATATCTGCTATACAAACACATACCATTGGTCGTTCTTGTCTAGCAGCAAATGCAAGTGCATTGCGAAGTGATTGATTTGCCTCCTTTAGAGACTCTTCTACAGATTTTGATAATGCCATAATAATTAAGTAATAATTTTAAATAAACCAAGTAACGATAGAGTATCTAACACCCTCAAGAACTTTCATTATTTCATGTGGATACATAAAGTTTGAGGGGAATACTATTACAGATCCTGGTGCTGTTCTAATTTGAATTTCCCTATCAAAGAATGCCATCTCACCACCAATATAATCATCATTTAGATTGATTGACATTGATATTGTTCTTGGATTTGCTTTGTAACTATCAGTATGTTGTCGGTAGAATCCACCAACATTATATCTCAACATATCATATCCACTATCTGATTCTAGTGTAAGAGTTGAGAATTCGTCAACATATTTTTTTGCTGCGACAAATGACTTCTTAAATAACAAATCATCAATACTTTTTCTAATTTCTTGATTATTTGATATTACATCAGTTCTTGATATACTTAAAATATCACAATTTCTTACTGCAGTAGACTCTTGACCAGTTCCTACCAATGCAGTTGTCCACTCATCACTATTACAGTATTCTTTAATAATATTATCACATTCTTCTTTCGTAAGAATGTCATCATATACTCTAATAAAGTCAGCAAGTGGATTTGTACTTGCAAATACTATTGTTTTCTCTGGTGGTTCTTCTTTTTGTGGTGGTTTAATTGCATCCTCAACGTATTTGTTTTGTTTGCAAAAGTACTTTAACTTATGTGGTCCGTTGACATTAACATAATGCAAAAACAATTGAGTACAGTATTCACCATCAAAGGCATCTCTACCATGTCTAGCAACTGTTCCCAGGTAGATCATTGCATCGCCTGGTTCTAAAGAGACATGAGTCCTTGTGTTATCTGGACATTCAATCCAAATATCCCAAGGTTTATCACAATCAAGGTTCAAGGTCAAAGATATTTCACATTCACCCTTATCAACATGACCATCTAGTACATTACCATTTTGGTATATCCTTGCATAGGAATATGTGGGAAGAACTTGCTCCCCAACCAATTGACCCACTTGTGTGTTTTTTTCTACGAGTAACTGTACAAATGGTATGTGATCAAACTTAGATACACAACCCTGAACTTGAGGATCCTCCCCCAAATTATGAGTGTTATTATAGTGTTTAAAGTCTTCTGCTAATTCTTTTGCCCGTTCCGATGATATAAAATTGGGAATAACTAAGTAATTTTTGTCAATCAATTGTTGGTTCATATTTAATCAGGAATTTCTGCGTCTGGTGTATTTTCTTCAGAAGAATCTGATAGTAATTCTTCAATTTCTGGAACTATTTGCTCTGATGGATCTTCATCGAAAAGCATTTCTAAAGTAAATTCATCTTCTAGTAAACTAATGTCAACACTATTAAAATCTTCAGTTACAAATGGAGTATCATCATCTATATTATCAATACTATCAGTCAACATCTCTTCTTCTACAGATTCATCAAAGAGGGAACTATCAATGTCTGCGTCAAAAATGACTAAACTTGGACTGTTTTCATCTTCAAATACTACTTCATTCTCATCATTTACTTCTTGAACTTTTTGTACAGAATAGAACAGACTTTCATGTACTTCTGCTATTCTTTTATGTGCTTCTTCAACTTGCTTTTCAGCATCTAGTTGTGCTTGTTTGAGAGATTCTTCATGCCTCTCCTGCATAGTCTCCATTCTTTCCTCAAGTTCTTGCATTACTTTTTGCCAAGAACCACTATTATTTTGTTGTTCTTCTTCTAACTTTCTCCTTGCTTCAAGTTGAATTTCCTTTTCAATATTAAAATGATCAACATAACGCAGAATCATTTCTTTTGTTGCAGGAGTATTTGGAACTGGAGAATCATACTCTACTTCACCAGTCCCTTCAGGTGTTCCATTATCTCTCCACTGAATTGCCCAAAGATGCTCAATATCAGCAAATGGCCAATTATCTTCTGTAAAGAATATTCCTGTGCCATCAATACTAATATATCTATCTGCTTCAATTAAGGTAAACTTTTTCATTGATCAGAGACCTCTTCTACATTTGCTTTAATTATTTTATAATCTTGTGTATTTTGAAGCATCTGTGCTGCGGCAGACAATACATTAACGTTATTTTCATTTGCCTTTACCATCTCGTTCCTGAAGGATTCTACAGCAGAACTTGTGGACCTTTGTTGTTGAGAATTCTCAATTATAAGCATTGGTAACCAATTAATAGCACATTGCCATTCATCTACTGGATCTCCAGTATTGGGGTTTACACCTCTAATTTGAGTATACCAAGAACATTCAATTCCCTTACACTTATCTTTAATTAATGGACAAAAGTCTCCAGAATTAATCTTTGCCATTTACTTTAAAATCATCAACTCAATAAAATTATAACAGTATTTAGTCTAATTGACAAACTATAACATCAATATATTGCACATCTAGAGGAATATTGGTAGCAGAAGTGACATTAGTAAAGGTAACAGTTCCACTGAATGGGTGTGTATGAGAACCACCTCCTGTAGACTCTATCATTTGACCTGTTGCATCTGTTCCATTAATAACTCTTGCACCAGCATTACTGAATGGTGTTGCATTAGCACCGTTAATTCCAGCAACTGTACCTTGGTGTGTGTGGTTTGGTAGTTGACTTATAGAAAGAGTTGTAGGTCCAATAATAGTAGCAAGTGGAACTGGAACACCTATGGGAAATGTTCCACTATAACTAAAACTTAAATTACTACCAGTTGCTGTAAGAATTGTCGTAAATGCTTGCCCAATGTTTCCTTGAACACCTCCTGTTCCCCAAGTACCACCATTGGTAGTATTATTTACTACTCTAAGTGCAAGATTATCAATATTTGTATTGACTGGTCCTGGAGAAGTTGCAGTAGTTACTTGAGTCCAACCAACTGGAGCAGATGCCTGATAGAATAATTTTCTAGTTCCTTGTGGATATAACCAATAATAACTATTAATTGAATTGCTTGGATTTGCAATGTCAAATACTATTCCGTTAGATGTTAATCTTGCCATATCTATTAATTGAAACTACAAATGATTACATCAATATATTGCAAATTCAAGTTTATATTACCACTACCAGAAGTAGTAAAATTTATCTCTCCAGAGAATGGGTGGGTATGTGCTTGTCCAAGTGTGGCAGAATTAACACCACCCGTTGCATTTGTTCCAGACAATCGGAATACGCTTGTTCCAAACGCTGCATTGGCAGTTCCACCAGTTAATGAATCGTGAGTGTGATCTGGAATTTCACTTACAGAAAGAGTGTGACCTCCAACAGTACCGCTAACTGGAACTAATGCACTAAAATTAACAGTAACTGGTGTGGCAGCATTTGGAAATATTGACGAGAATACAGTATTACCACCAAATCCACCACCTGTTCCACCTACAACTCTTAACGCTCTATCATTATAAGCAGTATTTTGGGTCCATCCAGTTGGAGCAGATGCTTGAAAAAACACACCTACGGTATTCTGAGGTATTACATCATATTTTGAAGATAATGAAGTGCCATCAGAAAAAGTTATTCCAGTGGACGTTAATATTGCAGCCATCTTTTAAATAATAACTTTAATATTCTTATTTATAGACGCTAGAATTCTCTAACCCAAAAACCATCACCAGTCATAGTCCAACCATCAGCAATCATTTCATCATAAGTTTTATTCCTATCAGGTTGCCAGTAGTGCTCAGACTTCTCTTCCAAACACTTACCGTCGTTCTTCTTATACAGTTTACGGCACTTTTTTACTTCTTTTAATTCATCTTTGATACGTTGATATGATTCTTCTGGACTAATCTTGCGGGACATTTCCATAGCAATGATCACATCAACTCTTGTTCCAAAGTGCTTTAATGCTTCTTCAAAGCAATTTAGTTCTTCGTACATTTTATTTGTAGATGTAAGGATCTCTGTTTTTATTTTTAAGTCTTTGAACAAAATTTCTAATTCTATTCAAAATCTTTTTTATCTTATTCTTCATTTTGTTTTTTATTGAATCCAAATGGTTGATTTTCTATCTCTTTTTGAACGCGAAGTTTTTGTGCTAATCCACAAATTTGTTCCATAGACTTTAGAACATCTTCTGCTTTACATTCCATACCTTGATCAAAAAGATCTTCTTTAACAATCGAAAAAAGTTCAAAGAACTGCTTAGATGCTGCAGTTACTTCTTCAGGAGTCAGTGGTTTGTTGTTCATTTGCTTCACTCACAGTTTCATGTAGTTTCTTCAATGCTTCAATAGTTTCTGGGGTCTCTTCCCATTCCCAAGTATCTCCAGACTTGGTTACAAATTGTCTAGTAGTCATAAATTCCAATCATTGACAAATCAATTTTATCACAAACTCATAGATTCTGCAATATACTTTGCGATCATCTCATTAGTAACAGTTCCAGAATGAACACAGTCTCTTGCAGAATCAACTCTCTTAATAAATTTACACTCTGGTATTATGTTCTTATTTGATGGGAATAATGTAAAATCAGAATACCTTATTTTATTCCATAATTGAATTGCATTAATCCTAGTCAACTTTAAAAACGATTCTGCATGAGAATCAAATAATCTCCAAGATTTTCCCAAACTAGCAATATCTTCATTCCAACTACCACAATGAACTACCTTATCATTCAAATACAATGGACATCTTAGATAGGAAGACCAACCAAAAACAACACCAATAGGATTTGGTAAAGATTCTAACATCATTAAAGAATTGTGCAATGAGAACATTGGAGAAGAACCAGGAACTCCCATATTTACAACATTCACTTTTGCCATATCAGAAAGATGATAAGATATTGTCTCATCTTCAGATACCCCAACCCCAAAAACATGAGAGCAACCAAATATGACTATTGATTTTGCCCAATTTATATCCTTGAATTCTTTAGTCCTATATCCATTAGAATTAGTAAAGTATTTGACCACTTTATTCCTATAAATCCAATCTGTTGGTTGAGACTTTAAATTCTTTTTATATAATTCTTTACTATCTTGATCAAACCAGTTTATATCTTCAACTTTGTCTCTTAAGGGAAAGAATTGTAAGTCCTCTATATTTTTCATGAGAATACTTTTACTTTATTTTCCTTTGACCATCTGATACAATCATCTTCATCATTTAATATTGGTTCACCCTTAATATTTAAACTAGTATTTAATAGAATTGGATGACCAGTTTGCTTTCCCCAACGCAAAAGAAGATCATGTAACCTTGGAGCATCAGACTTTTTAACTGTTTGTACTCTACTGGTATTATCAACATGAACAATCCCAGGGAACTTTTCTGGCATCTTACACTTTACAGCATATTGCATAAAAGGACTCTCAACCATATCCTCATGCATGTCAAAATACTTTGATGCATACTCAATTGGCACTACTGGTGAGAATGGTCTAAAAGGTTCCCTTTTCTTTATTCTATTTGCAACATCTTTTATATTTCTAAACGTAGCATCTCCAATTAAACTCCTAGCACCTAATGCCCTAGGTCCAAACTCTGCTCTACCTCTAGCAACACCACAAATTCTATGCTTAGTTAAGTAATTAACAATATCTGCATTAGTATCTTTGTGTAATATCTTATAACCAATATAAGGAGTAAAGTTAATCTTTACCTTCTTATGTGCAAGAACGGCACCTATTGCAGAACCAGCGTCTCCTGGTGCAGGAATGATCCAAACGTTTTTATAGTAATCATATGCATTGATATTTGCTACACAATTTAAAGCACAACCACCAACCAATGTAAGATTATCAGATTTTATGAGTCTTTTTGCCTTTGTCAGTATAGTTTTAAATAACAATTCATAGACCTCTTGGGTTGCAGCAGCAATATCTTCAACAGACTCTTCAGGTCTCCAATCCAAACAACCTTTATGAAAATTTCTTTTACAATTAAAGTTTAAGTCTATCAGTTCATCTATAATTGCATCTTTTAATTTATTCTTATTTCCAAATGCAGACAATGCCATTAAGATATACTCTTCTTCATTTGGTTTAAATCCACAACGTTGCGTCATTGCAGAATACCAAAGACCTATACTATTTGGATATGTAAGTTTATACTTTAATTTTAACTCTTTTTTATATGCTTCCCAAATACTTAAAGTAGTAAATTCACCAATGGCATCAATAACAACTACGGCAGAATGATGGAATTTACTGGTAAAATGACCAGCAGATGCATGACTATAGTGATGGTCTATAAACTTATGCTTACATTCAAAATATTTTTTAAAATTTTGAATGCCAAATCCTTGTCCTGCAGTTACCTGCCTTAGTTTTTTCTTAAATGGGTTTTCGTACCAACAAATCAATTCAGGTTTACCATATGCGAGAGCATAATTTATTAAAGACTCTGGTATATCAGGGTCATTCTTTATTTTACTAAATCGTTCACTCTCACTAGCAAAAACTAATGTATCATTAGAAAAAATAGATAATGCTGCATTATGACTATTAGCAGATATTCCCCAAGTAATCATAATTTACCTCCTTTTACAATTTACCTCCCACTGTACCATCATTAACAACTTGACCATTTTGATCTAAAGTGCCATCTTGTTCACGCTTTAAATACCACCTTGTTGATCTGGTTACAGATTCTTTGGTCAAACCAAATATACAATCTTTACCATTGTCTTTACGAACACTCTTCCACATAAACCTAGATTCAGTTACATAAAAAGCATCGTCAATCCATTCAACTTCAGAAATCTCTGGATGTTCATTTTTAATATCTTCACTCATTCAAATTCTCCCAATAACTAACAGGTAATGTTGGATCTTTTTTAATATATGGGTCTAAAGTATTTGCTGGACACATTGAACAAAATGATTCATCCTCTTTTGATAAAAATTCACGTAATTCTTCATCAGTACAGTTGTAATCAAGTGGTTTATATTTTAGATAGTAATTCCACTTTGAGTCCAGTTTGTATTTATTTGATTGCATTGGTAAGTATGCTAGAGATGGACATTTCCATAACTTACCATCATGCAATTGTATGGCATGTTTTGATATACATTTTTCCCAACTCAATCTTGGATTATTATCTTCATATGGCATCATATTATTACCATATCCTTTATATTGAGGTATCCAATGTTTATTTGTGTAGTCCCAAAACTCAACATGAACCCCCAAATCATGTCTCCACGACTTAGCAAGTTCATATCCCCTTTTAAATTTTTTAGCGTAGTTTTTATCCTTAATACTATGGATAGATATTGCTAAGTTTGCCTGTGTTGCCAATAATGCAACAGATAAACCTGGGTGATTATGTAAAAAACTTGCATTAGAAACCAAATCTATTTTGGTATATGGGTCTGGAAATGCCATCCTAACAAGATATAAAATATCACACAAATCTTTATTGAGTGTTGGTTCACCTCCAAGAATCACAAAAGACTTTGGTTTTATTCTTTGACTCCAGTTTAATAACCAATCTTCAGCATCCGATAGAGTAAGATTACCAGAATGTCCGTGATTAGAATAGTGAGAACAACCTTCACATGTAAAATTACATGCATGAGTAACATGCAATTCTATTTGTGGTGTATCAAACTGTTTCATTCTTCTTTTTTCTTGGTTTAGATATTTTATATTCTCTTTTTGTTAGATTGTATCTCTTAATGTACTTGTCTGCATGATCCATATCAGCAAAAAAGCAAAGTTCTGTAGTGATCTTCTTCGATTTTATATCAACTCTAATTGGCATAGATTCATAAGGGAACTTAGAATCATCCATCAATAAATCCTCTATTAATCAAATGTTCAGTAACTTGCTCAAAAGATTTGTTCTCTATCTGTATAGATAAGAATTTTCTATCTATATTGGGGTTATCAAAAAAGGATTTCACAGAGTGTGGTTTGGTCACATCCAATAAAACAATATCACCAATTTTTGCAATAAATTCATCTACTTTTTTAAAGTAATCATGAAAAAATAACGCTTCTTCATAGTTACCTTTTGATCTTTTAATTTTAATACCATCCCTCATTTCATAGAAGTGAGTAACACATTTATCAGTCTTAAAGTAAAAATTTATTGCACATTGTACATTTAAATCAATGTGAACTGGGACGGAAGAATTTATATCAACAAAAGAAAATCTAGTTTTACAATCTTTGGGTAGATATTCTTCAAAATTTTCTTTGTCTAGATTTACATCATAGTATATCATTCCTTTTAATCCAGATGGTGTATCAATACAATACTCCATTCTTGGATTTAACTTTCTATGATATTCTGTAGTATTAAATTTTTTGTTTAATTTGCGATAATACATTCTCAATAAGTAAATTGTTCCCATTCAGATACTTTTGAATTCATGAGTTCAAAAGTGATTTTATTCCAAGGTGCTCTTGGTTTTCTGATTAACTTCATAGAAGTATGTTCAAGTAATTTATCACTCTTTTTAATATTACATGAACTACATGCAACTACCAAATTGTCCCAAGTATCTTCACCACCCTTACTTCGAGGAATAACATGATCTAGTGTTAGTTTAGACTTTGAACCACAGTACTGACATGTATTATTATCCCTTTTATAAACTGCAGTTTTTGTTGGTCTATCTCTGGATGCCATGTTCATTGGTACTTTAATATAATTAACAAGTCTAACAACTCTTTCGGAGATTACTTGAACTTTTTGCTTTAAGATCAAAACTACTGCTCTCTTCCAACTTGTAAAGTTTATTGGAATGTATGAGGAATTTAGTACCAATATTGTATGATGTGGTTTTATTTTAAGATGTTCCATAAAACCTTTTAAAGATTGCTTAGTGGATCCTATTATATCACCTAATTAATCTATCTGACAACTCCAACCTACACAATAATTTTTCTAAATCTTGGTATCTATGACTATGGGATGTGGAGTAA
>Ga0213866_10001264_pt1 | contig 18969 bp, 24 predicted proteins | sample PICome_11_FD_160079 | JGI IMG/M metagenome (GOLD analysis project Ga0213866, IMG submission 160079) | Coastal seawater microbial communities near Pivers Island, North Carolina, United States - PICO284 | ecosystem: Environmental > Aquatic > Marine > Coastal | place: USA: North Carolina...
GTCCCAAAAAGAGTCATCAATAGATATAGGATCGTCTGAAAAAGAATCATCTCTCAATCCTGAAGCAAATGAATCATCTGGAAAGGTATCATCTGAAAAGGTATCATCTCTCAATCCTGATGCAAAGGAATGGATTCCATCTCCAAAGGAATGGATTCCATCTCCATCATTCAACGGTGGAAAAAAGAGAACAAAAAAAAGAATGCGAATAAATAAAAAATCAAAGAAATCAAAGAAATCAAAGAAATCAAAGAAATCAAAGAAATCAAAGAAATCAAAGAAATCAAAGAAATCAAAGAAATCAAAGAAAAAATAATTAAATTAATATTTTTTATATTAATAATAATTTAAACATACAGAGACTGATTAGTAGCAATAAATTTAAGAGTTAATTCAGGAATTTCTTGGAGTTTATGAAGTAGTTCAATATTTCCCAAATATTCTGCTACATTTTTTAATTCATTTGCCATATTATTTATTTTTAAAATAGCCTTTATAAATTCTCCTGTAAATATTTCAAATTCATTTTCACAACATTGTAATACAAATTTACATGTTCCTTCATCATGCGAATTACACCAATCATGAATAGGAACAACTAGTTCATATGATATATCTAAATTTTCTATACTACTATTAAATCTAGATTCTTCTATCATATATTCATCATATACACATTTTAATGTAATTACTGAATCAATTAATTCACTATGGGTTAACAAATTATTTGCACTATTTATTTTTAGTTCATCCTTAACTCTAATATTACTAAAACAACTTAATAATGCTGCAATATCTATAGCTGATAAATGTTGTAAATAATTATTTCTAAAGAAATAGTCAATAAAAGCAAGACAATGAGTTTCTTGAATGAATGTAGCACATGCTCCTTTTTCAGATACTTTATAGTCACTATCTAAAAAGTTCCTATTCTGTAAGAATAAAGATTTTTCATTGTAATTTGAAATAAAATACTCTTTTAAATTTTTAATATAATCTTCTTGCTTAATAATTTCATTTTCTAATTTTAATAATGAATTATATTGTTCTAATTCATTTTTAAAGTGTTTGTTACCATTCTCAATTTGTTCTAATGTTTTTTGAATTTGTTTTCTGATTTTTTGTTTACTTGTTTTAATATCTTCTGTGAGTTTATAATATTGTTCATATTTATCTTTATTATTTATAATTGATTTATAAAGAGGATTTTCAATCTTTTTATTGTATTCTTCTTTTAATTCTGTCAATTTATTTTCTTGAATAGATATTTCAGTATTAATCTCTCCATGACACATACTTTTTGATGCGAAATTTAATGTATTATTATTAAATTGATGAAAATTTAATATTAAATTATAAGAAATTTGAAATTTAGATTGTAGTGATTGTGGTTTTCCATTAAGTAAATTCTTATAATCAAATGTATAAGGTAATGAAAACATATTATTTAAATGAATAACATGGCCAATAGTATCTAATCCTCTTCTTCCAGCTCTTCCAGCCATTTGTGTGTATTCATGTGGATATAATAATCTCATACTTGAACCATTAAATTTATCAAAACCAGTAAATATAACTGTTTTAGTTGGCATATTAATTCCTACAGCAAAGGTTTCAGTAGCAAATAATAATTTTATATATCCCTTGGCAAATAATAATTCAATCATTTCTCTGAAAACAGGCATTACACCTGAATGATGAATGGCAATTCCTTTCTCTAATAATTTAATAATAAAATCAAATTCAGGTAAATTAGTGTATTCCTTATGGTTTGGAAGTTTGCGTAAAATTTGTTTACATTCATTTCTAATTGTAGAAGGAACTGTAGATTCTTCATCAAATAAGGATACATTAATACATTGGGCAAATTTTTCAACTCCCTTTCTGGAAAATACAAAGCAAATAGCAGGCAACATATTATTATTATTTAAATATTTAGTAATTTCATTTAAAACAAAGGATGGTTTCATATAGCAGTTATTTTTTTTAGTATATTCTAATAATTTTCTTACTTTTTCGTAATTTTCCTCATGGAACTGTTTTTTATTATCTTTAATTTCCATAGGTTTATGTAAGAATTGATTTATAAATTTAATAAATTCTTTGTCTTTTATATTTTTTAAAATACCTTGCGGTAAGGTAGTATATAAGTAATGTTTTAAAGGAACAACTCTATGGTTAGTTGGTGCTAAATAGACAATTTTTTGATTATTATCATCAGATTTAACTTCTTCAATCCATTTTGCAAAATGATCTGGTTTATCAATAGTGGCGGAAAGCATAACTAATTGAATATGATTTGGTAAAAGCATAATAGTTTCTTCCCAAACTTTACCTCTATCAGCATCATTAATATAATGAACTTCATCAAATACTACAGCACCAAGTTCATTTTGGAAATCCATTTCAAATTGTAGAGGAACATTTTGATTATTAATTTGTTTTTGAAGAAGAGTATTTCTTAAAATTTCTGTAGTCATAATTAATACATCTGCTTCAGGATTAAATTTAATATCTCCTGTTAAAATACCAAAACTAATATTAGGAAATTTTTCAGAAAATTCGTGAAATTTTTGATTCGATAAAGCTTTAATAGGGGATGTATATATTATTTTTTTTCCTTTTCCTACTAGATATTCAATAGCAAATTCAGCTGGTAATGTTTTACCACTACCAGTGTGAGCTGTTACTAAAATATGATTACCTTCGACAATAGACTGTATAGCATATTTTTGGAAATCACTTAATTCAAATGGAAATTTTTGAAAATGTTCTTTGAATAGATTATTTGAAGGGAATGTGTCTTTACAGATTATAACCATGGTTTATTATTAATATAATTTTTAAATCTTTAATAAGTTTCAATTTTTATTTTTGAAAAAATATTAATATACTATAATAGTAATGCAATTAATTAATGATTATAAATTGATAAATAAAATAGGTAAAGGATCATATGGAGAAGTCTGGAAAGCAATCCATATTTATAAAAAAAAACATGTAGCTGTTAAAATTGAAAAAAAATCATCCAAAAATACTTTGAAATATGAAACAACAATATTGCGTTATTTAAAATCATTAGATAATGTAGTAAATATAAAATATTTTGGTGAAACAATAAGTTACAATTATTTAATAATGGAGTTATTGGATAATCAAATAGATGAGTTTTATAGTAAATCTCTTCTTAAAGAAATGAATAGAAAAGGATTAATAAGGAAATTAGGTTTACAAATGTTAAGTTGTATAAAAAATATACATTTACATGGAATAATTCATAGGGATATAAAACCAGGTAATTTTTTAATGGAAAATGAAAAAATTAAATTGATTGATTTTGGATTATCAAAACAATATATTGATAAAAATGGGTATCATAAATCTAATAAGAAACATGAAACTATAACAGGAACATTAAGATATGTAAGTAAAAATATTCATAATGGAGAAGAACCAAGTAGAAGAGATGATATCATTTCAATGGTTTATATATTATTTTATTTATATTTAGGAAATTTACCTTGGCAAGGTTTAAAAATAATAAATTTAAAAGAAAAAGAGAAAGAAATTCTAAAATTAAAAGAAAATTTTTTATACATTATGAGAGAAAACATAGAAATTCCTATTAAATTAATTGAACTTCTTGAATATGTTGAAAATTTGTCTTACGAAGAAGAACCTGATTATGAATTTATTTCTTTCCTTCTTAAAACATTATAATAAACAACTTAAAGTTTACTTAATACAAGTGTATATAATGAGCACAGAGTCTAATACAGCTACACCTTCTACACTTTATACTGGCCGTGTAAAGTGGTTTAATAATAAGGCTGGTTACGGTTTTATTACAGTTGTTTCTACACCTCAATCTAGTGATGTAGAAAAGAATACCGATGTATTTACCCATCATAGTTCTATTCAAGTAAGTGAGGAGCAATATAAATATTTGGTTCAAGGTGAATATGTTCAATTTTCTTTAACCACTGTTGAGGATGGTGACCATAAGTATCAAGCCCAGACTGTTTCTGGAATTGGTGGTGGTCAACTCCTTTGTGAGACACGAAATGATGTTCGTTCTTCTGCTCCTCCCCGTCGTCAATATTCCCGTCCTCCTAGATCTTCGTCTGATCGAGATAGTCGCCCACAATATCGTGGTTCTGGTCCTAGAGAAGGTGGTCGTGATGATGAGGAATGGGTTCTTACTAGAAGAAAGACATCAACTCGTCGTTCAGCAAACCGTTCTGAACAATCTGACTCTCGTTAAATAAAAATACAAATTATTAAGTTATTATTTTAATTTAATATATTTTTTAAAATACTTTTAACTATTTTAAAAAATTAGTTTAAAGATACTACATGTATGTAATATATATAATGAGTGCTACTGATACAGAACCAATTACCGAAGTTGTTGAGGATTCTCAAATTGATAATCAATTTACTTCTATTTTATCAACATTATCTCAGTTTAAGGTACAGATTACTGCGTTGTCTAATCAATTAAAGAGTCTTGAAAAGACAGTTAAAAAGGAAATTAAACAACATAAGAAGGAGGTAACAAAGAAGATGTCCAAAGGTAATAGAAAGCCTTCAGGATTCGCTGCCGCTTCTCCAATTTCCAATGATTTGTGTGATTTTATGGGAAAGGATCATGGAAGTGAAATTGCTAGAACTGAAGTAACCAAATTTATTTGTAGCTACATCAAGCAAAATTCTCTTACCACAGACGAAAATAATCGTGTTATCAAACCTGATGATAAGCTACATGAATTACTTGGAACAGATGATAATACCCAAGTCACTTATTTTAATATTCAGCGTTTTATGAATAGACATTTTATTAAAAATAAGCAAAAGGATAATACAGAAATTAGTAAATAAATAAGAGTTATTATTTAAAAATAATATTCTAATTTAAATAATAAATGTCTTTACTTGATTTTTATATTGATACTAATAAAGTATGTGTTTTTAGCAAAACTACATGCGGATTTTGTAATAAAGCAAAACTATTACTTGACAGTTGTAATATAAAACCTTTAGTTTATGAAATGGATATAATACAAGAAGGTTCAATTTTACATCAACAGTTAATTTCAAAAACTAATTACAAAACTGTGCCTAATATTTTCATTAATGGAACTCATATAGGGGGGTATAGTGAACTAGAAAATTTATTTAAAACAGGTAAATTGTCTATTATGACTCAATCTTTTAAGTATCTATGTAGTTTTTGTGGAAAGGAATCTAAAACAAAAGATTTAGAAGGATGTAAATGCTTTCAAAAATCTACTGATGATTGGGGAATGCCTTATTAAAAATATTTAAAGAATAGATACTAATATATATAATGGAATCAGTTAGGACACATACATTATGGATGACGGTAAAACAATATAAAAAATGGTCAAAAAACAAACAAGAAAATATTGTTTTTAATAATGATAAAACAATAACTAGAACTCATATTTATTTTGAATAAAATTGATTTAAAATATTTAATTGTTTTAAATCAATATAATACAATAATGAAGACAGAAGAGTTTAATGATACAACTATAGTTATTGGACAAAATGCTAAGGAAAATTGGGATATTATTAATTTTGATTGTGATCATATATGGCTTCATCTAAATTCATTTCCATCATGTCATGTTATTATAAAGGATAATAATCCTGATGAAGATGTATTAGCTTATGCCGCAACCTTGTGTAAAAATAATACTAAATATAAAAATTTAAAAAACTTAAAAATTTGTTATACAAAATGTAATAATTTAAAAAAAGGACCTGATGTAGGAAGTGTTATTTATAAAAGTAAGAGAAAGGTAAATACAATAATTATTTAAAATTTGTAAGTAAAAATCCGATATTTGTCAAAAATAAAGAAAAACTTAAAAATACTATTACTTTTGCTGGGTCTATTAATTTATAAATTATTTGGTAAATACAAATTAAAAAAGCTATAAATGCAAATAATGCACTAAGCAAATGGATTAATTTCCTATTTGATAACATTATAATATATAATTTTATTTTTTTTGTTTTCTTCTCAACCGTTTAAGTCGTCTTTGTCTTTTTTTCTTCCACTTATCTCTCATTATTATTTATTTATAAATAAAATTGAAATACTTTTATATATTTTTTTAAATATATTATCTCTCTCAACATGGAAGACATTGATCTATTTATTAAACGACTTCAAGAAGAACAGGAAATCAAGATTTTTTGGAAAAGAATATTTATCCGAAATCTTTAAAAAAACATCTAGCTAATCCTTACAGAATAGAAAAATTTCCAGAATTAGAACCTACAAAGGTATTAGATTTTGAAGTTGAAAATATAGAAAATATCGATATTAATATAAAAAATACATTTGATAAGTTAAATCAGTTTGAAAATCAAATTAAAGAAATGATACAGAGAGAAAATGAAGAGAAAAAGGAACATCAAGAAAATTGTTGCCCTATTTGTTTAGAACAATTCAAACCTACTAGTTATTTTATGCCTGATTGTGGGCATAAAATTTGTTTGCATTGTTTTACACGAAATATGATAAAGAATCAATCTACAGGAGGATTTTGTTGCCTTTGTAGAGAGAAAATAATTCCAAATATATAAATCCATTTTCTAGTAATTTAAATTTGTATTTTTTTATTGTATAATTAATATATATATATATATGCCAAGATCTAAATCTATGCGTATAAAAAAAGGTGGTGAGGGATATGAAACACCTGTTAAAAAAAATGCTCAACAAAAACATATGGATGAGAAAAGGATAATGGATAAAGAAAAGAGAGAAAAGAATAAAAAAGCTATAGCTGAAATGCAAAGACAGGGAAAATATTTAGAGCCTGAATATGAAGGTCCTCGAAGCGATTTTGTTGCTCCTGATGGAAGTGTTATTACACCTAGAACCCGTTACGAAATGGTTAAATCAGGAAATACAGTGTATACTGATGTGTCAAAAATGCAAAGAGATTTATTTTCTGATCCAATGGAATTTGAAACTGGAGAAGCTATCGAATCTGGTGAAGTTAAAGAAGACCCAAAAGATCCTATTTATGGATATGGACCGGCTACATTTGGAGGAAAAAGAAAATCTAAGAAATCTAAGAAATCTAAGAAATCTAAGAAATCTAAGAAATCTAAGAAATCTAAGAAATCTAAGAAATCTAAGAAATCTAAAAGAAAAATGTAATTATATTATATAATATGATATTTGGAAATAGAATTCCTTATGAATATTTTGCTACTAGTGGAAAGGGAGAATCTGAAGCAGGTTCTCAAGGGTTAAAGTATGAAACAGGATCATATGACGCAGCTTTAACTGATGCTGGAATTGAAGATTGTAATATAATCGAATATACAAGTGTTATTCCTACACATGCGAAAAAAATATCCAAAGAAGATGGTTTAAAGCGGATTAATTGGGGAGAAGCAATGGAATGTATAAAAGCACAAGCAAATGGAGATAAAGGGGAATTTATTAGTACTGCTGTGTTAACTACAGATGTTTATGATAATACTAATAAATATCTAGGAGGATTTGCATTAGAATACTCAGGACATGGGACTAAACAAGATGCTTTAGATAGTTTATCTATATCATTAAAGGGATTAATTGAAAGAAGAGGTTATGGTAAAATAAATAAATCAGTTGAGATTTTTAAAAATAATTCTACATCAAAAGGTTTTAAAATACATCCAGGTAAAATATTTATATATGACTCATTGAAAGTAACAAAACAGCATGGAACTGTATTTTGTGCACTATGTTGGGTATCACATAGATATCCTGGTGTTAAAAAAAACAGAACAAGAAAAATAAAAAAAAAACAATGAAGATATAACTAGCGTCCTACTTATATCTTCAAAGGACTTCTTTTACATAATTTTTTCAAATAGAGAAGTCTTAACTACCCAATAGCACCAAAACATAAGCGCTCTAATCTATATTAGTTTATTCCTGATTAGGCCATCACAGAAATAAACTCTTCCAGAAAAGTTAACTATGTTTTTCCAATATACTAACGGCCTTAGTTTTTTACAACCAAGACATACTTTATATTTAAATAAAGTATTTTATAGAGTGAATTCTATTTTCTCTGATTTTCTTCCCGTCGGTTGAATTTCATTGATCATAATATAAACCCTTTGTAACGCTGTATATTGTCTTACTTTACGACCGCATTTATTACGGCTTTTCCACCAAGTAAGTAGTGACTAATTCCTCTATCACCCAATCTTTTCACTACCGAGTCACCGAAACTCCCCTTGCGGAAGTGGTTCTCTTAGTCATAGCATAAAGATACTGGAATAGTTCTGGGCCATGAGCTATCCGGCCCCTACGTTTGGAGTATTATCTAATGCGATAACCGTGGTATGGGAGAGCTACATAAGTATGCACTGCCGGTTAAGGATTTACATACCCCCTGCTTGGATTTTTAAGCAGGATTCAGGACAGTTTAATGACTTATCCAGGTCATTTTTTATCATGTAATTATTATTTATATTTATTTAGAGTTTAGACCGACGACAATTAGCATCTTGCTGTGCTAAAAGGGAATAGTTCATTTGGTTTTAATCCAGGACACACCACGAGGAGGCGAACTATATTATGTCCCATGTGTATCTAGAGGGGCTTGAACCCTCGGCCACTCGATCAAAAGTCGAGCGCTCTACCAACTGAGCTATAGATACAATTTTATTTTTAATACCTAGATCTAGTCTGTAAGCATATTGTTCTACATAATGGACATGTAGATTTTCCTCTCTGATCTATTTGCGACTGCATTGTTGTGAAGAAGCAAGGAGAACAGAAAGAGTGTCCACATTCAGTAGTGCATGTTTTTTGTCCTTTGGTGCTTTCCAAGCAAATAGGACATTGCTCATCTTCTTCTTCTGTTTTTGTAAACATTTTTTCATCATGTCGTATTTCTACAAAAATATCAATGACTTTCTTCATTATTACTACATATAATCTTTCTAATTGTAATTTGGTGTGTTTACCAATAGGTTTTGTTGGTTTCACACAACTAGCATCTATCTCATACCATTTGTTATTGATGGGAGAATAGTAACTTTTTATACTTAGCCAACATGTAACAATGTATTTTAGTGAGTTTTTATCGCACAGTGGGACTTCACATATATTTCTAATAACCCAAAATGTATCTTGGTTATCAAGTCCTACATGATCTTCAATGTATCGATGTTGGTTGAATATAAGTTTATCATATAAATTTTTTTGAAAGCACTTACCTGTTTTGTGTTTTGCCGCGTGACATACCGAACAATTTTTTAATGATTTACTCATCTTTTAGTTTAGTTGATGCGTATTCTAAAATACTAATAGTAAACTTCAATTTTTTTAATAGAGGGGTTTTATTTAAATACCATTGGTTTTATTTATTTTACAAAGATCCGTCGTAGGGGGGCGGAACCCCCAAAGAAAAAAAGTTGAAGTGTGTAATGTAGAAAGGAGTATGGGAAAGGTGAGATGGAATTAAGTAAATCATTACAGAAAAGTTTATATAAGGAGGTGTGTAGTGATGTAGTAGGTCGTTTGAGTGTAGGGTTGGGAGTAAGTAAGGAAGAGTTATTAAGCATATTGTGTGGTGAAGAAAGAGTGGGAAAGGATGGTGTAGGAAGTGGTGAAGAAAGAGTGGGAAAGGATAGTGTAGGAAGTGGTGTAGGAAGTGGTGTAGGAAGTGGTGTAGGAAGTGGTGTAGGAAGTGGTGTAGGAAGTAGTGTATTACCTTGGTGTGGAGTAGTAATAGAAGAATGTTGTAAAGGATTAAAATTGAATAATGGACTACATACACAATGTAATCGTAGTCGGGGTTCAAATGATTATTGTGGGAGTTGTGTAAAATTAATGGAAAAGAATGGTGGAAGTCTACCTTATGGAAGTGTAGATGATAGATTGAAATGTGGAATATTAGATTATGTTGATCCAAAAGGAAAAGGAACTGTGCCTTTTGCTAATGTAATGAAAAAATTAAATATCAGTAAAGAAGAAGCATTAAAAGAAGCAGAAAAATTAGGTTGGACGATCCCTGAATGCCATTTCGAAGAAAAAAAAGGAAAAAGAGGTAGACCTAAGAAAGATACTAGTGCGGATGATACTGCTAGCGAATGCTCAGAAGGAGAAAAAAAGAAACGAGGTCGACCAAAAAAAAACAAAGAAATAGTAAACAATAATGCGGGTGAAGACCTAATCGCTTCTCTATTAGAACAAGAAAATACAGAAGAGAAAAAGGCAGGCGCAAGCAGTGAAGAATTAATTGCAGGCGCAAGCAGTGAAGAATTAATTGAAGAAGAAGTAGAAGATGAAGATGAAGATGAAACAAAAGTAATCAAATTTGAGATTGAAGGGAAAACATATTTGAAATCAGAAGATAATGTGTTATATGATATGGAGTCTCATGATGCTATAGGAATATGGAATGAAGAAAGTAATAAGATAGAAGAGATACCAGATGAAGATGAAGATTAAATGTAGCTAAGTTTTTGAATTAATTAATTAAATAAAGTTTATTTTTTTTATGAGTGATATGTGGTTATGTAACCGATATCTGGTTATGTAACCGATTTCTGGTTATGTAACCGATTTCTGGTTAGTAATGAAATACTTAAATAATAGAATAGAATGGAATAAAAAATAGAATTGAATTAATCTCTCGACCTTTCTGTTTCTCTCTATAGGGTGAAAATGAAAGAGTATGATAGAGTTGCTAGTAGATTTAAAAATGATAGACTATTCACTTTTAAATTTGTTGTATATAGAGGAATGAATATAGGATAAGTAGAGAGAAAATCCAGAAAAAAGAAATGGACTTGAATAAAAAAATAGAATTGAATTAATCTCTCTATTTTCTCTCTAGAGTAGTAAATTGAAAGAGTATGATAGTAGATTTTAAAATGATAGACAATCGATTTTTAATTTGTTGTATATAGAGAAATGAGAATGAGTAAAATAGAGAGAAAAAAATAGAAAATAAATTCTATTTTATTTAAGTTATTAACAAAAGAATAAATTGAAAGTATTTAAAGAAGAGATCGGCATCCGGGGCGCTAGCCCCGTAAAAACGAACCGCGGCGCAGCCGCTAAAACTTCCGTCGTAGGGGGACGGAACCCCCAAGCCGCTAAAACCTCCGTCTAGACCAGGATTCCTCTACATGTCGGACAAAAGTCTTGTGTTCTCATATGTGTAATCATACAACATCCGCAAAATTGATGACCACATCTCGTAATAAATTTGTTTGTGTTTTTTAATTCCTCCATACAAATACCACAATCAGTTGCTTCATATGGTTGTTCACATTGAGTAGCAAGTGTTTTTTTTTGGGTAAGAGGTGCTCCAAATGTAGGTGGATCCAAAGTAGCTAAATCAAATTCTCTCAAAAGATTTCTCTCTACATGATTTACTCTCATTATTCTTGGTGCTGTATCTTCATAACTGATAGTAACTACTGTTCTAACTTGACCTTGACCACCTCTAGATGGTGCTGGTGGTGGTGAATGAGGAACAGGGGTTATTGGTGGTGTATAATGTGACATCTCATTGCGAATTTGTTCCCTTTCTGTCCTGGCTGATTCATTACGAATAATTTCATTTTCTCTCATTGATCGCCAATAGTACATTGTTGTACAAGATCTTCGGTTATGGCCTGCTTGGCCACATAAAGTACACGGCATTGTTGAAGTTTTTGAAGTTTTTAAAGTCTTAGAAACTCTTTGAGTTATTTATGTGGATAAGTATTTGAAAAAAATAACTTCAATTTTAATTTACGATTTAATTTTTTTTATTTTCTCTCTTCCTAACGGAAAAAAAGGCACTAAGCCTCTTCCTTTTATTTAGTTAACGGTTACAATTTACAATCTATCTAATGTATCTATGCTTCTACTGCTACTTGTGTGATTTCTTCACCACCAAGCTTCTCTACAATCTCCTGAATAAGGTCTTGACGGTCAAGTTTAGCCGCTTTCTTAGCCTCAGCCTTCTCGGTCTTAGCGGCTTTCTTAGCGAGCTTTTTCTCAGCCTTGGCAGCTTCCTTAGCCTGTTGCTTCTCGACAGCCTTAGCTTTCTTGGCAGCTAGCTTTTCAGCTTTGACATCTTCCTTAGCCTTAAGCTTCTCGGCAGCCTTAGCTTCCTTGGCAGCTAGCTTCTCAGCCTTGGCATCTTCCTTAGCCTTAAGCTTCTCGGCAGCCTTAGCTTCCTTGGCAGCTAGCTTCTCAGCAACCTTGGCTTCCTTAGCCTGTTGCTTCTCGAGTGCCTTAGCCTCCTTGGCAGCTAGCTTTTCGGCAGCCTTAGCCTCCTTGGCAGCTAGCTTCTCGGCAGCCTTAGCCTCCTTAGCCTCAGCAGCAGCCTTAGCTTTTTCAAGCTTGGCAGCCTCTTTAGCCTCAGCTTTGGCTTGCTTAGCAGCCTCCTTATCAGCGATTTTCTGAAGCTTGGCTAGCTCCTTAGCAGCCTTCTTCTCTTCAGCGAGCTCTAAAGCTCGTTCTTTACTTACCTCTTTAGCGCGCTTGGCTTTGGCAGCCATCTTCGCCTTGATTACCTTAGATGAGACCTTGTTCTCAGCGGCTACCTTGGACATAGCCTTCATGAAAGTGGGCATCTTAGTGTTTGCGGACATGTTGATTTGAAAGTTTTTGAAAGTTTTTGAAACTGTTAAAGTTTTTTGATACAAGTAAGTATTTGAAGAAATTGACTTCAATTTTTTTTTTTGACGAGTTTTTTTCAAAAAAAAGTTTATTTTTTTTTTTATTTTTTTTTTTTTTTTTAAAATTTCTAAAAACTACTCATTTCTACATTTGTTCCCCAAGTTGAAGTTGAAGTTGAAGTTGAAGGTTGGTTAGCAAGTATCCATAGGTCTTTTTTTACCGGCTCTTTTCTCACTAAGGGTTTACAAGGATATTTGTTTATTCTCTTCTGTATCGCTAAAAAGGTCCATGTATTTCCTGTTACATTCATTTCTCTGTTTTCTAATACTTTTGATAAAGAACGGGCTATCATTTGTATAAAAAAACTTTTGTAAAAAAAAAGTTCAATTTTATTTAATTTAAGGGTTATAAAACAATCTATCTATCTACATAAGAACCCTCCACTGGTCCTCTTTGTAAGCTATTTTCCAGGTCTTACAGCCATAGGTCTTGGCATGCTCCTCTAGGATACCGTTGGAATAGTCCGTTAGCTGTTTCACCTCGCTAAACATATCACTTACTTTGTCTGCCCATTCAGGTTTCATTTTAATGTAGCACATTTGTCCCAAATCATTCTTTTTAGGCGCAACCGTCGTTTTCAAAAAGTCTGCAATCCGGTAGATAATATCCGTTACACCTTGAACTTGAAGTTGTATCACATCAGCAATGTCTTTTTTCTTCTCATGAGCTTTATAAGCGGCATGGACTTTGGAAGCAAACTGTTTATCCGTGATATCCTTTTTCAAATAACGGACTCTAACCTCCAAATTGTCGACCACATTGTCCGTTCTAAACCGACCACCATCATGTAATTGAAGATGAACCGTTTTGCGAATAATTTGAGGAATATATTTAACTAGGCTTTCCATTTGAGCTTTTTGAGGAGTGCTCAAATAATCCATAATACCGACTCTTGAAAGAATGTCATGGATGAAACGGTTGGCTCGTTGATCAGCTAAGTCTCGTCCACACTCGAAATCTCCAAGGTTCCTGGGAGCGGTTCCACCATTTTGCTGTCTTTGCCACTCATAATAGTGTGGGTTGTGAATGCGAGTTTCAATCGTACCCCTACGCCAACTAAAAGCAGTATGACATTGAGTACACCACATCTGATCACATCCTTCAATCTTATGGATGGGAGTAGAGCACTTAGGACATGGTTTAGTGTCCTTAGCTAAGAACTGAGCTGTTGCTTTGACATCAGGATCACATGTATGCTGTGCGTCACGAGTGGTGCCCTTAATGACATGACAATCTGGGCATGTCCATTTATCACACATACCACACTTCCACTGTGTAGAGAGGAAGCCACGACACTCTTGATCAGGACACTTATGACCAAACGATTTGACTTCAGTAGTGACGACGCTTCCACCAGCCTGAATCTGTCGTTGTAACGCCCATCGTCGGTTAGTAAGTCTTCTCATTTCCTTAGTGATTTCTTCTACTTCCGCTTTCATACGGTCGATCTCCTTTCTGTTCTCTACAACGGATACAGTAGCCGGTAACAATGCCTTTTCACGCTCAACTGCGACTCGGGAGTTCATGGCCTTCCACTCTCTATTGACCCATGTCTTAGGGAAAGTATCCGTTACAAATTTTCTAGTCCAGACTTTTTGACAGATAAAAGTGCCATCTGGTTTTTTACCTTTGTTCATACAAACGGTTTCATCTTGATCCAGGATGTAGGTTTGACAGCAAGATCGACATGCTGCGAACTGGCACCAAGGGCAAGAGACAAGTTTGTGATTGGACTGGTTAAAGTCCTCGCAGCAAATTAAACACATTTCCATTTTGAAGTTGAAGTTGAAGTAAGTTCTAGACTCGTATTGAGTTGATATGCCTTTCTAAATTACGAAAAATCCACATCAACTTTATTTTGATATAACCGATAAATGGTTATGTAACCGATTTCCCGTTATGTAACCGATTTCTGGTTAGTGGGTATAGGGGTTATATAGAGGGTAAAGTGGGATAGCCGTAGGGGGGAAGGGTTCCGTTGTATAGTTCCGTTGGACAGTATCACAGTATCACAGTATCACAGTATTACAATATCACAGTATTAGACTACTACCCCAAGGCTAGAGATTAATATTGCGATGGAAGTTATTTATAAATATATATTGATTTATAAATGTGTTTAATATGTGATGAAGAACCAGGAAGTCACTCCTTTGAATTTTATGGGAAAACAAAAGAAGGCGTGTATATGTATTATACCTGTCCGGCAGATGCGAGTAAATACTGGGATACAGAGGGAATATTAAATCATTATAGAGAAGTTTTAGAAAAAAATAACAATAATAAATGGTGTTGGATATTTGATAGTAAAGGGTTTGATGTAAAACATTCTTTAGAAATAGGAACAGCAATCGGAATAATAAATATATTATCAAAATACAATGATACATTATGCGAAATACAAATATTAAATGGGAACACATTAATAAAAGGATTTTATACATTTATATATCCATTTCTCTCAACAAATATAATAAATAAAATAAAATGGAAGTAATATTGTGATGTATAAAATAGCGTTTATATTTGTTAAAAATAGCTGAAAAAAAGGAACTGAGAAAAAGGCACTATATAAAAATAAAGAATATATTTATATAGTAATGGGATACAAATATGGAGTATGGTATGTGTATCCAAAAGACAGTTTCGCTACAAAACATATAGGACATTTTACTGTGAGTTGTTTTATGGAAAAAGAAGATGCTAGAAGATTATATATTGAATTATTAAGTAAAATGGGAAAAAGTAATATGATAAATGTAAATTGTAAAGATCCTGTTATATTTGAAAAAAATATATATGAAGATGATGCTAATAATATTTGTTCGTGGGGATATAAAGGAACTATTTTAAATTGGAATTCAATAAGAAAAATTACAGATAATTATAAATGTAATTTCTCTCAACATCCACATACTTCTATTCAATATGAATATGAAGAATCTAAATTGAATATGGAAAAATTAAGTTCCAATAAATTAATAAAATGTAATATTCATTTAGTTAATATATGTAGTGATAATCCCAATGAATGGCATATTATTGAATAAAGAATTTTTTAAAACCCCAACTATAATTAATACAACTATAATCTGCTTTCAATAAAATTAATAATAAAACAAAAGAAAATGAAGAAATATAAATATATTTTCTCTTTTTTAGTTTAAGTAAAAAATAAACTGTAATTAAATATAAAACAAAAAGAGGTAACAAAATAAATTGAACATATTCAAAAATAAAACGATAAGCCCTCTTAAATGAAAAAGATCCAGGATAACTTATAAATATAGCTTGTCCATTATAATTAAAACCATTCGCAATTTTTAAATTTTGAAATATTTGTTCATTTTTATCAACTTCTATAAATTGTAATTTACTACAAAGACTATTTCCAATAACTTGATCATCTTTACATTTAGCTTTTAAAGATTCAGTAAGAAATATTTTTAAATATTTAACATAACCCATCCAAAGTCCCATATTTAATGGTTCATTTTTCTTACAAGAGGGCCATACCCATCTATCTAATTTAAATAAATTAGAACCAGGTTCATAAGAAAACAATAATTTATAATTATTTTTTTTAAATCTCTCTACTGCTAAATTAGGTTCCAGTTTAATTTCAGAATCAAAACCATCTAAAAAAATAACAATGTCGTCATCTTGTAAATTATTTATATAATTTAAAGCAAGTTCATTTTTCATTTTAAAACCTGTCCATGTTTGACCCATACCTAAAACAGTTATATTGGAATTAAATTTATTATCAATTAATTCTTGAAGCTTACCTTCTTTGTGTGTAGCAACAGTTATTATATGAGTAGTCATTTATATATATTCATATAATATTTAAACAGTAGCCAGAATAACTCCAGTTAAAATAAATCCAATGGTAATAGCAATGGGAATATAAATTTTTTGTTTTAATCGTTGTATGAAAGAAGGCCTTGCAATAGGAATTAAAGTAGAACCAATCATAGTTGAGTTAAAATTTTTTTGTTCATCTACCGATTTACGAAATTCAGTTAAAGTTTTTCTAATAAAAGACGGTTTTCTCATAGAGATAACTTTATAATCTATATTTTCATCATAACCAGTATCATCTGAAGCGGTTTCATAGTTATTATCATCATTTTCAATTATAGATGAAGGATTAATATCTTTATCATTATCAATAGAATGATCAGAGTCATATATAGGAATAATAGTGGATTTCATATACTACATTATAATAGTATTCACTTTTTAAGTTTTTTTAAAGATTTAAAACCTTTGTATCCAAAATAAATAGATGTTAAAAACATTAAAAATGATAAAGATAAAAGAGGAATATATTCATCCACTTTTTCATTAGCTTTTGCTCCAAAAAAGGCAAATATCATGTAAGTTAAAGTAATGATAATTGCGACAGGAATATCAATATCACCTGACTTCCAGTATTCATATACAGCTCCAATAGAAAGAGGAAATAAAATAGCTAAAAGCGTAGTGCCAGCTGCTTTCCTTTGATTAGGGGAAATACCAGTAACCATTAGTAATAAAGAAATATAAAATCCTCCAGCAATACCTTGGAAACCTCCTAGGAAACCAATAAGAGAACCAATAAAAATAGATAAAATATATTTAAAAATGGAATTCATGATTATATAATATAAATATATTTTATAATGAGTTGTAAATGTGCGAAGGAAGAAAATCTAAGTAATTATAATAAATGGAAATACACATTGTATACATCAATAATTTTATTTATCATATTTAATCCATTGACTTATAGAGTGAGTAATTTAATTTTTGGAAAAATAATAGGAAAAACAGAAATAAAAGGATGTCCAACAATTTTAGGTTTAATAATTCATATATTACTTTTTACATTAGTAATAAGATATGTAATGGAATTACCTATATAATGATACATGAAAAATAAAAATTGAAGTTATTATATAATATATTATATAATGTATCGATTATCATTCAACAACTTAGCAAGTTTAAATAACCAAGGTAGAGGAAGAAAACCTGTAATTAAAACACAAAGTAATCATATAGAAAATATAATGAAGTGTTCTTATTGTGAACAAAACGGTCATATGATAACTGAATGTCCTTATGATAAATGTATTGATAAAATATTAGAATCAAGTGAGGAACCAGAATTTAATTCATTAACTTTAAAGACATTAAAAAGAATAGCTTCGTTAAGGGGTATAAAAGTAAGTTTAAGTAAGATACAATATGTATTAATGTTTAAAAGAATATGGCTTACAAATAAAAAAGAAAAAGAAGAAGAGAGAGAAAAAATGAAAAATACAATTGAATCATTAAATAGAATAAATAATTCAGAAAATACAGAATGTCCGGTATGTATGGAATCAATTGGAAAAATAAATAACTGTGTTAGTAAATGTGGACATAGATTTTGTTTAGAATGTTTACTTAAAAGTTATAAAAAGAAAAATAGTTGTCCATTGTGTAGACAATCTCTAACATCAGAAGAAAATGAGAATGATGATTTGCCAGATTTAATTCCTGTAGATGAAGATTTTATTCCTTTTAATCAGAGTGAAATATTAAGTCAAGAAAATATTTTAAATTATATACATTCTATTGAAAATAGAAATGGTGAACAAGAATTAACGAATATTTTTATAAATATCCCTTACACAACGAGAGAAATGAGACATTAAATTAATTTATAAAATTAAATATTAATTTAATATTTTTAATGTGTTTTTCTAGACCTTCTAGCCTTTCTTTTTTTATGACTAACTGTTTTTTTTCCTCCCATTAAATTATTATTTTTGAATGTCAAAGAAGTATTGCTTTTAACTATTTCTTCTACATCATTAGTATTTTTTGCGTTTTCATTGACATCTTTCAATGTTTTATTAATACTATCTGCTTTATCCTTATATCTTTTATTTTTGGATAATTGACTTGCTTTTTTTTTCATTGAATCTTTTAATTGTTTAACTGTTCCATCAAAACCATTAATAGAAATAGATTGGTCATCTAATTTAATTTCTTCCTTTTCATCTTTATCTTTATCTTCCTCTTCTTCTTCTTCATTTTCCTCTTCACTATCAGTATCATTATCAGTATTAGTTTTATCTGTTTCTAAAGGAGCAGGAGTTTCAGTATCAGTTTGTTTTTCTAGAGATTGTTCTTGAATTTCTTGACTTTTATCTTGAAGCTCTTTTAATTTTGTCATAGCAGTTTCAACATCAGATTGTATA
>Ga0213866_10001265_pt1 | contig 18952 bp, 27 predicted proteins | sample PICome_11_FD_160079 | JGI IMG/M metagenome (GOLD analysis project Ga0213866, IMG submission 160079) | Coastal seawater microbial communities near Pivers Island, North Carolina, United States - PICO284 | ecosystem: Environmental > Aquatic > Marine > Coastal | place: USA: North Carolina...
GACCAGTAACGTTTGTCCTGCTCGCCTTGCCTTTGCCCCGGCTTGCGGTTGTAGTTGCTCCAAGGGCTGCGCCTGCTGCCTTTAGGTATCGTAGCCATAGTTGTAACCGTGGTGGCCTGTGAGTTGGTACAGTTGTTTGCTAAGGCGCTTGAACTGTCGCCAACGCCAATCCTTTCCGTCCGTCTTATTTAACGCCGGGTCGTCTTTTAACAGCTCGTTTCTTTGTTGTCTTAGTTGGTCGTATTGCTTCCGCTGGTCGTTGGTTAGGGAGTACGGATTTGAACTCCGCGAATCGATTGGCCTCAGCCCTGTAATAATCATATAAGTTTCGTAGTTCTGCAACCGTGAACGTTCGAGGCTCGTGCGCTCGTCGCATAACTTCCGCAGCTCGTCCGGGTTGTTCGCGGTCAAGATTGCGGCCAAAAATCCATTGTTCTCCTTGTCCGTAAAGATTGCAGGAAACGCATTGCGGCTGTACATTAGTTTCGCACCACCTAGTGTTGCTATACCGCCTGCTGGCAAAGTGGCCGGCTTGAATCTTGGATGCGTGGTAACTCTTCCCACAGGTAAAGCATTCACACATCCCTGCTTCGTCCGCTGCTCTCCAACGTACGTATTTGCTGAACCATTCATCGACTTTCTTTTTTGCTTGTGCGTGAGTTAGTTTCTTCTTTGCTGGCATCGCGTACGGTTATGCCCCGAATGTACGATACGAGTTCTTCACGTTCGCGTTGCAGCGCTTTGTAGCTGCTGCTGGCTTCGTACTTGCGTTTGTTGTTTTCGAGCCCTTGCAAATACTGCTGCTTCTGTTCTTGGTAATTGTCTTCGCAGTAGTCGTAAAAGCGGCGGTTATAGTTTAGCACTTCGGGGTGGTTGCATAGATGCCCGTTGTTGTTAACGAAGTATTCGCGTTCCATCGCATGCGGCCGGTAGCGTTGCATGGCGTCTGTGCCGTACAGCGTCTGTATGTGGTGTTTGCGCCCGTCGATAAGGTCGAGCCAAAAGCGTTCAATTGGTGTCATTGCAATGGTATTCTAAGTTGCGACTGGTGTTCTTGTAGGCGTTTCTTTGCCGCGTTGAAATAATCGGCGTCCAGTTCGCAGCCGACCAAATCAAAGCCGAGGTTGTGGCAAGCAATTGCGATTGAACCGCTCCCGAGGTGCGTGTCGAGTATTCGGTCGCCCTCTTTGGCGTAGTTCATTAAAAGCCATTCGTACAGCTTGACGGGTTTCTGTGTTGGGTGTATTCGTTGTTCTTTGTTTTTCATGTCACCTTGCCAATAGCCCGACCATAAGAATTTGTATCTGCGGAGACCTTTGTTGAAGCTTGTATAAGCCAATTCGCAAGTGCTAAAATCATTTGTTTTCTCCATTTTATCCCAAACTATCCAACCGCTTGAGCTGCTGTTAAATTCATTTGAAAAATGATTTGCGCCCCATATTATTTGATTCTTTGAGCACCTTTGAATTTCTGTCAATACGTTACCCTTCACGTGTTCTTTATCCCAATCTTTACTTTTATAATCGTTGTTTTTGTAGTTACCGCCGCCACTCCCAAAATTTTTGTGAGCTGCACCAATCCCATACGGAGGGTCGACAATAGCCAACTCAAACGCGTTGTCTTTACACGTTGCGAGGTATTCCATGCAGTCGATGTTGTGCAGCTCAATCATTGGTGCGTGCTTTTGCTCGGTTCTCCATCTCTTCGCGCTCGGTATACGTCAGGCGGTTTTCGCCTCGCATCCATTCCGGCGCGCTTACGCGTGCGGCCTGTGGGTTCGTCTGCGTCGCGTATTCGGGTTGCAGGTAGCGTATAGCCTCTTTCATCTCGCGTTCAAAGTCCTGCCGTTCCATGTCGCGAATTGTTTGCACTATGGGCGCTTTTACGCGCTCGTACTTGGCAAAGCATTCTACAAACTGCGCCAGCTTCAACCGTTCGTAATACGGCCCATAAACCTCCTTCGCCATGTGGTAGCAGCACAGCCGCCAATCCTCAATGGTGAAGCAGGGGTATGTTTTCAAAAGTTCGTTTATCGTAAGGCTGATTTCCTCCGGCGTGGTTAACGTCTTGTTGGCGTCGATGAATTTTACCGTTCGGGTAATCATGGCGACCAGTGCGGCCCGCGTGGCTACCTCGTCCACCTTCATGGCGGTCTGTACGTTCGTGCCCTTAAAGCACGTTTCCACCGTCAGCGTCGATACGTCCTGTTCTTGCAAATTCTGCAAGCTTTTCGCGGTTGACATCGCTTTCAAGGTTTTGCGCTCTTCGGGCGTTAGGTCGGCCGTTCTTGGACTTGCCAAATACAAGTCCTTTCCAACCGTTTGCAATTGCTGTGTGGATTGCTTCGATTGCGTCTGTTTCTGTGGGGTGTTCATTTTGAAGTTTGATTAGTGCCCGCTGTTCGCTTTGGGCGGTTTTGTATTTGAATCGGTGGTCGGTGCGTTTGTACTCTTTCCATTCTTTCCATGCAGCGTTAAACGTGTCGGTTTGAAAAGGTAAAACAACCTCGCGCGCCTGCGCGCTTTCTTTACTTGATACTTTAAGTGTTTTATTATATGTTTTATTATGTGCTGAATTCTGCGCACTCGTTTGCGTGGATTTACGCACTCGTTTGCGTGATTTTACGCACTCGTCTGCGCGGATTTGCGCACTCGTTTGCGCAGATTTACGCAGTCGCCTGTTGTATCTGTCGCCTTCGCGAACCAAAAAACCGGCGTTGCAAAGCTTAGAAATGTATCCGCGTGCGGTCGCTTCTGATACGTTCAGCAGTTCGGCAAAATGCGCGTTGCTGGCAAAGCATTCTTTTCCCTGCGATTCGAAGTTCAGAACCTCGGCAAGCAATACCCGTTCGTTTGGGTGCAGCTCGCCAAGATTCCAAATGTCTATGGGTATACTCACGTACTTGCGGTTCATCTGTCTTTACAGCACTCAAGCAAATACATCATAAGCGCAGGGGCTTCAATACAAAATGCAATGGACGTGTTGCCGTCGCCGCCGCGTTTTGCCCAGCTTTCTTCAGGTGGAATATTTGCCTTTATACAGTCCTGTTTAAACTTCTGTAAAGCTTCGATAAGGCGAGTCGTTTGCACCAACAAAGTCATACTGCCGTCGCCAGTCATTAAGGCCCAATGCTGTGCGCTTGTTGTGTTTATGCCTGAAGGTTTGCCGTGGCTGCTGTATTCAATAAAATAATTCTGTGTGCGATGCGTCTTGCGGTCGCGCTTCACTTCAATTGTTTGATTCGTCAAAATGCTGTCCAGCATCTTTTCGCCCTCTTCGCCAAATTTTAAATCGGCTGTAAAATCGCTATAATCTTTCATTACTTGGTTTTTGCTTCGTTCAATTGTTCCATGCTTTCCGCAACGGCGTCAAACAATTCCAACGGGTTGACGTCTTTGCGCTGCACGAATTTGGCACTGTGCTTTAAGATGCCGCACGGGTTTACGTAGATGTAGTTTTCGACGGTGCGCCGGCTTACGTCCAGCACGTCGGCGGCTTCATCGAGGTTCTCAAAGTGATGTTTCAGAAACTCTTTCAGGTTCATAATAGAAGTTGCATTCATACTTAATTTTTTTTTGGTACAAGTCGCGGCAGTATCGCTGACAGCTTTTGAGGTTCTCAAATCGCACTTGCGTTTTGTGTTCGGGTAGTTTTACCACCCATCGCACCCTAGAACGGGAATCCATCGTCGTTTGCCACTTTTTCGATTGCTGCCGCTTGCTGCTTCATCTCGTCCGTTTCTGTCAAAATCTCGTACTTCCATACGGTCAGGCTCATAAAGGCGCGCCAGCCCTTTTCCCCGCCGTCCCATTCGCGGCCGCGTACGTTGCAACGCATCTTTACTTTCATGCCGGGCGTAAGCGTTCCGGCTTCGTCGGCCATGTCTTTAATGAACTCGACCGGGAATATGTCTTTGTATTCGCCGTCGGGCACCTCTACGTGTACTTCGCATTTGCGAAAGCCGCTTGCAAATTCTTGCGGCTGGTTTACTCGGCGCACTACGCCTTCAATTGTTAATTCCATGTTTTTTATATGATTTGGTGAATTCTGTTTGCGACCAATTCGGCAAGTCGATTGCCCGCAATTGGTTTAGTTGTAGTCGTTCGAATATCTCGCGCCAACGGTGCGGCGTGGGTTCGGTTTCTATTATCTCGTCCGTTAATCCTTCGTCGTCGTCCTTCATTGTGGACGTGCTAAGTAGATGCAGCGCCAAATCCTTTAAGCGTTCTTGGTGCGCTTGCTGGTCGGCTTCTGCTGCCTCAAAAAACTCGTCGAGGTTCATTCGTCTATCTCGTCTTCGCCGTAAACAATACCGCCATACCCGGCGAGCTTCAAAACCGCACGCGACAAAGCACGCTTTTCGGCCATCGCAATCGGGTACGCATTGCGGTTGTTGCCTTTGCTCACCTCGCCGTACGTTTCTACTTCGCCCAATTCGCATTTTGCGTACGCTTTAACGCAATATCTTCCTTCGGTAGGGTCAGACCATTCCGGCACTATCTCAAAGCGAACCACGGCCTTTATTTTAGCTTGTACGTGTTCCACGCCTCGGCGGGTCATAATCACAAAGCCGCGTTGGTCTTTGTGGAAGTGGTCGGCGCGCATATCGTACTTATCCGACAACGCTTTCAGTTCGTCAATTGCGCTCATTTGTTTCGCTTTGTGTAGGCCGCAACCAAGTCGGCTTTGAATTGTTGCATCAGTCGTTCGAATCGGCGTTCTTCGGCCAGTTCTTGCTGCCAAGCATTGAAGTCGCTTGTTGGCTTCACGTGTACGCTGCTGCGTACGCAAATTGGTTTGCTCATTTTCATTTGTCGTTTAGTTGTTCGTAATCGTGGTCAGCGCGTTCGAAAAAATCGTCTTCCTGTTCTTCATCGTCGCTGGGGTAATCGTAGCCTTCGCGCCACATTATTTAACAATTAAAAAGAAAGGTGTTCCGCGATGGTAAACGCTTGTTTGTACTCCATACTCGTAAGCAATTTTTGCTTGAGCTTTCTCGGCTTGAGTGCGGTTTGCGTAGGTCTTTGCAATTGCTGTAAGCCCGTTTCGTAGTTTCATCGTTTCCATGTCGGTTGTTTTTGTTTGTTTGATGTCTCAAAGATACGCAACTTATTTCGTTACGCAAACTTTTTCGAAGTTTTTTTTTCTTAGGGCACAAAAAAAAGGGGCTACCCCGTTGGATAAACCCCTTTTCGCTGCTGAAACAAAAACAAACCTGCAAACTTCTTTCAATGTTTACACGGCTGCAATTTAGTCATTTTTTCGCGCTTCTCGACGTTCCTTTCGTCGGTCGGCAACAATTGCGTTTATAAGCGTGTCAAGCCAGCCGAATACCTTGTTATCTGCCTCTGTTGGCGTAAGGTTTACAATAACCTTTACAAAGGCCATGAGCGCCAAAGCAATCTCGGCCCAGTACGTTTGGATAAGTTCTCCCATGTTTAAGAATTTGAACGCAAGTTACAAAGGCATCAAACAATTGATTGCAGTATGCCCGCCCAAAACAACGCCGCAGCCAATCGCCTGCTTTTTAAAGTGCTTGGCATACGCCGCCGCATAGCTGTCGCGGTCGATGCCGCAACCTACCTGCATTCCAAAAATTTTAAAGTTGTTGCCGACCATCCATTCGCAATATGCCTGCGTATGTATATGGCCCTGGACCGTGCTTTGCATATCGTTCTTAGCTTTGGTTCGTGCTGTTCCGCCTTCCCCGTGTACGTATTGCACGCCGTCGTATTCGATACGCTCAACCCAATCCCAGCTTGTACCTAGAACCTCGTTGTAGTCTTTTATCCATTCCTTCGGCACGGATGAGCTAAACGCCTTGCGCATTATTAGACGGTCGTGGTTGCCAATAATGACGTCGGCAACTGGGAATGCTTCCGCCCATTTTTGGACGTGCTTTATGGCTTCGTGCAGCTCGTACGAACCGCCCAGCGCATTGGGGTCGGTTTCATGATAGCTGCTATAATGATTGTCCAGAATGTCGCCAATAAAAACAACGTGGTTGCAGTTAAAGTTGTCGTACTGCTGCAAACAGAATTCGAAATAACCGTCGAGTTCAAACGGGCAATGCAAATCACCTACAACCAAGATACGCCGTTCGTTTGCCCGGATGAAGTCCAAGGCTTTAAACTGTTGCGCGCTTAATCTCGGCCGGTGTTCTTTAATCATAAAGCCAAATTACGTCTTCGTCGTGGCTCGCGTCGTAACTGTTATCGACGTGTATAAACGTCTTTGCGATGCCTATGCGGTTAAATCCGACTTCTAAAAGCCCGCCCAGTATGTAGCAGCGGTTGCGGCTGTCTACGCAGTGTATGTCGGCCGCGCACCCCATAGTATGGGCGCTGTTCGGCTTGCCGCCTACTTTCTTGTTGTGTTCTTTAGTTCGGTAGCCGCTGTTAATGCGAAAAGGCACGCCTGCAAGGTGTCTTGCGCGGTCAAGCATCTGCAAAAAGTCTTCGTCCATCATGCGCTCGCCGCTCCCCTTTCCCTCCATGGGACAATCGAATTCATGATAGTTGAAGTATCTCAAAACAATAGAATCGAAAGTGCGGCAATCGCTATAATAAGGTCGGCAATGTCGGCGCGGCCATATTCGCGCGCCTTGTAAACCATGTTAGCGAATACCGTGGCTAAAATAACGAAAATCATTTTTGCATTTTGGTTATCATGATTTCGAGCCGGTGCACGCTTTCTAACAACTCTTTGGCGATGTTTTTAAAGTCGTTGTTTTCAAGTTCGAGTTGTATCACGCGGCTTTTCAATCGCGCAACGGTACTGTTTAGGTTTACCCATACGCCCACAATACCAGCAATCACAGGTAACAAAGCGAGAACAATCTCGTAAATCATTTTTCTTTCTTTTGGATTATAAACCAGTTTGTACCGTCGCACAAGATAGTGATTCCATCATAGGCGCGGTTGAAATCGTAACTGGCTGCGCCGTCAATTGTTGCACTTGTATCGACCGTTGCCGGGCGCAATCTAACGTACGTATTTGCGCTTATGGTGCTGTCAGAATGAAACGCAATTAAACGGCCTTCGCTCTCGCTTACCGGTGGCAACAAAATACCGCTGTTCCCATTCGGCCCCGTCCACGTGTTCATAACGTGGCTTGTGTTGTCGCCAATCGTCGTTACCAACGTGTCGCGGTTGGTGATTTTCAGCAACTCGCAAAACGTAGCCAACGCGCCGCGTTTTAATTCGCTTATGCGCTCGTAAATGTCTGCCGTTACATTCATAAATTGAAGTTAAATAAATTCGGGTCAACGCTGCCGTTGTCATTGTTTACGGCCAGTTCGGTCGACGTTACATTCGTGTCGTCAAAGTTCAGCAACCAACGCTGCACGTCGCTTTCGCGGCTGTTCATTACGACGTTGAATTCGAACGGCGCAAAATACTCCGTGCCTTCCTTTATCGTTTGCCACAACTCAAAGCGCCGGCCAAACAAACGGCCTTTACGTATCTGCGTGGGCAATTGCCCTAACGCCATAGCTTCGGCAACGCCTAAACGGTGCAAGCTTACCGCCGTACTCGTTTGGCTGCTAGTGTACGTATTACCGTAGCCCGTCAAGGTGAAATTTCCGTATGGGATTGGATACGCCGCGCCTAGTATTGTGCCCTCGGGGTCGCCATGCAGCACCTTGCCTTGGTTAATTTCTATGCGGTTGTCGTTGCTGGTTCGGGCCTCAAATAGAATTTCATCGCCGAGTAACCCCTGGTCGCCGGTCAGCTGTATGCCGCTGCTCAAGAAAAGATAGTCGCCGACGTAATTGCTTGTTATGTCCGTGCCAACCGCGCTAATAACGCGTAGCTGTATTGTTACATCTAATCCGACTTGTTGCGAAGGCAGGTCATCAGTTGCAACCGACCAAGGCAAGCCCGCGTTAAATCCGTCGCTTTGATTGAATTGTGCAATATTTAAAATATACTCGCCAGCAACCGAACCCCAACCCGTATTTCTAAAATAAAGCGTTCCGCATTTTATGGTAAGCTGCAACTGCAAAAACGCGTTATTTAATGGGATGTTTGAAACGCTTGCGGGGTCTAGGGCTATTTGGCAACCGCCGCTAATGGAAAAGGCAAGGCCGGAAATGTACGTGCGGTCGGTGTCGTTATAAACGATATTGTCGCCGGTCGTAATGGCTTGGCTGTACTGTGTAACGGCGAGTTGATTGCCAAAGTAATCACGGGTGCGGCGTACGCGCTTTAATGGCGGCAAGTACGTAATGATGCCGCCGGCCATTTTAACGAAATCGTCGTCCGTTTCATTTACGTAACCGCTTTGCAATTCCGCTGTTTCGCCCGTAGTCAAAGCGGCAGCCGTGCCGCTCTTATCCACTTGTACTATATCGGCTGTCCAGTCGTCGGAATCCGCTGCACGCAAGTAACAATTGACCGGCATGAACCACCAATAGCCGTTAGCCTGAAAAACGCGCGCGTTCAAGCTGCGCGCAATGCTTTCTAAAATCTCGTAACTGTTATAACCTCGCGAGCCTTCGTAAATTTCGTTGTCGTCAAAAATGAATGGGTTGTCTAATTGCACGTCATCCAGCCAATCCGAACCCGTGTAGCCATTCATTTCGACGTCGTTTACGTACCTGAAAAAACCGTCGGTAGCGCCCCACAAATTTTCGGTGCGCATTTGGTTCAGGATTTGCAGCATGTGTTCAACGGGCGTGCGAATCTCGTTTGCGCCGCTGCCGTCCGTTTGGTCAAACAAAAGCCGTTGCAAATTGCCGAGGTCGTCCGTGGCCGTCATGCGTACGGGGTTCGGTGCTGGCGCGTCGTCTTGTTCTACCTGCTCGGCGGCAAGGATGCCCGCCCAGTACAAACTGTCCACGTTGTCAGGGTCTTTGCGTACTTCGACTTGCATTCGCCCTTCCTCGGCGGCTGGCAAAACGCTATTTAAAAACGTGTCAAACGTGCCGCCGTCATTCATAACGGTAAATTCTACGCTGCTTCCAATTATGGGCTGGTGGCGGTCTTCGTTATTACCGGAATACGTGAGCGCAAAACCTTCCGCGCCCAACGTAACTTCGGCAGCCGTGCCGTTGTAACTGGTGTCGTGCAGGTTAATCCGCCAAACATCGCCAACCTCGTCTTTGAATTCTCCGTAGAAACGTATTGTACTCATTAAAATCCTCTTACGCGGTTACGGTCAATTGCACTGTATTCGCTGCTTAACAAGATGTCGCGCCCTGACAAACGGCCGTGAACCTGTACAGCCTGCCCGCCCAGCATTCCGCGCAACTTGTCAAGCGGCGCGATAACTTCCGGGTTTGTCTTTGCGCCGGGGTATTCACCGACAAGGCCAAGCGTCGGGCCGCTTACGATACCGCCGTCGGCAAAGGCTGGCAACGAATTGAATAAACCTTGAACCAAAGCAACGCCGGAAGCAACCAAAGCGGGAATAACAATAGGCGCAGCCGGGCCGGTAAATTTACCGCTGTTTATCATGGCTTCAATGATGCCAGCCTGAGAAGCGGCAAGGGCTGTACTAATTATGCCCTTTGCCATTTCTTTCATTGCCTCCTTTCCTTTTTTTGCGCCTGTTATCATATCGGCAAATGCTGAACCAATAATAGAACCAAAAGATTCGGCAGCCTGCGCCATAGCCGCTAAAAAAGTTTCGCCTGCGGTAAGCTCGCGCACAAAACCCGGTACTGGCGTTTCTTCTAATCGGTTAAACAACGCGCCCAAGCTGTGGTTAGCTTGGTCGGTGCTGTCTTTTATTGGCTTCCATATATCGGTGTTAGGTACTTCCTCAAGCTTATTCATGAGGAAACCAAGCGTGTTGCTTTTGTCTTTTAGCTTCGCCGTGGTTTGCTGTGTGGCATTGCCTAAATCTGTAACGCTGTCGCCGGCGTTATCGGCTTCGTCGGCCGTCTGTTTCAGCTTCAACGCTACACCCTCTTCAAGTTGCACCATTGCAGCCAAATCCGCGTTAGCCGTTTCTAACGATGCTTCAAGCTTTTTGAGGTCGCGACCGGCTTGGCTGTTGGCGCTGCGCTTGTAAGGTGCTAGCGCCTCAATTGCTGCTTTTTCTTCCTCTAATTGCTTTACGTACGCTTCCTGCGCTGTTACTGCGCCTTGGATGCTTGCGGCTTGCTGTTGCAAGTCAAGGCCGCCCAAACTTTTTTTGAGGTCGTCGACTTTATTACTGCCTTCGCTGCTCGCGTTGTTCAGCATGATAACCGCGCCAACGACCAAGCCAATCGCAGCGGCAACTGCGCCGAACGGGTTTGCAAGCATGGTTGTATTTAGGGAAGCAAAGGCAAGTTTTGCAGCCTTCAAACCATTGATTAAGTTAGGCAACACAACTAACACCGGGCCAATTGCTGCGGCAATTCCTGAAACAGCCATAATAACAAGTTGGCCGCCGTCGCTCATAGATGAGAACCGCGCAGCCAAGTCGGAAACGATACCGGCAAGCTTTATCATAATGGGCGCAAGGGCTTGCCCAATTTCGATTTGTGCGCCCTCAATTGCCGACTGCATGCGCTTCATTGCACCTTCGGCTGTGTCGTCCATCGTGGCGGCCATATCAGCAGCAGCGCCGTCGCTATTTTGCAAAGCCGTCGTAAGGCCGTCAACGTCGCCCATGCCTTCTTTAAGCACCAAGAAAGCAGAAGATGCCGAACGGCCAACCTCGTCTTTTGCGTCGGCAAGGTTTATAACTTCGCCCGCGCTTTTCTTCATTGCCTCGCCGAAGTCCATGCCCGTGCCTGCGACTTCCTGCAAAATTCGGCGCAAGGCCGTACCCGCTTGGCTGCCCTTTATACCATTGTTTGCAAGCTGGCCGAGCATGGCCGTGGCTTCCTCAAGCGTTACGCCGGCCGCCTTCGCAACCGGGGCAACGTACTTCATCGAATCCTGAAAGCTGTTTATGTCGAGCGCAGACGAACTAAACGCCGCCGCCATTACATCCGTAACGTGGCCCGTTTCGCTGGCGTCCAAACCGAAGGCGCGCAACGTAGCGCCGGCAACCTCGGCACTTTGCGCCAAGTCCGAGCCGGTCGCCTGTGCAAGGTTTAGCGTCGCGCCTGTTACCTGCGTAATCTCTTCGGACGTAAAACCAAGCTTTGCAAATTCGAGTTGCAACGCGCTTACCTCTGACGCCGTAAACCGCGTCGTACGGCCTAATTCTTGGGCGTTGTTTGTAAGGCTTTCAAACTCGGCATTCGTTGCACCCGACACGGCTTTAACCTTCGCCATGCTTTGTTCGAAGTCGGCAAATACTTTTACCGAACTCGCACCAATCAAAGCAAGCGGCGCGGTAATTCCCATTGACAAACTGCGGCCGAGGTTTTGAATTTCGCCCGTGGTTCGCTGAATATCTCGTTTGGCTTGTTTTAAGCCTTGGTTGAGCAGTCGCGTGTTTGCGCCAACCCGTACAACTAAATCGCCTAGTTTCGCCATGTCATTGTGCTAATGAACGCAAGATACTAAACCCGTCGCCGGCCTTTTCTTTCTGCTCCCACGGGAAGGTAGCAAGGTCTTTTGGGGTTATCCTTTTCTTTACGTGTGGGTTTACTACGATGGCAGCCAGCCAGCGCGTGCGCTCCCATTCCGCTTTTTCGCGTTCTTCGATTTGTTTGTAGTGCCCGCGCATAGCGTTGCCAAATTCTGAGAACGTAAGGTCGTAAAGCAAAACGGGGTTAAGCCGCAATTGGCCTAACCCCATTTCCTCAATTTCGTCCCAACTCAACGGCTTGCCTTGGCCCTCGTTTTTTTTTGAGTGCCCATACAGTCCGCAACGGTTTTGCTTAGTGCAGGCAGGTCGGCGATTTCAATCAGTCCGAGGAAATCGTCAACGTCCATTTCGAACGCCATGCCTTGCGCCTTGCAACCTTCCTGAACGAAGTAATAAACCAGCTCAGGAATTAACGTCACGTCGTTGCTGTCAACCTCGGCAACCTTTTTGCCGGTGTTGTCTTCAAAACGTTTCCAAGCTCGCATAGTAGCGCGAACCGGAAACGTCTTGCCGTCGAGTTTAATTTCAATCATTCAACGAAATTACGCAGTAATTTCCTCGCGAACAACTGTGCCCGTTACTTCGATAGTCATAGAAAAGCCTACGTTGTCTTCAACGCCTGCCGTTTGTTCGAGGCTGGTAATGTATCCAGCAACGTTGAACTGTTCGTCCCCTGCGTTAGCCACTGCACCCGAACCGGTGTTCGTGAAGATTACGTACAATTTGTCGCCGGCGATTTGGTGGTCAACCAAAGCGTTAAAACCGTTTGTAGCATCCTCAGCAAACAAACCCGAAAGGCTCAGGCTTGCCGACTTGAGGCCGGGCAAAAGCTCGCGCCAACCGCCGCTTGTTTTCGTGGTGATGTCGCGCATGTCCGTGCTCATGGAAATGCTGCATTCTGTTACGTGGTCAACTACTACTTCGCTGTCGTCCGATGTGCCCAAAAAGACACGGATGGAAGAACTGTTAATTATGCCTGTTGTTTGGGCCATTATTTCTTAGATTTTTTTGGTTCTGTCTTTTCGGGCTTGTCCAAGTATCCGCCTTTCTTAAGCTTTGCCGCGAATTTGTTGGATACATCTACAACCGTACCGGCGGGCCATTTCCAGCCGTCCTTGTTGTAGGGTTTTTGAATCGTTACCTTCATGGGTGCAATTTACTGAATTTCGTTTTCATCATTTGGAAACCATCCGAGGCCGTCCATCTCGTCATAATCCCGCACCGTCACCGTGCTGGGTATGATGTGCTGAAACGGAAATTTTTGATTCGTCTGCACGTACGCGCTCAGTTGGTAACGCTCGTCGTTGGTCAGCTCAGGAAAGCAAGCCACCAACTTCTCGAGGGTCGCCGCGGGGTGAACGTGGATGAGGTACTCGGTATCCACTTGCAGCGCGTTCTGGATTCCGTCGGGGTGGACTACAATCCCGAACACGGTGGAAGCCGCTTCGCCTTCTGCCTGAATGAGTACGGGCCGCGAGATGTTGTAAAGTTCTCGCGTGATTTGGTACGCTCTTCGTTCGCTTGTCTGCGTGGCGGTTGGAAGTACGATAATATATCCGTTCATCAGTAGATGTTGTAGAAGGTGTTGATGTTGTCTTCGATGCCAGTGCGGTTGCTGGATTGGTCGGACTGCCAAAGAATGAACTCACTTAATTTGATTCCCGCTTGAATGGTCGCCGAAGATGCAAATATTTCGAGATTTGAACTTCCCCAGTTTGAATTCGTATCGCTTATATCTATAATTGGTGAAGCGTTTCCGTCTAAATACGAACGTACATTTACCGTGTCCGCATAGCTGTGTTTTAAATATGTGGTATTTAAAGAAATTGCATTTGTAGCATTTCCTGAGACTGTCGCGCTTCTTATTGTTGCCGTTAATGGTCTTCCGCTTGTGTCAAAATGTCCATCACTTAACTGCAAACCTGTTACTGGTGGGAAGTAATTATAAGCGGTTAAGCTGTAAACACTCCACTGATAATTTGTTCTATTGCTTACGGTTATTGCTCCAGTTGCTTGTAAAAAATCGCCCGTGTCCGAAAGCAACGCAGGCTTCGAATTATCGTTTTGAGTCACCACGCCCGTCGTCCCGTCGTAAATTTTTGGCATTTTCGCCGTCGTCGCCTGCGCCGCGTCGTTGCTGTTTCCCGATTGGTCGTACCACTTCGACACGAACCCGTCGTTACTTCCGCAATGCGCAGCAAGTGCAACCGTATCCAACTCGCCGAATACGTTGAAGCCGATGTCCGCGTAGCTGCTCCCGTTGTAAACCTCTACCGCTGAACCAACATAGCTAGAGTCCAAAAGCCGCAAGGAATAAGCCGCCGCCGCCCCGCTGTACGTGTCGAGCAGTGGCGTGTTTTGGGTGAAGTAGTCGCCTTGATTCTCTTCTACGCTCGTTCGGTCGCCTGCGCTTTTGGAGTTATCAAAAAGAATGATTTCCTGTAAAACACCTTCTATACAATTATTCGCCGCGCCCGTGTCCCTCGAACCTATGTATAGAGATGTGCCCGTACTTGAACCACCTACATTCCCGCTAACCATTTGCGTGCCTGACCTACGGAATGAACCGCTTGAACCGTTGTATACATGCGTTTCTTGTAACCTTATTAATTCGCGGCTTTTATTGCCTGCGCTCAAAACAACACCTGCGTTGATATAGTCAAAAGATGACGAATTTCTACCTCTGTTAACAGTGGTCGTATAATACAGTCTTTCCGTTCCGCCGCCAACTATGGTATCATATTTGAAGACACTGTAAAAATCAAATGGCTGGCTAACGCTCGAAATCGTACTTATTAAATAATCTGTACTGCCGTCAAAGTCAATACCGACTCGACCGTCTTGTTTCACCAACGCACCACCCGTGTAAATAGTCGGTTCGTTACCTGATGCCGCCGCCGTCGCATCGTTCCCGTTTCCGCTTTGGTCTTTCCACGTTACCACGGTACACGTCGTGCCCGTGCAAAACGTTTCTATTGCGCTCTCGTCGATGTTGCCTGAACCGTCAAAGCCGATTGTTTCAGTCGTCGAATCCGATGCCCTGCGAATAACCATGCATTCGGTTACGTTGCCGTTCAGTCGCCGCGTGGAATACGCCGCCTCCGCTCCGCTTCCGTAGCTCTCATTCAAAAGCCCCGTAAACGCAGGTGCTTGCGCTACCTCTTCCCACGTCATTTTGAGGCTAATCGGAACCGTGCCGCCTGTGCGTTCCTTCAGGTAAGCAAGCAAAGCCGCCTTCGCATTTGCGAACGTAGTGTTATCGGCGATGGCTGTAAACTGCGTCCAATCGGCTGACGTGTCTGGGTCGGCCTGCGCCTTCTCTGCATAGTACAGCTTGCGCCGAATGTCGTAGCCGCTTTGCGCCGTGTCCGTCTGCGCGTCTTCGTGCAAACCGTCGCCGTCAGCCTGTGCCGTATAGTACAGCTCCACCGTTTCAGTCGCACCGTCTAGCAGCGTTTCCGCTTCGCTTGCATAACGGTTGTGGTAATACACTGCGTCATCAGGCAATTCGGCGGCGCTAATCTCCCAACCGTCTACGCCGTTGTATGAAATCAATGAACCTGCAGCCGCGCCTGTGGTATTTACGTCGTCAAGGTCGCCAAGCGTCGAAGCGCCCGCCGTGCCGCGCGACCAAAAGCCGCTTGTGTATACCAGCGCGTCGCCCTCGCTAGGCGTGCCGATTATCTTCACGTCGTCAAGGTCGTCCAGCCCGTCAGGTATCGTGTTTAGCTCGCTCTGCAATCCCGTGACGCTTCCAATGGGTATCGTCAATTCCTCTTGGTCAATCGTTGTCCACTCGCCTTGGCCGTAGCTAAGTAGCTGCCCCGCTGACGGTTGGCCCGCATCTACGTCAGTAAGGTCGTTCAGCGTTTCCGCGCCGCCCGCGTCGTCTGCCGCTTCCCAGTTGCCTGTGACGTCGTTGTATGCGATTAGTTGCCCGTTTGTGACGCCAGTTACATCTACATCGGAAAGCTCGCCAAGCTGCACGCCGGTAATCGGCGAACCTTGCGCAATCTCGAAACCGCTGCGGCTTATCCGTACGTCGTAGTCGGCACCGATGTTGTACGCGCGTTGCGGCTCGTCAAAATCAATTACCTCGTTTTGATACTGGATGCTTTGCACGTTCACGCCGTTGTACGTACCCTTCACGCGGTCAAGGGCAGCGCGAACGGCTACGGCTAAGTCAATGGCTTCCGTGTAGCTTTCCGCGTAAATATTAACCTCTACTTGCGCCGTGTCCAGCTTCGACGGTTCGGGCTTCGTATCCGTCGGCTCGTTGTTCGTGACGTTGTAAACGATGAACGGCAGGTCGCTATCCTGCTGGGCTACTTCGGGGTATATGCGCGTGCTTACTACGTCCGTTACGTCGGTCGCATTTGTCAAAAGGTAGTATATCGCTTTGCCTACAATCATCTGAAATATCTTTCGAATTCTTTGCGCAGCTCGCTGTACAACTTGCGCTTCATTTTATCCTGCACCGCTTTTTTTGCCTTCTCGAATTTTTGGTAGTTCGGGTGACTGGTATTCTTTCCGCCAAACGCGTCGGCAAAGTCGCCGCCTTCTACGATGTGCGCAAACCACGCGTCGTATCTGCGCGCGTTCTTTCCAACCTTTGGGCCGCCTAATACCTTGGCTTTGCTTTTGTTCGGTGTCCAAGTACCGACACTTTTGCGCAGCGTGCCCGGCTCAATTGGCTGCCGCCCTTTTACGAAAATCGGCTTTTTGTAATCTATGACGCGGTTGCTGCCTGACTTCAACGTACGAATGTAAATGCCGACAACCTTGCGGTTTATCTTGCGCATTTGGCGCATGTTCTTTTCGTTGAACTGTATGCCGTGGTCGATACGCTTTAAAACCATTTCGAGGCCGTCAACGTTTGCTATGGCAGGGTCAGAACCGCCGCCCGGCCGCATTTTAGTCGTTCCTATTTTCTCGGCAATGCTTCCCATTATTCGCCGCGCAAAGTCGTTACAATTCTAAAACCTTCGCCGCGCCCGATTTCCTGCACGCCTTCAATTTGGTAAGTGCTGCCGTTGTAGCTTACTCGGTCGCTGGGCCGTACGCTGCTAACGTCGGACGAATAACGGATAATGAAATGCACGCGCTGTTCGCTGAATACTTGGTCGCTTTGCAAGCTTTCGCCGCCGCCAACTTTGTACTGCACTTCGGCCCATACCGTCGCCAGCGTGCCCCACGTTTCCGCGCGTTCGCCGTACGCGTTTGCTGCCAACGTAGCGCGTTGCAGCGTTATTCGCCTGTCCATCGTGCCGAACCTCATACAGCCAAGATATTGCGGTAAGGGCTGACGAGGGAATGAATACCTAACGGCAGTTCGCGAATCACGTTGCCACCCGCAACAACCTGCTGGCGGTTCTCGTACAGATGCCCAACAAGTAAACGAATCGCGTGCAAGACGGGTTCGGGTACGTCGGCTTCTGCGTACCCTACGTTCATGTTGATTTGTACGGCGTGGAATGTATCGTCGTAAAGCTGTGGCGCGTTATCGAAGGTAATGCGCGCCGACTTCGTTTTAATGTCGAACCAGTATTTTGCAGCGGCCAGCGTCTGCGTGTCGCCGTTCGCGTCGGTGTACGTCACCGAAGAAATCGAGTTCACCGGCCCGACGGGAAAACGCGCGTTGTAAAAATAGTCGAGGTAGCCCACGGCAGTAACGTCGCCCAGCCGCGTATTGCAATAATCCTCAACCCACGAAATAGCGGCCGCGCGTAGGCTTGTTATTAGCGTGTCTTCGTCGCTGTGGTCAACGCGCAAATGTTCTTTGAGGTCGGCAACCGTTATCACGCTGTCGAGCGTCGGCGTACCTGTGATTTCTACGGTCATCATGTCGCTAAAATACGGACAAAAAAAAAGCCCCGTGAGGGGCTGTAATTATCGTACGGTTTTTGTTGTGTTCAAATCTTGGTCGTTCCAAGTTGATGGGTATTCACGGTTGCCGTGAAAATGAATCTCCGTTCTGAAGTTGCCGACTTGCATTTTTTTTGGGTAGTAGGCAGCAACGCGGCGCGCACCATTTTCATTTTCTAACAACAAATCGAAACTAATGAAGCCTCGACGCTTGTTTACAATTTTTCTGCATCCGCGCAAAGTGTAGCCCTTGATTTGGTCGCCTGTTGTTGGGTGTGATTGAAGTTGCATTTGTTCTGTTTGTTTCGTTTGATGTCTCAAATATACGGTAACCTTTTCTTTCTACGCAAATATTTTCGTAATTATTTTACGACTTTTTTCGTTTTCCCTGTATTTACTGGGGTTTCAGGGCATAAAAAAAGGGCGACCGAAGCCGCCCCTTTCTTAGAATTACGCTAAATCTTACTCGTCTGTGGCTGCAACGTCCTTCGCCATGGCGAGCGCGCCCGGCTGACGTACTGCAACGTCGAAGAAACGGTTGGCGTGCAACGTAATTTGTGCGTTGCTGGCCAAACTATATTGGTCTACCAAAAGGTCTAATCCGCCGAAATAGGCCAAGATGAGACCTTGCTGGAAGTTACCAAACACAACTTGTCCCAAAGTTGCAGATGCGTTTACCAAGTAAGGCGTGGCGACTGCTGGGAACCCGTTGAATTGTCCGTTTTCGAACAACGCTTTGACGCCTGTCACACCTACGGCGTGCTTCGTCAATTCGTATGCTAATGGACTCATTACGTACTGCGCGCCTGCAAGGTTTCCGCCTGCTGCCAAAACGCTTGCCTCCATAGCTACGGCCATAGCTGCAATTTCTGCGTCGCCTACTATGGCTTCGCCTGCTTCTGCGTTTGATTTGTCTGCGACTCCACTGTCAGCCAAAATGACGTCGAATGCTCGGTCGTCAATGTACGCGTTCATCGCTGCGCTCAAGTCATTAGCGAGCAGCGCATCCACGGCCGCCCCGCCCTGAAGAATGAGCTGTTTTGTGTACGTGGTCTTAGCACTTACGCGCTCAGGTGTCATAGATACTTCATCCATATCCAAACCGGATGCAGTATTTGCCTCGGCTTCAGTTGCACCCGTTCCGCTCGCCTTAGTTGCGATTCGTGGGAACTGCAAGTTGCCAACTGCGTTTCGAATTACGGTCGTGCCGAGCTGCTCAATTACGGTAGGCGCTCGCAGTGCCTCGATTGCTGCCGGTACGACTTCAGGTACAAAACCTGCGCCTGAACCTGTGGTGGCGCTGTGGTCGTCAGCGTCGCCCAAAGCACGCAAAGCCATTGAAGGAATTGCAATCTGTCCGGCAAGCTGCAAGCCTTGTGAACGTGCTTCCTTGTGCGCTTCCTGTGCCCATTCAGCTTCCGCGCCTTCCAAGTTGCGGCCGTTGGCTACTTGTGCAACTGCACGCGACAAAGAAAACGCGCCGTGAACGCGCTCAACTTCGCGCTGCTCGGCGTTCGATGCCGTGCCGCTTTGCGCCATGCGTGCAACCATTTCCTGCTCACGCTGCTTGTGCTTAATTTTTACGTCCAAGTCGGCAACCATGTTGTCGAGC
>Ga0213866_10001266_pt1 | contig 18950 bp, 5 predicted proteins | sample PICome_11_FD_160079 | JGI IMG/M metagenome (GOLD analysis project Ga0213866, IMG submission 160079) | Coastal seawater microbial communities near Pivers Island, North Carolina, United States - PICO284 | ecosystem: Environmental > Aquatic > Marine > Coastal | place: USA: North Carolina...
CGGGAAGTTTAACTCCCTGAAATTTGATTAAATTTTGTCCCCACTGTTTTTTTATTAAAGAGGTTAAATATGGTTTTATAAATGAATCATTCCAAACTTTATCATAATCATTTGGATCCATCATTCGATAACAGTCTAAAATTAAATATTGCCCTTCTTTTAAACTAGACCAATCAATATCAAGATATAACCTATCTTGTCTCTTATTAAATCTAATTTGCTTTTGAGTTGTTAAAAGAAAATCAATGTCTTCTAGATACCTTTTAGTCATACTATATGTAAGTAGTTCTGTTGAACCCCAATAATAAATATCGTTCAAAAACAATTGATACTTAATACTGAACATTCCACTAGAGATGCTATTTGACCCTTCAAAATGAAATATTTTATTTACACCAATGACATGAGGTGGTACTTGAAGGTAGTTACTATTTTCAAAATAATTAAAAGTAGTTGCTGTTCCTACTATGTTTGCAGTTGCTGATATAGAATCAACTCCCAAATCACCGACTTTTTTTGCTCTTCCTCGTTCTATGTCTTCTTTAGTTATTTGATATTTTAAAAATGTAGGATATACACCATCAAAATGTCTTTCTTGAAAGAATTGTATGGCATCATCAACAAGATCATCTATTTGCTCATCTGCAACATTAATTTCTAAAACAGGTGCTCCAAGTTTTCTTAAACAGTAATCTATTAGTTCTTGCCTTGTTGATGGTTGTGCCATTATAGTTGAGAAATAACTTCTTGTTGTTTGAAATAAAGTTTTATGTATGATTTTGCGTAATCTTTTAATATTTTGATATCATCGATACTATCTATTTCTCTAGATATTTTTTCATACTCAAATAATTTATTAATACTATTTAAACAAATTTTATCTGGATTCATTTTAATAATTTATGCAAAAGATTTTTAATTTCATGAACATCATTTTTAATTTGTTCAACTTCATCTTGAATATTTTTAATTTTTTGAATTTCAGTTTTTTTATTTTTTTTTAATATTAAATAATTCTCATACTCAGATCTACTATTGTTTAATATTGAATTTGTATTTGGATCTCTTAAAAGATTACAATTATCTTTTATTGCTATTAGTTCATTCATAATTATGCTAAAGCAATGGATCTAATATCTTTTAATTTTGGAACATAAGATTGATTAGTAGAAGTCATTATTAATTTAATACGATAATAATTGAATGCTGGTAAATTATTGATAGTAAATTCATATTCTGTGAATTGATTATCTTCAAAATCTAAGAATGGATTTTTTTCAGTAAATTTATCTGGTCTACCGTCACTTAGTTCTGGATTAATAATTTCAATTAAATTATTTAAATTATTAAAACCTGGAAATAATTCAAAAATTGGATTAATATTTTCATTATTGTCAATAGAATACATTGCTCTTATATCAGAATATTCATTAATATGTGCAGTTACATATAACTTTAACGAAGTAGCAGGGTTTTGGAGTCTAATTGATTTTGTTACATATATGAATGCATTTTGATTTGTAGTTAAAGATTTTATACGAGGATCAGTTGGATATTTGTCATCAGATATTATTTTATTAACTCTATTAGTAGTTGTTATAATACTAGTTCTTGTGAGGTCAATACATGGAGATAATCTAGAGTCATTTGATGATAAGTTTAAAACAGCATTAAAAGATTTATTTGCAGGCAATCCAGATAGTAAATTTGATTCATTATCAACTGAGCAAATTAATCTGGGAGTTTCAAAGTAATTGAATACCCCTAAACTAACAGGAGAAAATCCATTATCAATAAAAGATTGTTCATTTCCTGAAATACTAGTACCAGATACTGTTCTGACTTGTGCAGAAATATTAGTTTGATTAGGAGTAAAAGTTTCTATTAGTGGAGTTAGAACTTCAAATTGCATATTTTGGGATGCTCTAACTTCTGAACCGCCATCAAATTTGCTCCTATTGAAATATAAAGATGGAGATAATCCAGTTTCTGGAGTTCTATCCGTTATTTTTAAACTGCCATCAATAAATTCACTTTGGTCAATTCTTATACTGTAATAATCTAATCCCACTGGATTACTTATTATTGCACTTTCAAGTCTATGCAATTTATTAATTCTTAATAGTGAAACTCCGTTTAATTCATATTTTAAAATTTCAGATCCAATTTTATGGGAGATTGGATTTGTATTATCAACTCCTCTAGAAATAATATTAATTGAATTAGAAGAAACTGAGACTGAAGTATATTTTAAAATTTCATCTTCAATTTTTACATAACCTGGATTTTCTACACTAACTGGTAATCCCTCAAAAGTTTCAAAATTGGAAAAATTAGTCACATTTAAAAATCCAGAAAATGTATTAGTTATGTCTTGATTTATTGTAGATGGTTCTAAATCTGATTTTGCTCCTGATATTTTTACATAATTTAGTGAAGAATGCATTCCGTGATTTAGATGACGAACTCTAAAATGCAATCCGTCTGATTCTACATCAATTGGATTAACTATTGTAACATTTTCTTCTGAGTTTGAATTTAATTCAACTAAATTTCCATTTGAATTTATAAATTTAAGTGTATTTTGTATTCCCACACCTATATTAAAATTGCCCTGTACAGAATCTAAAATAAGCTCATTAAAATCATCTATTCTACCAATAGAAAATCTAATGTTTCTTCCCAAATCGTTTTCATCAAGTTGACCAACAGTCAATAGATCACCAACTTGATAACCATAACCTCCATTAATAATCTCAACTTTAGACGCAGAACCATTTGTTATTGTTATTTTTGCAGTAGCATCCTTACCATTACCCAATACATTCACAATAGGAATATTGTTATATGTTAAAATTCCAGATGTAGGTTGATATCCTATTCCACTATTACCAATGCCTAATCCACCATCATCACTACTTCCAGTGGCAATTCCGACTTTACCGGAATAAATTGCAGAGGCATTTGAACTTTGTTGAATTACAGTAGTTCCAATTCGAAAATCTTCATCGTCTTCGGTAATAATACTGGAAAGACCAACTCTTATTTTTCTTGAAATGAAATCTAAAGGATTTCTCGTTAAAATAGGAACTTGATTATTTCCTATCTGCAAATCTGGATTATAAAAACTAATAATTCCTGGATTTGTAGTAAACTGCGCTCTGTGTAAAGTAAATTTCAAATCTTCATATTGACTTGGAGACCAAGTTGATGCATTTTGTGATTTGAATAAAGAACCTAAAATAGGTTGAGTAGTAACTCTTTCTCCGGTTAAAGTGTCAATAGGTTCTTTGAAATTTACTGTTCCTCTTCCTGTGGCTTCATCTCCATCTGGATCTCTACCTAATATAGATGAAATCCACACATAATATGAAGTTGAATTTGAGAGTAGTACTATTGCATATTCTTTATTTCCTTCAATATAAACCGGAGATTCAAATACAAAACTGGTTGGAATTGAAGCATTATCACTAATATTTACATTATCTGAATTAATACTAACTTCACTAAATGGTAAAATAGTTGATGTTGGAAAACCTAGATCCATTGTTCTTATTTGACAAGAAACGGGTAAAGTTGGATCTTTTGATTGAAAATAAACATCTAATTTAGTTAGATATACTCCAGTTGGTTCATCACATGCAAAAGATTGTGCTAATGGATCAATATATAATCCAGTAAATGCCTCCTCATTTCTAGTTCGAGTTAATGTATTTGTAGAAACTTCAGCATTTCTAATAGAAACTATTTTTTCTTGCACATTTTGAGTTTTACCCGAAGCAAAATAATTTCTTTGAGCTGAAGTTCCACCAGATCCTGGTATGGGGTTGTTATTTGCAGCACTAGTCAATTTAAAAGTTCTTATTCCTGCCTTAAATTTTAAATTGCCAGAATTATTTGGATTTGGAATAAAGAAAGATCCAACTATATCTCCAACATTATCAGTAATCAATCTAATATCATTTACTCTGGCAATAGAACCACTAGTGTTTCCAACTAAAAGATAATCTTTTTTAATCAATCCATAAAATGATGACTGCGAATTAACTGCCATTGAAGCAGTATCAACATTTAACAAATTTGATGTTGATGAATAAATTGATGGAATAGTTTGATCTGGAGAATAAGGATTTTTTATATAAAATTGAGATGGAGATCTAAAATTGCCACCTTTATGATTTAATGCTGCAACCCTAAAGGAACCTTGCTTAGTAGTAGAACCTGGCTTCATAATATTAACTGTTTCTCCTACAATAAAGGTTCCGGAAGTCATAGTAATTTCAAGTAATTTAGGAAAGCAAAGTGAAGTTACATTACGTCCAGCAAAGAAAGCATACAATCTAGTACTTGGTTTTAAAGTAAGTGATTTAAATTGTATATTTCTAGATCTCATGTAAGGTTGAACATCTATGGACACCACAGAATCACCTAAAGATTGAGTATCAAATTTTTCTGTTACTTTGAGTCGTGTTCCACTTCTTCCATATAAAGCATCAACTACTTGAACATAAAGACCTGTTGTAGGAATAACTCCCCTATTAAAAGCGTCTCTGCCACCACCAATCCATTGTGGTGGATTTATTGTATTTCCAGAATTTCTGGCAGCGATGAACCTATTTCTTACCGCTTGAGTTGCTGGAGAGCGGCTTTGATCTTCTCTTCTAGCATCTACCCATCTAGGTCTTCCAAATCCAAGTAATGACCATGATCCCCAAATTATTGGCCCTAGTCCAGTTTGCGGGTTTACTCCTTGAGTTCGTTGAAGAGTATCTAAAGTAGACAAATAATCTCCTTCAATTTGAATAGTTGCCGGTTCCAATCTAACAGTATCAATCCAAATATCGGAAGAAGGATTTAATGCTACTTTTCCTTCCCAAAATGTCAACACATACGGTTGAACATTCTCAATTCTAGTTGCATATGGTTGTTTAATATATTCAATGTTAGTATAATCTAGAGTTATTATATCTCCACTTTTTCTAATATTTGAACCAATTAAATCACTAGTTTCTAAATTATCAATATCTTCATTGGAAGTTGTGCCAATACCCAATTTAGATTTTGTTGCAACTACAAGATCTATTGAATTTGTATAATGAGATGGTCTTAATTCACTTAAAACTGGATCTATGGAATTTCTTACTCCAACTCGATCTTCTTGAGTTGTTAATGTAGAAAAATTATCTACAAAAAATCCAGATTTAAATCTGTTTAATCCATCAGAATCAACAATATTTGAATTTAAAGTTTCAGATTCTAATAAAGATAATGTTGTATAATATTCTAAATTTTTAATTCTAGTTTCTAATTTAGAAATATCAGACATTCTATATCTTTTATATTCAAAAGATTTTATTGAACATTTGTTTACATCATAAAGATATGGTGGTAGAAATATCTCTGCAATTTCTAAAGAATCTTCTACTATCTGAGGTGGTTTTGGATTTTCATCAGGTACTCCACGTTGAATTACAAATGAAGATTCTTTATTGAGAAATATTTTATCAATTCTTGGTAGATAAAAATTATAATCTAATACAATTGTTTCATCTGCTGCTAAAATATTAGTAACACTATTTCCTTGTTGATTGAAAAGTCTCCCCTCAAACTCAAATGGAGATCTATTTCCTGCAGACACAACATAATTAGAAACTCTTGGTCTGATATCAATAATATCAGTCATTCTATAACCATTATAGTATGAAATATCATCTTTATAGTCAAAAAGTTGATATGAGTTTGCAGTAGTTATATCACCATCATCTTGAGGATCATAAAATCCATAATCAAAATATATTTTTATTTTTCTTTGTGGACTAGAAAATTCATCCTTTCTAATTACTTTACCATAATCATAAAAAGTACTTTGTTGACCACTATCAAATGTGAATATATTTGATATATCTTTACTATTATTTTGCAATGAACTTACATTAGCAGTAACTAATGATTCATTAAATTCGACTATTTCATCTATTAAAAATGTTAAATTATTTAAATAAATGAATGAAATTTTATTGTTTGATACTTTTTCTGCAACTATAGCTATAGCATTACTATTTTTTCCAATAATTCGTTCTCCAATAATTAAATCAGAAGTAGTTGAATTAGAACCAATAATATTAGATATTATCATTTCGGGAGAAGTTGGTTCTAATGTACCTAAAGATTCAAATACTCCATGTACACGTATAACATCAGGAACATTTAAACATATTTGATCGTCTTGCACTCTAGTTCCATATGGAAAATTTCCAAAGGTAAGACCATCATTTAAAGTTGTTGTTCCTATTCCAGAAGTGTTTAGTATTGATTTATCAATAACAATTGAAGAAACTCTGGATCTTTTTTTTATTTTTGATTTTATTTGTGACTTTCTTAAAGTTGCTATCAATCTTGCTCCAGTATCATTTACTATATTTAATCCAACTATTTGTAAATTTTTACCATCAGTAGAAATTTTAAATTTATCAAATGATAATGGTTCAATTGTACCATCAGATTTTGTCAGAGAATATCTTTCTTCATCGTAAGGTAAAAATATTTCATTAGGTCCGGCAGAAATATTTTCGGTATTGTTGCTAACTATATTTAAATTGAAATTTTTCCTAATCACTAAAGTACATTTTGATAAATCAACTTCAGAAACATTTTGTTTAGATAATGGTGTAAATAAAGTGTTATTAGTAGATGAAAGATAACTAGTTCTTAAACATGCTAAATCAGTTACGGATATATCTGTATTAGGTAATTTACCTTCACAAACTCCGGTTACTGTAGTTATTCCTGAAATTTTAACAAGGGTTGAAATATTATCTGTATTTACTTCTACTACTTTTGCAAAATTTGATATATTTGGAGATAGTGGATTAGTGAAACGAAGAAGATTTAAAGGTTTTATTGTGTTAAAATATCCAGTACCTGGTATTGTTATTGTAGAAAAACCTTGCGATTCTGATGAAATTGAACAAATTCCAATAGAATATGAAACTGATTGTACAGTATCTCCACTGAAAATAGTGCCAGAATCATTAGAAAAAACAGATCTAACATCAGAAAATCCATAATTTGTTGCAGCTACAGCAACTCTATTATTTCTTATTCCATCTATTGTAAATGATTCATTAGTTAAAAAATTTCCAGTTACATTATAAAGAGTAAGTCCTACTCCTACAGTGTTGTCCTTTAAATATCCCGTTGCACCACTAGAATTTCCTACAATATATGATGGAACCTGTAAAGATATAGGTTGATTTAATGTAATTTTAGTGTAAGTTTGAATGTCAAATAAAGATGCATCCCATCTATTAAAATCTAAAGAAAATGTATTATAAGATCCTTCCTCTAATGCAAAATCAAAAATTCTTGCTAATCCTATTTCTTCTCCAGCGGGTACTTGTTTATTTTCACCTATTCTAGTATCTCTTAAACTAAGAATATAGTCTGTTCCAACACCAATAACAGGAGAACCACTTACTCTATTCAATGCTACAGATGGACCAGTTGAATATATTAATGATTCATTCTGAGTAGTTTTTTTTGTTCTTGGTTTTTCTATGTCTAAAAATGTTGGAGAATTTATTTCAACTTCATATCCTCTAATATATGCTTTTCCAGGAGAAATTTGATATATTGCTAAATTATCTGATGGACTATTATTTTGATATGTTTTTTCATCCTTCAAAAATATTCCATTATTTCCAAGATTATCATTTAAAGATTCTTCACAAGACACATTAAATCTGTTAACATAATAATCTCCAGACTCATCATAAGTTCTTTGAGCAAATTTATCATTAATTATACTATATAAAGGATTGTTTATTTTGTTTCTAATAATTCCGTTTTCTATTTGAGCAATTTGTATAAAATTTTCTCCACTAGAGTCATCTAGATTTTTTTTAGTTAAAAATGCTGTTATTTTTAATCTATCTGATCCAGGAGCAGTAAAATTATTAAATCCTTTTGCATTATCGTTTAAACTTTCATCATCAAAAGATGTTATAAGTTCTTCAAATAATGAAAATCCAATTCTATAATTTGGTGAATTTGTATATTGATCTAAAATTATCGTTTCATTGGTAACATTTATAAAATGTCCTCTTAAATAATAAACCCCATTTGAAACTGAAAAAGAACAACCAAAAGAATGAGAATTTTGTGCTATTGTAGAAGCAAAAATTTCTCCTGCAACAAATGATAAAGATTCATTAATTATATTTTCTTCTACTATTAAATTTTCACCATCACTGAAGAAAAATGATTCATTATTATTTACATTAGTACTCAAATAATTAACATAAAGAGTTGGATTTCCTCTTTCTGACTCTTCGGAAGTTAATGCATTATCAATTGTTGCAATTATTCCAGATGTTTCCCCTCTTATTTTTAATCCAACTAGAGATTTTATGTAGGATGATACACTAGAACCTAAAAAATTTCTATTTAATTCTACTGCATTATAATATGCATTGAAATTAGTCTGACCTGGTATAACTACATCACCTTCTTTAAAAAAATGATCACCAAATTTTTCAATTTGGTTTTGTAATATTGATTGTAAAGTTGTTAATTCTCTAGCTTGAACTGGCAATCCAGGCTTAAAAAGAACTTTATAATAATTTTTATTTTGATCAAAATCATCAAAATATGGAGATACATTTAAATTAATTTCTTGTGGCATAATTGTTTAGAATTGCAATACTATTTTTATATCTTCTTTTTGGTTTATGTTTCTTAAAATTGAAGGTCTGTTATCAACATAAACAATATCTCCACTATATTTTTGAACTTCCGGATTAGAAATTCCTCTAATAAATATTTGACCCAGATTTATATTATTTATACTTGATACTGGAACCTGCGTTGTACCAAAACTTGTATCTATTTCAAGTTCTTTTGTTCCTCCTTGTATTTTTATACTTCCAGAACCTGTAACAAAATCTGAAAATCTATAGACTCTTAATCCAAATGTTGGATCTTTATTCTCAGTTCCATCGTAATTAAATCCAGCATTAGATCTATCTTGCCAATACTTTAAAATTCCATTTTCTGGATCATAAGAAACAACTCTACCGACAGCAGTTTCCCCAGTTCCTACAGTTTGAGTTATAATTGAATTTGTAGTGAATATAGTAGTTTTAAATTCGTCGTCATTTGGTGATATTCCTTTTAGTTTTAGAGCAAAAACACTACTAGCAGTGTTTAATTTTAAATTTTCGTTTGTATTAAATCTTTTGGGATTTTCTATAAGTCCAATTCTAGATATTTTATTTCCAATAATAAAATCTGGATTATTAGTATCATTTTCATATCTAGAATATAAAAGTACATAATAAGCTCCAAGTTCTCTATAAATATCAAATCCATGCCCACCTTTTGGTGGTATTATAACATCAAAAATTGGGTCTTCCTCAGAAGCAGTTATTCCAACTGATTTCCAATCCACAGAAGCAAAGGTATAGTTTGTTCCACCATTAGTAACTTGAATGGAATCAATTTGCGAATCATTTCCTATAGTTATAGAAGCTTCAGCACTAAATCCATCGCCAACTATTGGTACATTAGTTACAATCCTTGGTTGACCCAACCCTCTCCCTCTATTTCTTATGGTGCAAATTTTTATTTGAGAACTAGTTCCAGCGTGATTTTTTACCGTTATACTTTCACCTTCCACCCCCCAATTTTTAGGAACTGGTATATAATCTATAGAATCAAATTTTATAATTTCCGAAGGTTTTATTGTATATAAGTATTTCCAAATATATCCATCTCCACTAATTCCTGCTGGTCTAGGATCTAAATCAGTAAATGTTGGCTCATCTAAAGATGGTACTCCTTGAAAATTATTTTCCGGGGATGCTCCATTAAATAAACAAATATAAACTCTAAAATCACTATTAATCACATAGTAATTTGACAAATACAGAGTAGTTGAATTTGATGGTTTGGATCTTTTATCAATAGGAGTTACATCACGAGTAATATCATGTCTATACATATCATAAATATCACCACTATTCCATTCTAGTTTTCTTACTAATTGTCTAACATCCCCACTTGTTATTTTTTTTAAAGATATTATGGTATCCCAATAATTATTTTGCTCACTAAAACTATCTTTTGGTGATGGTGGAAATTGATCCCAATCTAATTTAATTTCTTCGGAATTTGTTAATCCAATAAATGAGTAATAAGATAAATTTTCCGATGAAACTTTCTCAACAAAAAAATTTGCATTACTAATTCTCAATTGATCAGTTATAATTGCAGGCATTTTTTCTATTTCTTTACAGTTTATTTTTATCTATTTATGGTAAATATAAATCTTTTTTTAAAGAATTCTTTCTTCTTATTATTGGATTTGTTCCTATTCCTGAGGATGAAAGTAAATTTGTGTCAAATGATTTTGGTGATGATCTATACGGAGTTGTAATTTTTCCCCAACTATATTTACCAAAAAATGTATCAAATTGAACTATTCCTTCATAAGTATTTACTGAAGAAATGACTTTTGTTACTGTAGTAAATCCTATTCCAACAATTTCTACATCATCGGTATAAAAATGTAAACATTCATATACATTATCCAAAAATGTAGTTCCAACACCAATAGAATTTCCATTAAGATCAAATGATATATTTGGAGATCCTTTAGATGTTCCAGAAACTACAAATCTATATCCAGTTTGTATTCCACTTATACCTTGATTTGAAATATCTGAGTTTAATTCTTGATTTCTTAAATGCGAATCAATTGGTATAAAAAGATCAAATACTAAACAAGTATCTGCTACACCTACAATTGATGTACTTCCTATACCAACAATTACACCAAAATCGCCTTCAAACTCACTCACATTAGTAATTTTCTCATAACCACCGAAATCATCACTATTTGATATTATTTCTATTATATTATATTCTTTTTCTGGTATATTTTCTTTAGGATAATCAAAAAATAATTTTGCAGAGTCTACAAAAATTTCAGAGTCATTTATTTCTATATTTTTAATTAAATATGAAACTGGATTTATATATGGATCATATATTCTCCTATCTTTAGTAACTTCTTTACCAAAAATATACAAGTCTTCAGTTTGCCTACACCATCTAACAGGTCTTAATAAATTTTGATCATCAGAAATACCAATATCAGAGTACTTATTAGTGTCAACAGTATCTATACTTGATATTGTTTCTATTATTCTAAATTTTTGAGATAGTTGTTTACTATCTGATTGTATTGTCAACAAATCACCAATTTTAGGAGAATCTAAAATTCTATTAAAAATAACATCAATATCTTCAGTTCCTTTATAAAATATTATTTTAGAAGTATCACCATTATATGGTGGATTTAAAATTCTACCTTTTGGTGCCTCATCAAATTTAATAACACTACCAGTAAATTTATAATTTTTAAATGGAATTTGCAATACATCATTTATAAAAACTAAAAGAACATATTCTAACTCAATAGTAGATCCTTTCTTTTTTGAAATTGAAATTGGTCTACCTTCCAAAGAAATTTGAAAGTTTTTATTTACGCCATTAAATTTGGAATCTAAATTATCAAGAACTTGAAATTCACCCATACTCCATCCGGAAAATTTTGCTTCATAAGTTTCATCTACAATTATTTTAAATTCCGAAAAAGAATTTTCATTTAAAGTAGTAGGTATTCCCACATAGTCTACAATAGGAACAGTAAGAATATCTCCAGATTTATATCCATATCCATAATTAACAATATTAAAATCAATAATATTATTGCCATTTCCCACAACAATATCAATAGTGGATTGAGTCCCTACTCCAGGTTGAGAATCATTACTGTATATTAATGGAATATTTGTATATCCTATGGGAGAATCAAAAACTACTTCTGGTGGATTAGTAAAAGTATATCCAGACCCAGGGTTTGTTATTTTAACACTCACTACATTTCCTTTTGTTATAGATGCAATACCAACTATATTAATATTTGGTATTCCTGAACTATATGTTTTAATACCAACATTAACTTGTGTTTGTATACCAACTCTATATCCAGAACCACTATTTCCTATAGAAATTTGAGATATTGTTCCTGCAATAGAAACTATTGCAGTACCTCCAGCAGAAACTAAGGGTTGGTATCCAAATCCATCTGTAGAACCAACAGATACTATAACACCACCATATGGTATTGATATTGTATTGATATCAGACCCATTTTCTATTGAATTTCCAATAAATTCTATTTTTGTCTGATTGGATTCTTCCTTTAATTCATAAAATCCACTTACATTTGAAAATTCTAATCCTTTAGGTGATTGATATACATTGTTTATTAAAACTACGGAGTTATTCGTACTTATTCCAGTAATATAATTATTTTGCTCTGTTAGCGTAAAACTGGTTTGAATTCCATTAAATTGATTACTTAAATCATCAAAAATATAATTTCCAGTGTAAGTTTTATTTGTGCTTAATGGTATTCCAGATCTTAAAAATACCCTACCATCAAAAGATGATTTAATTTGCAATCCTAGATAATCTTGTTCGTCAAAAGCATCTTGTGGAGATGGAGTTGGATTTAGTCCATATGGAGCTGATTTAAAACATATTTTATTATTGACAATATTATAATTTCCTTCATATTTTCTCACTATTGATCCGATAGAATGTTGATCAACATTAGTTCCCAATCTTCCCCTTAACACTAACATAAAATTAGTTTCTCCAATTCCTATAGAAGAAACTGTCATAAATTCTTTATCAATCTTTATAATATCATTATATTTAAATAATTTTTCATTATCAACTTGAATTAAAAGATCATTGAAATTAATATTTTTAGATAAATTTGTTGTTATATCAGTAAATTGTACTGGACTTTGTATAATATTATCTACACTAATTAATACTTTACTGTTTTGCTGAGTTGATACTATTTTATGTGTAGTATTACTTCCAAATCCAATTAAATTTAATGACTTTGGTAATATTTTTAATGCATCTTCCGCAGTTTGTGCTAATTTTATTTTAGTTCCATCTACTTTAATTATATATAAATCATTTGGCAATTTATCAGTAATACCTATTCCAGAAACTACTGTAGTTCCTATACCAATTGAATTTATACTACTACTTTCATTAATTTCATCTGAGATATATCTAACATGTTCTCCAGTTACAAAAAAATGATTTGGTAACAAAATAGTATCATCAATTAAATTTACAATGGATGATGAACTACCGTTAAATGTTCTTTCAAATATAGGAATATTGTTATGATTCAATTCAAAATTTAATGTTGAATCTCCACTAGATCCAAGTCTATTTAATCCTGATTCTATTGTTAAATTGCCAAGATCTAATACATTTAAACCAACAAATTCCAAAAAAGATGATATTTTTATTTGGAAAATAGTAACCTCTATATCAACATTTTGTATTGGTGTAAATATTAATTCAGTATCTAAAGTTTTTAAAGATGAAAAATTACCAATTCTGTCTTTTGTAAATATAGATCCATATTCTGAAAGATAAGATTCTGCCCTATCATTAACTACTATAATTTCTGATAATTGGGTATGATTATTGGTTAAATCTGTACATTGTGCAATATAATAAGATACCCTATAATCAAACTGATGTCCTCCGACTAAAGTTGGAACAACTTCGTCGGAGATTGTATTTTTAGGAATATAAGTTTTTTTTGATAATAAACTGACATTTTGTAAATTTTTAGATCCATCAGTTGGAAAACTAGTATTTGCCATAGAAACTAACGAAAAATTAGTGTTGGCTATAGAAACTAAAGATGCAGTAAAATTGACTTTATCTGAAATTTCAACTGATGGTATAAAATCTACATATATTTTATTATTTTCAATATACGAATAATATGTTCCCAATCCAGTAGAACTTGTTTGTTTCAGGTTTTCAGAAAAAATTGCTCCATAGTTCAAAACTGACGCAATAGTTGATCCAATACCTGGATTATTTCCATTGTGGGTGAGTGATATACTATTAAAATTATTGATATCATTTGTTGAAGATAGTATTTCAATTTTGGAAGAGGAAAAATAAAAAGGTATTTCTAAAATTTTTGAAAAATTTGATGTTCTTTCAGTAGAATAAGAACCAACACTAATCAAATCTCCTAAAAGTTCATTTGAATATTCTCCGGTAGGTTCTGCTTGAAAATAATCAAATGTTAAAGATGCATATGTATAGTCATTTGGTCTATTATCAAATGGAAAAAATGACAAAACTCCGGAATTTCCTTCTTTAACAATACTATAATTTCCAAGATCACTTTTTGTAAATACTTTTGAATACTCATTAATTGAAATATCTAAATCATCATTAAGAACGACAACTATACTAATCTGAGTATTATCAGGCAATCTTTGATTTGATGTGGTTAAAAATATTTTTTTTGCTCTAATTTTTTTAATTGTCATTTATTTTTTTTTTATAAGGCGAATTTTGACACGACATTAAATCTTTCTCTGACTATAAATTCACTACTAATATCATCAATACTTAAAACTTTATTACCAATACAATTGAAATAATCTAATAGTTCAACTGATTCAAAATATATTTTATCTGAGATTAAATTGTAGTACATTGCATTATTATTTTCACTAACTAAATCATAATCATATCTACAATTAAAGTTAGAAAAAGAAATTAAATTTGCTAAAGATGTAACAGTTCCATTACTTTGATTTGTCGAAATACCGATATAAGGTACTTCAATATTATTTTTAAAAATATAATTGGGATTTTTTATTTCAATATCCAAATTACAAAACTTTCTAAACCCAGATGTGTGATTTAAATAATTGACAGTACTTTCCCAATCATCATATTGTACAGTTGACTTTAATGAATATGAAAAATATTGATAATATTCATTATTATGTATTCTTTGTAAGTCATCATTTAAAAAACCAATAGAGTCTTGCCAAGAGCGAATTACAGTTGATGAAGAATTTATATCATAATAAGATTCAAAATTAAATATATCCTTTATAATTGCATTATACCCACTGGATTTTCCAGTAATTATTTCATTTAATTCAAAATTATCAGATGTATTAATTTTTAATAATTCGTTTTTAGAATCCCAAAATTCTACAATTCCAAATTTATTTCCAGATACCACAGTTTCTCCAACAGAAAATAAATTTTTCTTTAAATATATATCAAATACTGGAAAATAACTTTTGGGAACTACTGTACCAAAAGAACTGTTAATATCATATATTCCAAATAAATTACCATTATCAACAATATTAGAAAAATCTACAGATATAAAAGGGTTCTCTCCACCAAGTTCAGGAGATATTTGCTTTATTTTGAATAAATTGTAATTATATTCACTAGAATTATATTCTTTTCCACTATTTTGTAGTATTTGAACATTTTCAACTAAAACTTCTTTTTCTAAAAGTAAAATATAAAAATTGGGTTGATACTTAAATGGAGTATTCGGTATTTCTGTATTAAAAAATCCTCTTTCTACTGTAAGAATATTTCCATTTTTCTGTTTGACATATAAAACTTCATCATTAATAATACTACCTTCTGGATTAAAAATTTTAATTAAAGATTCCTCTGGTATACCACTTGAATCATCTACAAAAATTTCAGTTGTAAATATTTCAACATCATTAATTAATTTTGCTACTACTTTTGAAAATGGAAAAGTTTGTATCTCTGAATATGCTGAATCTAAAAATATATCTAAAGAATTACTGGTGGAATTAAATTGAATTAAAGAAATATTAATCCCATTTGAATTATTAATTGGAATTATATTAGGAGTAGATTCATTTATTCCACCAGTATTTTTAATTATAGAAACAAAATTATTATTTAATTCAAAATTTAATATAATATCATTAACAAATTCGTTAGTATTTCCATCCAATAAAATAAGATCTGGGGCAATATTGTATTCTTTACCAAAAGATATCACTTTTATCTCATCTATAATAGACATTGGACTAACTCTTAAAATTTCAGGAATTTTAGAAAAAGGTCTTAAACTACTATCCGAAAAATAATCAAATCCAATATCTTGAAGTTCTGTTTTTTTTATTTTTCCAATATTATCTGTTTTTATTTTTAAAAATCCACCTTTTCCAAATTCTGAAGAAATTTCTTTTACAATAGGTAACTTTTTATAATTTCTACCTTTTGATGTTATTTTTATTTTTGAAATGGGACCTAAAGTATTGTTTGATTTTGTAGTATATTTTATTATTGAATTAGTTTTATTAATATAATTTAAAGATTCTGGTATATCATTAAGACTAAATTCAAAATAGTTTGTTCCAACTCCTGATATAATTTTTTCTCCTGAATATATACTATCTTCAATGACTAAAGTATTATTATTTAATATATTCAAATTGTCATTAAAATACTCTAATTTTTCGAAGAAAATATTTTCTTTATCTGGTATTGTTAAAGTATAATATAATTTCTGTATCTCGGTTTCTTTTATATTTAATATCAAATTAGAATTTGCAGTTCCTGGAGTACCGTTTTTGGAAACATTAAATTCACCAAACCCATAAAAAATATTATTATAATTTTCATCTTCAAATATATTAAAATCAAATCCATCAAGAGATATATCTGATAAATCAAACACTATACTATCATTTTTAATAATTTTTATATTTGGGTTTATTAATGATAAAAATAAACCTTTTTCTAAATTGAATCCAGGAATAAGTGGATTATAAATTTGTATATTTATATCAACTATATCTTCATTATTAAATGACCCAAAATATGTTCTTGATAATTTAAATTGATTAGAATTTAATGGTAATATATAATATTTTTCACCATCAATAAGATCAGTTTCGGGACTATCTAATAAATTAAACGAATTAAATAAAACTTTTTGTCCCTTAATGAAATTATGATTAAGTATTGTAAGAATATTACCATCAATTGATTGAACTAAAGTTTTGTTTATAATTAAATTTCTAGAATTAAAATCATAAGATAAAATGAAAGTTTTTGTATTGGATGACTTTACATCTAAATTTATTAAATCTTTAAATCTTAAAAAATGTTCAGAATTTGTAGTTAATGTAGATTTTATACTGTTTACATTTCTAGTTAAATTTTCATCATAATTAGTAGTGAGTGAATGATTTAATCCGCTACCAAAATCTTTAAAAAATAAAATACTTGTATTAGTTCCTATTCCTATAAAATCTCCTTGAGTAGATAAACCTATTTTATGTGTAGATAATCCAATTAAATTATCACTTATTTGTGCAACATATAGCAAATCATTATCATTTAATGTAAAATCACTCAATCCATCATTTGATACTTTTATACCAACTCCACCATTTGTATTATAAATTAATTTATCTCCAGTTTTTAAATGGTGGTTATTAATATATAATGATCTTGTGGGAATAAAAATTTCAGTTATTCCAACTCCTGGGTTACTAAATGATAAAGTTGTACCTATACCAACTCCAAATGTTAATCCAATACCAACTGTTTCTTTTGGATCAAAATAATATTTTTTATTAATTTTATAGTTTTTATCTAAATTACTATCAAAGTAAAATTTTCTAGGTTTTTCTATTAAAAAATCATTTTTAGAATGTGAAACCGGATTATCTCCTCTTAATACTTTAATCCGTCTACTATCTAAATCTATTGATAAAATTTTTATTTCTTCTTCGCCAACTACAAATATATCATCTTCAACAACAAATGGATAATTAAGGTTTCCATCAACACTAAAATAAGATATTCCAGATTGATTTCCAACATCTTCATTTAATGTCAATCTAGTGGGAATTATATATGTTCTATAAAATTTTTGTTCTCTAAAAATATCATCTATATTATATTTTTGAATCGTAATAAAATCACCATCAATTAAATTATGAGGAGTTGAAGCTATTGAAATTGTATTATTAAAAATAGCATTTTTTGAAAATTGTACATTATTAATATTTTTTATTTCAGTTGTAATATTATTTACTTCCTTTCCTAGTAATTCACTTATTTTTGCTGAGGCGCCAAAACCATTATCTTGATTTGTAGTTTCTATGATTATATCTTCTCCAATTTTATAATTATCCCCAGGAAAAATTATATCTATAGAATCTATATTTCCTGCAGTCACTGAAGAAATCTTAGATGTTTGATTTTTTATTTTATTTGGATCATTTATATAATTATAATTACTATTTTTAGATAAAAATTTATACGGATTAGAATTTCTTATTAAATTGTTATCATTAATATTAAAAATATCTTGATTTGAATTTTTATCAAAATTAAATTTTATTGGAGATGATTTATAATAATTTCCTATTATGTATGGAAATTTCGGATTAAGTTGCTCATCTAATGTGCAAAAATAGGCGTATATTCCATCCGGAAATTCTGGTGTTTTACAAAATCTTCCATTATGAATGTCTAAATCTCCGGAATTAGTAAAAGTATAATCTTCAACAAAAAATCCAAGAGGATATTTTGGTCTATTTTGTAAATTTATAGTAGATAAAGTATATCCACTATTCATTCTTCTAACTAGTCCTCCTGTAGGAGTATCAAATCCATAAGGTCCGTATATTGGATTCCCATCATATGCCCACCCTACTATTGGAGAATGAACTAATAAATTTGGATCATCTTGAATATCATTATCTTCATCCGAAATATAATAGTTTTGATCTTCTATAATTTTGGATACAAAAATCAATTTTCTTAAACTATTTGGCAATGCAATGTGCTTATATTGCAAACCATAATCTTCATTTAAAGGTAAAGTTAATAAAGATTTATTTTCTGATAATTTTTCTAATCGTAGTAATTTAAAATATTCATTTATATTCCAAGATTTTATTTTACATTTAAATTTAGTATTGACATTTAAATTTCTAGTTTCTACTACG
>Ga0213866_10001268_pt1 | contig 18937 bp, 22 predicted proteins | sample PICome_11_FD_160079 | JGI IMG/M metagenome (GOLD analysis project Ga0213866, IMG submission 160079) | Coastal seawater microbial communities near Pivers Island, North Carolina, United States - PICO284 | ecosystem: Environmental > Aquatic > Marine > Coastal | place: USA: North Carolina...
TCATGCGCGTGGATAAGCCGTGGGTGGGTGAACGTAGACGCAGAGCCTCCTCGGTGAAGGCCCGCACCTTCGATCGATCGGCCCGTAACAGGTCGAACAACCCCGGGATCTCACACAACAACTGGGCCTGTTCCTCCAGCGCGTACTGCGTGGTCTCGAGAGCACCGATGATCATGGCGTGCACGATGCCGGCGATCTCGAGATCGGTGAGCTTGCGGTCGAGCGCTTCGTAGTGCACGTCACACAGAAAGCTCACCATGTCGTCCCGCGGGTCGCGCCGCTTGCGACGGACGTGTTCGTAGATGTAGTCCTGGAAGCCCTCGAGACGGGCCAGCATCTCGGCGGTCTGTTCGGGAGTGAGCTCGTGCTTGAGTCCGGTTCCGTGAACGAATGGTGTGACGATGGCGTCTCCCCACTCAGCCAACTGCGGAATGTCGTCGAACGGAAAGCCCAAGATCGTGGCGAACACCCGCTGCGGCAATGGCCGAGCGAACCGACTGATGAATTCGACCTCTCCGTCATCGATCCATTCGTCGACCAGATCGTTGGCCAGCCGCGTGATCGTCTCACGATGTCGATGCGCCCCGGTTCCGACCCATGGATCGGTGAGTTCCTTGCGATGCTTGATGTAGAGCTCCTGGGTGGGTCGCAACGACACCATCGACGCCGTCATCAGGTTGCGCGACACCTCATAAGTCCGCTCCGCGGTCATTCCCTCGTTCGCCCAGTCAGTCAGTCGCCGCTGGCCCATCACCGTGAATCGCTCGGGATCCTTCACCACTGCGGCGATGTCGGCGTGTTTGGTGAGCACGTAGGCATCAGTACCGGGACGCAGACCACCACCCGGGATCCGCAACACCGGAGCCTCCCGGTGCAGGATCTCGTACATCTCGTACCAGTGCTCCTGCGCACCGGGGCCGAACAAGTCGACTGCCGCCAGATCGACCGGACACGTCATCGGTCCGAGATCGTGGTTGATGTGCTGGGGTCGAGACATCGCTCTCGTCAGAGAACCCGATACACGTCGTAACGCACTTCGTTGGCACCCGGTGCTCCGACGGCGATCGCCTGGATGCCGTTCAGCCACGTGTACCGCTCGTCGCCTACTTCGAACAACGGAGCGGTGACGATTCGGGGGCCGGCTTCACCAGGTGCCATCACTCCCAAATAGCTCATGTGAATCGATGCTCCGTCGTCGGTGGTCACGAGAGCCCGCACGTCGAGCTTGGCGGTACCGTCAGCGCGCATGGTGAGCCAATCGGCTCCAAGGTGAGCAACGGTTCCGTTGACCTTGGGCCCCTTCACCGTGCCGCCGTTGACCCCCACGATCACCCGGGTGCCCTGCGGGCCGTTCGGGATGACCACCGGTGCATCGAGGGTGGCGTGCATCGTGAAGAGGAATTCGACCGGAAGTGACGTGAGATCGCTCATGGCCGAACACTAGGTGACGGCAAGGGTCTCCCCCGCAGCGATGACGGTGACACACTGGTTCGATGGGGATACCCGAACGATCAGGGCTGTCGGACGACGAAATCCGAGCCTTTCGATTTCCCGGGGGGCGCTACACCATCGCCCATTGGGAGAATTTCCTCCTCACCGACTGCACGACCTCACCGCAGTTGGCCAACGGTCTTGCCCACCCGGTCAACCTTTTTCACGTTTCGATCCTTGGGGCCGGCGTGAACATCACCGAATTGTTCGCCGTCTGCGGCGCCGAAGGCCCGGGGTCGGTAGGGCTCGACGGCTACGACTGGGAGTTCTTCTCGCCGTTGCACATCGACACCGAATACGTCGTGCAGGGCTCCATCATCGAATGGGAGCATCGTCTCGACGAACAGGACAACCCATTCGACTCGATGAGGTTCGCCATTGAACTTTCCGCGGCTGACGACACCTCGAACCTCATCGCTCGAGCCACGAATACTTGGCGCTTTCGACGAGCAGAGACCAGCGCCCCTCACCTTCCGACACCCGAGGTTCGAACAAACGACCGCGGGGAAACCATCCCCTCCTTTGCTGTCGAGTCGGTGGACGCCCAACGGATGAAAACGATGGCAGCCATCCTTCGCGACCCGTACCGAGTCCACTGGGATCGAGAGGCCACCACGGCCATGGGTCTCGGTGGGCGCGTGATCAACCAGGGTCCGCTCAACCTCTCATACATAGTGAACGCATTGCACGGCCACGCCGGCGAGGGATGTATCCGTCGACTGACCGTGTCGTTCCATCGCCCCGTGTTCGACGGCGATCACGTGGTTGCGGGTGGACGAGTTGTCGGAGGCGATGGTCGGGTCGACATATGGCTCGAGCGCCATCGAGCGGAAACCACCGAGATCGTCGTCTCGGGGACGGCACTGATCGACTGACGCTCAGATCACGGTGTACGTGTTCTCGAATTCGTCCTGCAGAACACGAGCCATCTCATCTGTCGTGTCGCAGATCAACTCTTCGTCAGGGTGGCGAATTCGATACGTCCAACCGGCCGGCACCTGAAGGCGTGACCCGAGGCTTTCGAGCCCACCAGCATCGTTCATCGTCGGATCGACACCGATGCACAAGGCTTGCATCGTGTACACCGTGCCGTCGGCAGCGACCAGTTCGTACACCGGCTTGCCGGCATCCCAGAAGAACTGAGCGCCTCGATCAACGCGACGTTCGGTGTACGGAGCCGAACCCGGCGCCTGGCCGAGGTCGACGAGAGCGATACGACGAGTGAGCAATCCGTTGAACTCGCGTAGCACCGGCTCGACCGGCGCAACCTTGGTACCCAGACCGTCGAGAACCCAGTGACGCGGGCCGTTCAACTTCACGTAGAGCGCGCCCATCTCACCGGCGATCTCTTCGGCCACCAGGGTGTCCCACAGTTCGGCCGGGCAATCGTTCAGCAGCTGCGTGCCGTACACCTCGGCTTCGAGACGGCCTTCCCGATCGAATACAGCTAGTACTTCGCCGTAGCGGACCCCTCTCATGTGGTCGATCAGCCGAGAGGCGCGAGACGTCGTCATGAGCAGACCCTAGGGTTTCGTCGGCATCACCGCCGATCCCGAACTTCCAAGGATTGGGCGCCCCCGGCAGGGATCGAACCTGCGACCTGCGGTTTAGGAAACCGTTGCTCTATCCACTGAGCTACGGAGGCAAAGAGAATTCGGAACTCGGCCCGACGAACGTGTCGAGCACCACATCGAAGTTCGAGGATACCGCGCTCTTTCGTCGTGCCGAATGGCCCAGTCCCACTTGACACAACGCGAGATCGACCGAAATGACCGCTTCTCCCCGAACGGGGTACCCTCGACCGGATGACTTCCGGAGACATTCGCGTCGGACTTCTCGCCTACGGAGCGATCGGACACGAACACAATCTGGCTGTCCAGAACACGAAAGGCCTCGAACTGGCCGCCGTGTGCGACATGAATCCCGAACGAGTGGCGGCAGCTCTCGAACTCGCGCCCGATGCAGCCACCTTCAGCGATGCGACCGAGATGCTGAATTCCGGACTGCTCGACCTCGTGGTGATTTCGACCCCACCGAACACCCACTATCAGTGGGCCAAGGAGTCGCTGTCACGCGGCATCCACGTGGTGCTCGAGAAGCCGATGGCTCTGACCGTCGACCAATGCGATGAATTGATCGACCTGGCCTCGAACAAAGGTCGCCTGTTGGTCGTGTACCAGAACCGTCGATTCGACGACGACTTCGTCACGATGCGCCAGATCATCCGAAGCGGCGAGATCGGCGAGGTCTTCCACTACGACAGCTTCGTCGGCGGCTACTCCCGCCCGTGCGACTACTGGCACTCGAACGCCGAAGTCTCCGGAGGCGCGATCTTCGACTGGGGAAGCCATTTCCTCGACCAGATTCTCGACATCATCCCCGATGAGATCAGCCATGTGAGCGGGATGAATCACAAGCGCGTCTGGACCCACGCCACGAACGCCGACCACTCCCACGTCACGGTCACCTTTGCGACCGGCAAGCAGGCGACTTTCGTCCATTCCGATCTCGCCGCGCTGCGAAAGCCGAAGTTCTACGTTCTCGGAACCAAGGGAGCGATCATCGGCGACTGGGACCCGGCGGCCGAACCAGCAGTCGCCGACCTGCCGGCGATCCTGACCGTTCAATTGGCTGACGGGTCGTCACGGATCGTGCCATTGCAGTCGCCTCCTCCCTACAGCTTTCATCGATCCGTCGTCGCCTTCATCAATGACGGAACACCCATGGAGGTCGAGGCGGCGCAATCTCGTGACGTCGTGGCGATCATGCAAGCAGCCGAACAGTCGGCTGAACAGAATGCCCAGCCCATCGTCCCGGCGATTCCACGGCGCGCCTGAATGTCGGTGAACTGGGGCTTTCTCGGCGCCGGTTTCGTCGCCAGTCGCGGTCTCGCTCCGGCCGTTCATCTCTCTCGCGGCGCGACCCTCTACGCCGTGGCGAGTCGCGACCAAGCACGGTCGGCCACCCTCGAACCGCAACGTGTTCACGCCTCGTACGACGATCTCCTAGCCGACGAACAAGTCGACGCCGTCTACATCAGTTTGTCGAACGTGCAGCACCTCGAATGGGTCACGAAAGCACTCGACGCCGGCAAGCACGTTCTCTGTGAGAAGCCGCTGGGTCTGAACACTTCGGAAACCCAGGCAATGTTCGACTGCGCCTCCCGCAACGGCCGTCTTCTCATCGAAGCGGTGTGGAACAGGTGGCATCCGCGTTATCAACGCCTCATCGACGTGGTCGCCACCGGTGGCATCGGGGATCTCGAGCACATCGAAACAGCGTTCACCTTCACCTCGGAGATGAGCGACAATTACCGCCTGAATCCATCGATGGGTGGAGGAGCCCTCCTCGATGTCGGCTGCTATCAAGCCCATCTCTGGGTCGCACTCACCGGAGGTGCGAAAGCACTCGAGATCTGTGAACTCTCCCGACTCATCGGACCGACGGGCGTCGACCTGACGACCGACGTCTCGGTTCGCATCGATGATGTGGTCACCGCCCGTTCCGTCAGTTCGTTCGACATGCCGAGTCAACAGCAAATCGTGGTTCGAGGATCTGGTGGTCAAGTCAGCACCGAGGCCGGCGAGTCCTTCACGACCTGGAACGAAGAGTGTTCTCTACGGGTCAACGGCCTACTCGAAGAATTCGCTACCACGAATGCATTCGTCGAGATGGTCGAGAACGTCAGTCGAGTCATCGAGGGCGACGAGGGCTGGCTGGTCTCGCCCGAGGATTCGATCCGCGTCGCCCAGATTCTGGACGCAATCGCCAATCACGCCTGAGTGACGAATGCAGTGACTCAGGCGGTCGCGATGCCTGAAGCGCGACGGTCGAGCAGGCGCTCGGCCACCCGCGCGCTCTTCTCCATCCGGCGCATCAGCGCCTCACGTGCCCGATTGCCCAACTCGCCAAGACCCGACATGGTCTCGACCGCCCATTGGCGAATCACCACTGGAACGAGGATTTGCTGATAGTGCACAGCCAAGTCGTAGATGCCGGCTGCGGCGATACGACGCGCATGCGCAGCGAAGCCGGGGATGCCGACGCCGGGCATTTCGAAACCGGCCACTTGGCGTTGAACGGCTGCCATCATCTCGTCAGGCTCGACGGCAAAAGCCGCCGTTGCCAGATCACGGTAGAAGAGGTGGTGCAGATTCTCGTCGGCTGCGACCCGCGACATGACTCGTTCACCAGCTGGATCGCCGATCATCACACCAGTCGATCGATGCGCGATGCGCGTCGCCAACTCCTGTAACGACAAGTACACGAGAGCATCGTGGACGGTTGACGGCGCAGGAACCTTGCCACCTGACACCTGTGCCATACGATCTCGTTCGAGCGACACCGGGTCGACGGCACGGGTGGTCATGAGATACCCGTAGATCGCCATCGAATGACGACCCTCTTCGGCGGTCCAGCGACGCACCCATTCGCCCCACGCACCATCGGCACCCAGAACCGTCTCGACTGTACGGAAGTAATACGGGAGGTTGTCCTCTGTCAGCAGATTGACGATGAGCGACGACCGCACCGCGTCATCGAGAACTGCACCATCGAGGTCGGCGTCCGACGGCGACCACTCGTGGGCCTGATGTGCCCGGCCGCGCTCGTACGGAACCACTTCGTGAGGAAACCACTCCTTCGTCTTCTGAAGGTGGCGTTCGAGAAGACTCTCGACCTCACCCTCGAGTTCGAACAAGAGCGAAGATTCGGAGGCCATGAGCCGACCCTAGACCCTTTTGCGCCAAACCAGGCATCAACAGTTGTTCCCATACACTTCGACCATGGCCTACACACTCGAATTGGCACAAAAGCTGACGGTCATGAAGAACATCTGGCACCTGTCTCGTATCGACGGAGAGCCCACTCCCCTCGGCACGATCGAGCAAGCACGGATGAAGCTGAAGGAAGAGGTGAAGTGCACCGACCCAGCCGGAAGTATCTGGTTCGGCATCAAGGCACGCAATGTGGTCGAACTGGCCGCCACCTACGACATCGCCGACGGAACCGGGGCCTCACTCGGCACCATGACCAAGGATTTTCGCGCGTCACTCGGTCGATCCACCTATCGAGTGGAGACGCCATCAGGCCAGTGGACCATCACCGAAACGAGCAAAGGTAAAGCCATCGCCCGTCGCGTGGTTGGCGTGGTCACCGACCTGCCATGGCTGTTCCGCGTGCAGTTCCAGATTCTCGATGCATCCGGGAACCAGGTCGGCCACGTGAATCGAGCCAACATGAAGATCAAGGACACATATGAAATTCGCGTGGAAGACGAAGCCCTCGACATGCGAGTGGCAGCGGCGATCGGCGTCGCCGTCGACGCCTTCATGAATCGATGATCTGATGGCTGCCCTCGGAACTCCATACCGAATCTTTCAGGAGGCTTACCTGGTCGACGATCTCGAACGATCGGCCCATGACTGGAATCGGGTCTACGGGGCCGGACCTTTCGTCGTCGCTCGGCATCATCGATGCGACGAGTTCACCTACCGCGACACATCGGCACAGGCGGATGTGTCGTACGCCTTCGGTTACCTCGGCGACACGATGATCCAGCTCATCGTTCAACACGATGACACCCCGTCGATTTATCGAGACATGTACGCGTCAGGCGAATACGGATACCACCACAGTGCGTATCTCGTGAGTGACTTCGCGGCCGAGCGTCAGCGCCTCGTCGATCTCGGATTCACACCCGCGTGCGAACTCTTCGCCGATGGAGTTCACGCCTCGTACTTCGATACCCGTTCCGTGAACGGGGGATTCACCGAAATCCACGGGGATCCTCCTCATATCTTGCAAGCGTTCGCCCAATGGCGACGAGCTCACGAGATTCACCGCCCCGGTGATCCGGTCATCTGGGATCCGAGGAAACAACGAGGCACACGCTCGACATCGTGACTCGTTTGTGGAAGGCGTACGCCAAGGCCACGATGCCAAGCGCCGCCAGGTAGGGCTGGACCGGTTCGAAATAGTTCACCGCTCCGGTGGTGCCAAGGGCCAGCAGCACCAACTTGTTGCAGACCGGACAACCGATGGCGAAGTAGGCCAACAATCCGCCGAACGATCCTGATGTGGCGGCCCGATCGAAGGGTCGGGCATTCACATACGTGCCGAGCAGAAGACCGGCCAACACTGAGGTGACGAGAAGAACCGGCATCGCCCACGGTGTCTCGTCGATGGCACGACCGAACACCGGATTGTCGATCACATCGGTAGGAAGGCCGAGGGCCAAGAAAGTCGTGAGTCCGCCGAGGAACGCGACGAGCCATTGTGTCGGCGTCCAAGAGCGCAACACGGTCGCGTACTTCACGCAGTCAACGGTAGTGGGAACGTTCCCTGACGGCCACTAGACGGGCACCATCGGATGCCCGTCAGGTCGAATGACATAGGTGGTACGGGTGCATTCGTCGTAGCGAGTGAGAAATCCCCGGACCTTCGTGCGATTGTGACGCCGGCATAGCGGATCACCATTGGCAACGTCGGTAGCACCGCCCTCGACCCACGGAACACGATGGTCGAGTTCGCACGACAGCAGATTGCAGCCCGGCCAGATGCAGCGGCGTCGACGAACAAGAACCGCGGCCCGACCAGGACCGGTGAACACTCGGGCCCGACGACTCATGTCGATCGGAACACCGGCCGCGTTCATCACGACACGCCGCACTCGGCCCACGAGCGATGCACCGACCACGTCGACTGGATCGAGGTGCACACCACCCGTGGTTTCGCAGCGCTTGTCGAGCAGGTTGTCACCTGGCTGCACGAGGGACGGCAGCCTCTCCCCCTTCTCGAGGGCGGCCAAGGTGCGCTCGTAGGTGGCTTGATCGATCATGAGTCCCACCACGGGTTCGGGAGCAGCCGGGAACTGGCGAGCGGCTGCTGCGAAGATGGCGTACGCCGCATCGGCCCGGCGCTGTTTGGTGGTGCGAGGCAACATGGTGGGTGGATCACCCAGGGCATCTCGCAAGGAGATGTCTTTTTGGAGCTCGGCCTGAACAAAACGTTCGAATACCTCGGCGATCAGAGCGCCTTGCGCATTACCGAATCGGCCGTCGACATAGGTGGCCGTGCCGGCCGTGGAGACGTGGAAGTCGCGGCCTTCGTGCACCTCGGCATGGTCACGATGGGCGCCGTCGGCATCGGCGAGTTGCTCCCAGCGGGTGGCGACGGTGTTGAAGTCGTCGTACGGCAGTGACTCGGCGTACCTCACGAGCATGTCGATGAAGTCGGGAAGTCGATCGGTGACGCGACGGTTGGCGTGCAGACCAGCCAAACGAGTGATCTGAGCGACGCCGAGTGTTCCGTTGGCTTCTCGTTCGACAATCGCTGGATATCGCTGCGCCAAGTCGGCCACCTTGCCGACCCGCTTGGCCTCGGACACCGTCACATTGATGATGCCTCGCACCCATGTGGACGCAGTGAGGTGCCCATCGTCGCTGAACCAGATGTTGCGGTCGACCGTGGCCACGACCTTGGCGATCGAGGCGTCGATCTTGCGCTTCAGAGTTTCGAGTTCGAGGAGAAGTTCGGCTGCCTCACGAGGGCACGACAAGGATTCGACGCGATCGTCGATGGTGTGGGGAGAGATGAGTCCGCTGTTCGAGACCACGATTCGAACGTAGCGAAGGGGTGTGACACGGAACAGATGTCAGTCTTCGTTCTTCTTGGTTCGACCCGGTGCGTCACCGGATTTCCCCGGGTTCGACGACTCGTCATCGCTCTTGTTCGCCTGACCCGGTGCGCTTCCTGACTGACCTGGACTCGACGACTCGTCATCATCCTTCTTCGTCTGACCGGGTGCAGTCACCGACGGCTTGTCTTCTTCGTCGTCCTTGCCCACCTGACCCGGCGCAGTCACCGACGGCTTGTCGTCGTTCTTTGTCTGACCGGGTGCAGTCACCGACGGCTTGTCTTCTTCGTCGTCCTTACCCACCTGACCCGGCGCAGTGACAGCAGGCGTATTGCCCGAATTGCCCGGACTACCCACCTGACCCGGCGCAGTGACAGCAGGCGTATTGCCCGAACTACCCGGGCGCGTCGAAGGCGTCGGGGTGTCTTCTCCATCTGCTTCTAGGGAATCGGTGTCGTCGTCGGGGAGGGTCGTCTCGACCGGAACGTCCTCGTCGATCGGCACAGTGGTCTCGATCGGCACTGTGGTCTCGATAGTGACATCCTCGTCGTCGATCGCGGGGGACTCGACATCAGGCTCGACGGGAACTTGCTCGACGTCGTCGTCAGATGCCGGAACATCGATTCCCACCACATCGAACACATTCGACACCACATCTTGGATGGGTGCAGGGAAATTCCCCGTGGCGGCCAATCCGACACTCGCCGCTGCTCCAGTCACACCGATCCAGCCGATCACACCGACCGATCCGATGACTGCCACGAACTTCCGTCGCAGACGTCCCTTCTTCACTCCTACTTCGAAGGACGCAGCAATAGCCAACGACTGCAAGCGAGCAGCCAGATCGTCGGCAAACGCATCATCCAGCGGCGTTTCGACTCGCAGGGCCTCGAGGCGAGCAGTCAGTGAACGACGCGAAATGCGACTCATGACTCCACCTCCTCGTGAGAACTCGACGACTCGAGAACTGCACGCAACTTCGCCATACCTCGACTCAATGCGACACGAGTGGCTACTTCTGACTTACCAATGGCCCGAGCGGTTTCCTTGGTCGACAGGCCCTCCACGTAACGAAGGTGAAGCATGTGCTTCAACTCGTCGGGCATCTGGTCGAGCGCGGCGACCAGATCGGGATCGGATGACTCGATTCCCATGTCGGTCGTCTCGAGGGACGGCTGACTCGCCCAGTCGACGTCGACCTGCTGACGACGACTGCGCTTGCGAACGTCATCGACGATTCGAGCGTGGGCGATGGAAAACACGAAACTCCTCAGTTCAGCGTGACCGCCTTCGAAAGTGGCGATCCGTCTGGCTATCGCCTCGAGGGTCGAACCTGTTACTTCTTCGGGGTCGGGATGTCCGAATTTTCTTGCGTAGCCCGTCACAGCTGAACCGAACTCGTTGACGAACCAGCGCCAGGCCCGAGGATCACCGCGCTTCAGGTCAGCGATCGAAGGTCGGCGTATCGCCATCAGAGTGCCGTTCCCAGTAGAGCGACCGCCGTTCCGACGAAAAGGAATGGGCCGTAAGCCACCAAACTTTGCCGAGGTGCACCACGTACCAGAGCCACGACGGCCACCGATCCGCCGACGATCGCCGCCACCAACCAGGCCGAGAGAGCCGCCCACGGATCGAACCATCCGAGAACGGCACCGAGAAGGGGCGAGACGAGAACATCACCCATCCCAAGAGATCCCCGCGAAACCAATCGAAGAAACAGGGTCACCGTCGTCATCAACGTCGCGCCGAGCAGCGGGCCCCATCGGCCGATCTCGGCCGGCCCCTCGGTGATCGAGAGTGTGACGAGACTGACGGCGAATGCGGGAAGGCTCAGTTCACGGGGCAGCAACTGAACGTCGACGTCGATGGCCATCAGGACGCCGATCACTCCGATGACCAACCCCCACACCGCCCAGAACGGCGACAGCCACGATTGATCAGTCGTGCGCAGCGTGGCGACGACGAGTGGAGTGCCGACGATCAGAGATCCGCCAACTCCCCAAGCGACGAGACGAAACGACGAACCGGTGGTTCGCGATGACATCGATCGCCACGACCACAACGTTGCGACGACGACCGCCGGAACCGCCCACATGCGAAGCAAGTATCACGGCGGGAACGTGAACCTCGTCAGGTTCGGTACATCTGCATCACGACGGCAGCGATTCGACAAGGCGAACGATCGCCGGCCCGACGATGACCACCAACAACGTGGGCAGGATGCAGAACACGGTCGGAAAGATCATCTTGAGTGACAATTTGGCCGCATGCTCCTCGACGGCCTGCCGGCGACGTCGACGAGCGGTCTCACCTTGTTGACGCAAGACACCGGCGAGCGGCGTCCCGAGCTTCTGGTTCTGCTGGACGGCCGACACGAACATCGACATCCAAGGAGTCGGAGTGCGCTCGCGTAGCTGATCGAGAGCCACCGATCGCGGGACTCCCACACTCACGCGATCGAGCACGAAAGCGAATTCGTCGGCCAGGGCCGTGTGCCGATGCGCAGCGTACTGCCCCATCACCGCTTCGAGAGTCAGACCGGCTTCGACTCCCATCACCAGTTCGCCCAACGCGTCGATCAGTTCGAGTTCGACGTCGAGTCGGCGCTTCTTCTCCTTGGCCCGAGCCATCATGAGCGGCGCTTGCCATCCCATCGCAACCAAGAACGCACTGGCGAGGACGTTCAACGCCGAAGGCTGCGATACCACAACGATCAGTGCCAACGCGGCCATCGACAACGCACCCACCATTTGGGTCTGAGCGACCGACCGCAATCCGTCCTCGGTACCGCGCGCCAGACCCACGGCCTCTAGCACGGTGGCCCGTCGATGTCGACCCAGCGATCGTCGGGTGCGGGTTCGCCAGGACGACGGCAGGCGGTGGACGAGGAGAGCCGCCGCCGAGGCGAACATCAGCGACGAAGCCAACATGTTCCGATCCTCATCACGCGACCACCTTCGGCGTTCCGAGCGAACGCAGCCAACGCCAACCCACGACGCCGAGAACCAGCCCGACCATCGACATGGCTCGCCCGGCGGAGTCCTCCCACAGCGGTGCGGCGTAGCCCGGGCTGAGCAGCGACACGATCACCAGAACCGCCGGGGGCATGGCGAGCAGAACCTGCGCGCTCAAACGTCCGTCGGCGGTGAGACTGCGGATGTCGCGTCGGAGACGGTCCTCCTCCTCGATGGTCTCGACCACGGTCTCCAGGATCTCGACCAACGAACCACCGTGGCGACTCTGAAGTCCGATGGCCGATGCCACGACACCGAGGTGTCGTTCGTTCTCTCTTTCGGCCACCTCCCGCAAAACTTCGTCCACCGCCGATCCCAAACGAACCTCGGACACCACTTCACGGCGAAGATCGCCGAGCGGGGCCGGCGTGTCCTCGGCGACTTCCGACAACGCCGATATGACGTTGCGTCCGATGCGCAGGTGCCCGACCACCAACTGCAACGCCGGGGCCAACTGATCGGCCAACTGTTCGCGTCGTTTGCGCGTCCGGCGAGACTCCCACGATCGGAACGGCACGACCGGCAAAGCGGCGGCGAGTGCTCCCACCGGGCCGAGGGTGAGTAGGCCGAGGGAACCGGCAAGCAGACCCATGACGATCAGGTTGGTGCCGGTGGAGTTCCGTCGGCGGCGGCGATCGGATTCGACGACCGGCAGCAGACCGACCTGTTGACGCGCCCGCTTGGTCACGAGCCGACGTCGACGGGAGCGCGACACTCCCACGACGCCGAAAAACGCGGCCGTACCGTAAGAGATCGCGGCGAGTGTCGAGCTCATGCGCGCGCTCCCGTCAGTCGGTGCGACGAGACACCGGAGGAGACGAGCGGCGACTCGTGCAAGGGTGTCGAACGCACGAAGAGATCGGCGGTCGACACCACGTCGCTCTCCATCCCGACCACCTCGGTGATCGACGACACGAACCGATGGCCCGCCGGATCGCGAGTCAACTGCACGACCACGTCGATCGCCGAAGCAATCTGCTCGCGGATGGCCCGCAGTGGAAGGTCGACACCACCGAGAAGAACCATGGTCTCGAGGCGACGCAGCGCATCACGCGGTGAATTCGCGTGAACTGTCGACAGCGATCCCTCGTGACCGGTGTTCATCGCCTGCAACATGTCGAGGGCTTCGGCGCCGCGCACCTCTCCCACCACGATGCGGTCGGGCCGCATACGCAAGGAGTTGCGGACCAAGTCGCGGATGGTGACCCCACCCGCTCCCTCGGCGTTGGCCGGTCGAGTCTCGAGGCGGATGAGGTTGGGCAGATCGAGTGAGAGTTCGACGGCGTCCTCGACCGTGACGACCCGCTCATGGCGACCGATGAACGACGACAAGATGTTGAGAATCGTCGTCTTACCCGTACCCGTGCCACCGCTCACGAGCACGTCGGCCTTGGAGGCGACGGCCGATCGCAGGAAGTCGGCGGCCTCGGCCGAGAGCGAACCCTGCTCCACCAGATCGTCCAGGCGGAGATGTCCGGCGGTGAACTTGCGGATCGTGATCGACGGACCGTCGACGGCGAGCGGAGGCAGGATCACGTTGAGGCGAGATCCGTCGGGAAGTCGGGCATCGACCATCGGCGACGACTGATCGACTCGCCGCCCCGACGTACGCACCATTCGCTCGATCACCCGCAACAACTGCTCGGTCGAGTCGAACGACCGGTTCGTCCGCCGCAAGATGCCATTCGTTTCGATGTAGACTCCGTCGAGCCCGTTCACCATGATCTCGGAGATCTTCGGATCGTCGAGCAGATCCTGCAATGGTCCGAAACCCAGCAGTTCGTCGAGGGCGGCGGCATGCATGCGGATCGGATCGTCGATGTTCGACGCCACCTCGGGCAGGGACATGACCGTGGCCACGTTGCTCTCCACGAGGACTCGCAGCCGGTCGTCCGACATCGTGGCCCGATCGGAAACCTCCGACAAGCGATCTCTGACCCGTTCGACGATGTCCCGCACGTCATCCCGTGACGGCAGAAGGAACTCTTCGTCGTCGTCGGTCGTCGGGCGGATGGGCGTGACGTTGGACGTCACCCGATCGGCGCGGGCGGCCAGGCTCACGACCGACCACCGAACGCGAAGGGCCGACGCACGACCACGTCATCGACACCGAGGATCCGATCGGCGAACTGGAAGAACGACCGCGCGATCGCGCCCTGCGGTGACGACTCGGTGACCGGCGAACCTTGATTCATGGCTGCGGCCACACTCGGATGCTCGGGAACTTCGAGCGCGGCCGTCATGCCGAGGACCGCCTCCACGTCCTTCACTGACAGACCCACGCGTGCGGTCGAACGATTGACCAACAGGTGAACCTTCGACACCGGCATCTCGAGTTGTGTCATGGTGTCGATCAACTTGCGTCCCGCCTGCACCGACGGAACGTCGGTTCCGCTGACGAGGACGATGTCGGTGGAACGATCGAGCGCTCCGAGGGTGTAGTCGTTGATACCGCCCGCGGTGTCGAGCACGACGGGCTTGCCGAGCTCGATCAGTCGGTCGACGACGGCGAAGACGTCCTGTGGCTCGATGCGGTCGGCTTCCACCGGATCGCTCGGTGCGCACAGGGCTTCCACGCCCGTCGGATGCGACGTGAGCAACGTGGCCACGTCGACTTTGGGATTCTCTTTGAGCCGGCGCACGGCGTCGCCGAGCCGATGAATGGGATGAAAGCGCAAGGCGTACTCCACGTCGCCGAAGTGAACATCGAGATCGACGAGCAATGTCTGAAGTCGACGACCCATGGCCACGGCCAGACTCGCCGCGACGGTCGTCTTGCCGTTGCCACCCTTCGGTGACGCGATGGCGACGACGGGATTCTTGGCCGTGCTCATGGGCCGACCAACCAGATGCGCTTCTCGCTGGCCGCGACCAGCACGGCCGACAGCGACTGCTCGGGAACACCGAGAGAGACGACCGCATCGTCGCCCGGTCCGAGATCCGTCGGCGACGGGGACTTCAGAACGACGGCCCGCCGAGCGATCGGAGTAGCCGAGTCGACACCGATGTCGTACACGTCGACCACGTCACCCGTCGTGACGAGCGGACCCACCCATCGCTCGGCGTCGAGTCGAACCGACAACGCGACGAAGCCCTCGCCGAGACCCTCCACCACATTGGCGGCGAAGGACGACGACAGCAGTTGTTGCCCGGCCACGTGATCGGCGACCAGAACACCGTCGGGCAGCTCGTCGAGCGACGACAGCGCACCACTGGCTCGCGCGTCGAGCTCCAACATCTTCACCTCGACGTCGGAGACCAGATTGGCGGTCGAAGATCCCGACTCCATGTCCGTCGACAGGACGAGGGTGGGGCGACGGAGGTCGGCCTTGGCCGCCTCGTCGTCACTCGGCAGAGCCAACAAGGTGCCCAAGGCGACCAGAACGAAAGCCGACGCTGCCGGCGCGAAGCGCTTCAGAGGTCGCAGATCTTTCATGAACACACACCTTTTCCGTCGAATGAACAAACCGACCAGGACGAGACACCGAAATTGGGAGCATCGATCCCGCCCACCGATCCCCTCATCGACGTGCTCTCGAACACCACCTTGATGTTGCGCTTGTTGGCCGAGCCCGAGAGCGTCACTCCGACGAGGCGAACCTTCACGAAACCGGCTACGTCGTACTGCGCGTTCGAACCCTGCCCTCGCGGGTTCTCGAACACGGGCAACACCACCGATTGCCCGACGAGATTGCCGAGCCGCATCGACGTCGACGGTACTCCCGGATCGCCGTCGAACGTCTCGCCCACCGATACCGAACCGGGGTACCCATTGGCGATCCATTCCCTGGTGTCGCGGTTCGAATTCGAACCGCCGTCGAAGTCGAGCACTCCCCAGTTGCCCGGAACTTTGCCTCCGCACTCGGGCGTCGTGGCGGCGACACCGATGGTGTACACCTCGGTCGAGGTCTTGCCCGATGCCAACCACTCGACGAGCGCCTCATTGCCGATGCACATCGCCAACGGACGCAGTCCCGTGACCGATTCGACCGGACCGATGCGCACCGACGCCGATGCCTCGACACCCGCCGAACTCCGTCCGAACAACTGGGCGAAGAACAACGACACGTCGTCCGACGACGAAACAGTCGTCACTGAACCGTTGGCGGTGGGGACCGTCGAACACGTCGCATCGCCACTCACGAGGGCGAGAGCGTCGGGTGCGCACGACGTGCCGTCGACGGCGTGCGACTGAGCGGCCGCCAGCGCCGATGCCTCGACCTGGTTCTGCAACTCCTGCTTCTCCATCCATACCCGCCCTCCGTCGGCGACGACGGCCAGAGCCATCGCGAGCGGCACGAAGGCGACCGCCACGATGATGGCGATGGATCCGCGATCGTCTCGATCACGGGGGACACACGAACGTCGACGACGCATCGAGATTCACCGTCCTCTCACCGATGACAGGGATGGAGATGCTCTGAATCGACGTGAGTCGCACTTCGGCCGATCCCTGCGAACAGTCCTGGACGAGTTCGCACGACGTCATCCCGACGTCGTTGCCCGACAACGAGGCCAGAGCCGTACTGCAACCCTGGTTCGGATCGACCGAGGCGACACGAGCGCCGTCTCGCGCCGCCGCCTGCAGATGCAGTTGATCGAGGTACACCAGGCCGCCGTTGACGATCACGAACAACAAGACGACGAGCAGCGGGAGGACGAGCGCGAACTCGACCGCCGCCACTCCGCCGTCCGTTGTTCGTGAACGTCGCATCGACTCAGGGAAGGATCGTGTCGAAGAGATCGCTGATACGGCCACCGAGGGCCGTAGCAGCCACCGCGACGAGGGCGACGATGCCGGCCAACAGGACTCCGTATTCGGCGGCCACGCCGCCTTGGTCGCTGGCCTGATCACTGGCCTGGTTCGACGTGGGAGCCGAGAGGCGATTGAGTGCTCGAACGATCAAGCGATTCATGGACTGTCTCCTTTGTTCATGGCTCGCCGGTCGGCGAACCAGAACGGGCATCGTTGTGGGACGCGTCCAGCTCCGCTTCCCGAAAATGTCCCGAATTCCCACGAGGCCACTTGACCGGCCCGACGGCCGGGCGTACGGCACCCCTCGGGGCATGGGAGGGAACATGAGTCCGACCATTCAGCACGATGTCGTGATCGTCGGCGGCGGCACCGGCGGGATCACCGTGGCCGCCCGACTGAAGAAGGCCGGGGTGTCCGACATCGCCGTCATCGAGCCGTCCGACACCCACTGGTACCAGCCTCTCTGGACGTTGGTGGGCGGCGGTCTCGCCGATTCGGCGAAGACGAAGCGGTCGACGAGTTCGGTGATGCCGAAGGGCGTGACCTGGGTGAAGGACTCGGTCACCACGTTCGACCCGGGCGCCAACACCGTCACCACGGCGAGCGGACGAACCATCGGCTATTCGTGGCTCGTGGTGGCCGCCGGCATCCAACTCGATTGGGGACGTGTGGGCGGCCTCACCGAGACTCTCGGCCAGAACGGTGTCGCCAGCAACTACACCGTCGAGATGGCCGACCAGAACTGGAAGAACATCGCCAATTTCACCAAGGGCACGGCCCTCTTCACCATGCCGGCCGGACCTATCAAGTGCGCCGGCGCGCCGCAGAAGATCGCCTACCTCGCGTGTGATCACTGGCAGAAGCGAGGGGTGCTCTCGCAGATCGACGTCCACCTCGTGCTTCCCACGCCGAAGATGTTCGGTATTCCCGAGTTCTCGAACACTCTCGACGAGGTCGTCGCTCGCTACGGCATCAAGGTGCACTTCCAGAGCGAACTGGCGGCGATCGACGGGCCGGGACACACGGCCACCATCAAGCACAACGACTCCGGTGAGAGCGAGACGATCCATTTCGACATCGCCCACGTGGTTCCGCCGCAGAGCGCACCCGACTGGATCAAGTCGTCGCCGCTGGCCGATCAGGAGAATCCGGGCAAGTACGTGAAGGTCGACAAGCACACGTTGCGACATCCCGACTTCTCCAACGTGTTCGCCCTCGGTGACTGCACCACGACCCCCAACTCGAAGACCGGCGCCGCCATCCGCAAGCAGGCTCCGACTCTGGTGACCAATCTGCTCGACGCGCGAGCCGGTCGTCAGCCGTCGAAGTCGTACGACGGCTATGCGTCGTGCCCGATCGTCACGTCGTCGAAGACGTGCGTGATGGCCGAGTTCGACTACGACCTGAAGCGCACGCCGTCGTTCCCGGTGATCGACATGACGAAGGAGCGTCGCGACATGTTCGTCGTCAAGAAATGGCTGCTGCCGATCATGTACTGGAAGTTCATGCTGAAGGGTCGCGCCTGAGCAATTCTCGGGCGGCGGCCGTCGGTGTGATCGCACCCTCGGCCAACAACTTCTCCAATCGTGAGGCTTCGTCACGCACGTCGTCTCGCTGACGGAAATCGTCGACCAGACGATCCTCCACCGTCGACCACATCCAGTCGATCTGCTGACGAACGCGGCGACGAGCGAAATCGCCCGACTTCTCCATGGCGGCACGGTGCTGCTCGATCTGCGACCACAATTCGGCGATGCCGTCCCCGGTGAGCGCACTGCACGTGAGAACCGGCGGAATCCACGACGCGCCCGGCGGATGCAGGAGTTCGAGAGCCGTGGCCAGTTCGCGCGCAGCCGCCTTGGCTTCGGTCACGTGCGAGCCGTCGGCCTTGTTGACCGACAGCACATCGGCAAGTTCGAGTACACCCTTCTTGATGCCCTGCAACGAGTCGCCCGTTCGGGCGAGCATGAGCACGAGGAAGCAATCGGTCATGTTGGCGACGGCCGTCTCGGACTGACCGACACCCACCGTCTCGCCCAA
>Ga0213866_10001269_pt1 | contig 18926 bp, 12 predicted proteins | sample PICome_11_FD_160079 | JGI IMG/M metagenome (GOLD analysis project Ga0213866, IMG submission 160079) | Coastal seawater microbial communities near Pivers Island, North Carolina, United States - PICO284 | ecosystem: Environmental > Aquatic > Marine > Coastal | place: USA: North Carolina...
TGCTTCATAGGTATAATCTGCATGACTAGGTCTGTAAATATCTTTGAGTTTATCATAATCTTTTGGTTTAGCATCTGTATTCAACAGCTGAAAATGAATAGGTGCTCCAGTAGTTTTACCTTCAAAAACACCACTTTGAACATCTACTAAATCAGATTCTTTTCTTGATGTTGTCAAAGCAGATTGCCCAGGTTTTCTTCTGTCCAACTGACTTTGAATATATGACATATCTATTTCAAACCCAGCTGGAAATCCATCGAGTATTACACCTACAGCTTTACCATGGGATTCTCCATAGGAAGTAAGAATGATATGTTTCCCAAAAGAATTCACGGTTCAAAGGTACTCAATTTCAAATCCAATATTTTCTAGATCTTTCCAAAAATTTGGATACGATTTTTTCACGACTGTTTCTTCATCAATACGAATGGATTTTAATAATGAGAGAGGAGCTACACACATGGCCATTCTGTGATCATTGTAGGTCTCAAAAAGTGTATCAGCCTTCAACTCAAAACCAGAAGCATCCATTAACCATTGATTGTCCTGACCTTTAAAAGTAACACCTATTTTTTCTAAATGTTCTATTGTAGCAAGTTCACGGTCACATTCTTTGAGTTTCAAACTTTGCAAACCTTTAAAAACAACTTGCTTGCATCCAATGGCTGGAAGCATCATTGCAAAGGTCATAGCAATATCTGGAAACTGACTGTAATTTAGCTCATCCGGGAATACATATTTTTCAGTTGTGGTATGTTTCACTATGCGCATACCGTCATTCAATTCTTCCATTACTATACAAGGATGGCCAATCTCAAAAAGTTTCTTTCTTTCTTTTTGCATGTTGTTTAGTCGAATACCCGGGAAAAACAAATCAGCACTTTCAGAAAGATGGACCATACTTATCCAATAATAAAATGAACTCCAATCTGGTTCAATATGAAAATACTCACCATCAAATTTCTGTTTTTTTGAAACTTGTATATATGATCCACGGACCCAAACTGAAAAGCCCATCCTTCTAAGACAGGCAATAGTCAATAGAACATATGAATATGAGGACATTTTGGTATTCACTTTAAAATTAAATTCTCCGTCAATCACAGGAGCAATCATCAATAAAGCAGAAGCAAACTGGCTGCTATTAATCTGTGTAAGGTCAATCAAATTTGAACTTGCTACCAGTTTTTTTCCAACAATTTTAATGGGTCCATAACCGTCCCTATCTAAATATGTTATTTCGGCACCTAATTCTTGCAGAATACGAATTAAGTCTGCAATCGGTCTATCATGTAGTCTTGACGTACCTTCAATAGTCCACTCACCTGGAGTTACGGCACAATAAGCTGTTAAAAAACGATATACTGTTCCAGCGTCATGAACGTTGAAATGATTACTATTTGAATTTAATAGATTACTCAATATCTGAGAATCATTAGCCAACGATATATTTTCTAGTATGAGTTCGGGTTCATACAATTTTTTAAGAATTAACATGCGATTTGTGATGCTCTTCGAACTAGGCAAACGAACCTCACCAAACAACTGCTTATTTTTATTCGATAATCGAATCATTTTAAACTTTTCAAGTATGCTAGTCCCTTTTTTATTAGGTCTTCTTCAACTTCGTAATCATGATTTGCTTCACCAATTTCTTTCAATAATGTGAAGTTAATTGTGTTATTATAATTTTTCTTATCTCTTATCAAATATGGCATTAACTCACTCACTTCAGGAATCTCTTCGTAAACTGACCTCACAAGCCCACTTAATACTGTCGATAATTCATTTAATTGATCTGCTGAAAAACCTGTAATTTTATGACTGATATAACTTTCAACAACCATTCCCAAAGCAACAGAAATTCCATGAGACAGTGCTTCATTCTCTTCATTAATTCGAAGACTGTTTGCTTCAATAGCATGACCAATGGTATGACCAAAGTTTAATCTCCTTCGCACTCCTAAATCTAAAAAATCATCCTCGACTATTCGCCTTTTAATAGCGATGGAATCATCAATTAAATTCGGAGTGATAGCATATCTATCTTTCAAAAAAAATAATTTAACATGATCATAATGTGATTTACTGGCGATTAAACCATGTTTTAGCATCTCAATAAAACCATTCACCATTTCTGGATAGGGTAGCGTATTTAAAAATTCAGGACAAATAAAAATTTGACTGGGCTTGTTAAAAGTACCGATGTAATTTTTTAATCCTAAAAAATCAACACCATTTTTACCTCCAATACTTGCATCTACCATCGCTAGAAGTGAGGTGGGTGCCAATACTACAGACATCCCTCTTTGGTAACATGTACCAGCAAATGCACCCATATCACACAAAACACCTCCACCCAAACTAAGCAATTTAGTATCTCTATTGGCATTGAGCTCTACCAGTTTTTTCCAGATGTATTCACAACTATTTAAATTCTTATAATTTTCACCATATGGAACCAAAATATGAGGAACATTTGTATCTAATAAAGGGTAGCACGATGCATAGGTGTGCTTGTCTACTAATACAATGCAATTGTGTTCATGGTTATTTATGAATTTCTTTAGATGCTTAAGTCCGTTTTTCACAACTTCAAATTTATAACAAGCAAATGAGAATAAAGGTTTAACTGACTATTCTTTTGACTTTACTATAAAACGAATTAAAATCTATGAAATATTTATCCCGACTATCTAAATATATGGTAATCCAATTACCCAAATTAATGAAAAGCGTTGTTTCTTTGAACTACGAAGAATGAGAAAATCAATAATTATAATCGCTCTTGTTTCATTTGCCCTTCTCTGTTTATGGACCATATTCGATAAAAATGAACAAACTAGCTTTAGAGATATTAGCCGTTTTGCTGTAGAAAATCCGGAAGAAATCAGTCTTATAAAAATGAAAGACCGTCAAGGAAATGAGGTGATTTTATCAAAGAAAGATGGAGACTGGTTTGTAAACGATAAACTCAAAGCATTCAAACCTAAAATTGAATCATTATTAAATGAAACAATTAAAAATATTCGGATTAAAGGACCTGTAGCTAAAACAGCTCAACAAAATGTAATACGCAAAATGGTGGGGCGTTCCATACATGTTCAAATTTTTCAAAAAGATGAATGTATTCGTGACTATTATGTAGGTTCATCCAACCCAGACCGTTCATCTACCTACATACATATAAATGGTTCAAATACGCCATACGAAGCCCATATTTTTGGCTTTGCCAATTTATTGGAACCCAAATTTAGCACCCTAGAAAAAGACTGGTTTGATCAAACTGTTTTTGATTTTTCTTCAGAACAGATTGAGTCAATCAAAGTTATTCATCATCAAGACTCAAGCGAATCTTTTCAAATCACTCGAATTGATTCTTCATACAATCTCACCCCTCAAATAAACAATTTTTCGCAATCAGCAGCTCGAAGTTATTTTTCGCTTTTTTCATTCAAAAATTTTGAGGGTTTTGCAAACTATCTAAATCAAGAACAAAAAGATTCTATAAAAAATGCTCAACCATTTATAAGCATCAAAGTAACCCCTACCTCTGGAAAACCGATTGAGTTAAAATTACATCGTAAGGGTTCTTTTGAAATGGGAAACTCATTATACGACAAACGTGGACAGCTGATTGTGGAAGATACCGAACGCTATTTTGCCACATTTACGGACTTCCCTTTTTTGGTAACAGTGCAAGAATACACTATGGGCAAGCTATTGGTTAAGAAGAGTTATTTTAGACCCTAACTAAAAACCGTACGTTTTTGAAGCGTTCCTCCATTTATTCACGACTGTTTGCATATCATGTGGAAGGTCCGATTCAAATTGCATCCATTCATGAGTACTTGGATGCTGAAATCCAAGAGACTTCGCATGCAAGCCTTGCCGTGGTAAAATACTAAAGCAGTTATCTACGAACTGTTTATACTTACTAAATACGACACCTTTAAGAATACGATTACCACCATAATGATCGTCATTAAACAAAGGATGACCTAAGTGTTTCATATGAACTCTAATTTGATGTGTTCGACCTGTTTCTAGTTTACATTCCACCAAACTCGTATATAAAAAATTCTCTAAAACTTTATAATGGGTAATTGCGTGTTTTCCGCGACCCTCATCATCAGATAAAACTACAAACTTTTTTCGATCATATTGATCACGTCCAATGATAGTTGATAAGGTACCTTCTGGCTCTAGTGGACTTCCCCAAACTAATGCTTGATATGTACGCTCTATTGTGTGATCTTTAAATTGTTGAGATAGATGTGCCATCGACTCATCATTTTTAGCAATAACTAACAAACCACTCGTATTTTTATCAATACGGTGTACTAACCAAGGTCTCTTCCCACGATGAGTTGCTTTCTTATCTAAAAGAAAAGCTAGAGCGTTAAGAAGTGTACCCGACTGATTTCCAAAACCTGGATGAACAACCATTCCTGCCTTTTTATTGATGATCATCAAATCATCATCCTCATAAATGATATCAAGTGGTATATCTTGAGGAATCACTTCTAATTCTGTAGGTTCTTTATCCACCAATACTTCAATGAAATTTTGGGGTTTCACCTTATAATTAGACTTAACCGCTTTACCATCCACTATAACATGCTTTTGATCAATTGCTTCCTGTAATTTATTTCGACTAGCTCTTTCAATTTTACTCACCAAATATTTGTCTATTCGAAGTGGCTCTTGACCATCGTCAACAGTGAAAGTGTACTTAATAAAAAGTTCATCTTCTACTATTTTAACTTCGGTATTTGATGGATTAGACATTTTTTTAAATCTATGTATATACAGAAACAAGTAAACCGTTTATCTGTTTATTTTTGCAGCCACAAAAGTATTAAGAATAACAAATGATTACACACGAATCGTCACTAGAAAATTTTACCGAACAATTTGACTTTGTATTAGATAATTATACAAACCATGAAATGAACGTCAATCAATTTGACAATATTGTCATGGGAGGTTTAGGTGGAAGTGGTATTGGAGCAGTAATTGCCAAGAATTGGTTTTTTGATAAATGCTCTATTCCTATTGAAACCGTAGCGGACTATCACCTTCCAAAATTTGCTGGTAAAAAGACACTTGTTATTCTAAACTCCTATTCTGGCAATACAGAAGAAACACTTCAATTATTTGAAGAGGCAAATGCAATTGGGTGTGCTATGATTATTCTAACTGGTGGAGGAAAACTTAAAGAATTAGCCACCCAAAATAACTTAAAGACATACGATCTTAAAGGTGGATATCAACCTCGGATGACCATTGGTCAAGGACTCGGATTTATCAGTATGATATTTGGAGAACTTCTTGGAGTTGACCACCGCCCCATCATTCAAGATATCCGAGACTATTTCGAAGAAAATAGAGACCGTCAAAAACAAAGTGGTGAGCAAATATTCAACTTCTTTAAAAATACTATTCGCAAGAAATTTGTCATCGTAGCAGATCGAGAATATGCTCCTATTGCAATTAGGTTTACACAACAACTCCAAGAAAACTCAAAACTTGAAGGATTTGTGAATGTGCTTCCTGAAGCTAATCACAATGCTATTGAAAGTTATACGGATCGACTTGATACCAATTTTATCATGCTTTACTCTAATGAAAATCCACGAGTAGCTGCCCGATTTGATTTTCTAATATCACATTTAGAGCTAGATAATAATACCATTTTACCGATGCAAATTCCTGAATATTCACTTCAGGCAATATTTGATGTCATATATAGACTAGATTGGGTAAGTGTTATGCTTGCTAATGAATTGGGATCAGATTTGATGAATGTCCCTATTATTATGAACCTAAAGGGTTTTTTAAGCGATTTAGAAATCGTCTAGGATTAACCGTATAAATCTATCAAAATATCATTAAAAGCCTCAATTTTTGATTGGGGCTTTTTTATGAAAGCATCAAAAAAATGGTTTTTTTAAAAAAAATAAAAAATAAGCCCTCAAAACGTAGTTATGAGGGCTTTAGTTTAACTAAATTAAAATTATGTCTTCGAATTGATAAACATTAATATTTTAATAGTACAAATTTAAAATAAACTAATTATTTCACCCACTTTTTAAGGCATTATAATTGTCACAATTGCGTATAATTTTTAAACACAAAAAAACCTCCCCACTTTATAAGTGAGGAGGCCAAGATAAGTAATAAGTTAGTTTCAGTTATTTCTTGAATCGTTTCATGAAGTCTACTACAATTGGTGTAGCCACACAAACCGACGAATAGGTTCCTACTGCAACACCTACAAGTAGAGCAAAAGTGAATCCTTTTAGTCCCTCGCCACCAAACGCAAACAAGATTAAAATAACCAGTAAGGTGGTCAATGAGGTAATCAATGTTCTACTTAGTGTAGAGTTTATTGCTTTATTGATGACTTTAGACTGATCAGACTCTCTTCTGTTTTGTCCTATAAATTCTCTTACACGGTCAAATACTACCACTGTATCATTTATTGAATAACCCACAACTGTCAAGATTGCAGCTATAAATGCTTGATCAATGGATAGCTCAAAAGGTAAGATACCCCACAAAATAGAGTACAGGGAAAAGACGACCAAAACATCATGAAAAATGGCTGTGGTAGCACCCAAACTAAATCCTACGTTTCTAAATCTAACTAATATGTATAAAAACATACCAATAATAGCTAGAGCAATAGCCCATGTAGATCTAACCGTAATATCTTTTGCTATCGTTGGACCTACCTTACTGCTTGATAAAATATTATCTCCTGTGACATTGAAATTACTCAAAGCCGAAACCAATGCCGTTTCAACTTTCGCACCAGCATCAGCATCTTTGTTATCAATCATATAAGATGTAGTTACCTTATATTGATTAGCAGAACCATACGTTTTAACCTCTGTATTGGCATCTACAAATTTGGCTGTCAACGCCTCTTTTACTTGAGCTGTTGAAGCATTTTCTACACTCACTACATAACTCCATCCACCTTTGAAATCAACACCTGTTGAAACCCCCTTAGTGGCAAGCGATACAATACCACCAATGATAATGATGGAAGATATTATGTAAAATGTTTTACGTTTACCTATGAAATTCCAATTGATGGTATTCAATTTCTGTCCAATCGATTTTGAGAAGGATGAGTAGAATGAAGTTTCTTTTCCTTTTTTAAGATCGTTGTCGATAAGCAATCGAGTTAAAAATATAGATGTAAATAAGGATGATAAAATACCAATCACAAGTATGACAGCAAATCCCATCACAGGACCTTTACCTAATACCCAAAGAATAACCCCTGCAATTATGGTCGTAATGTTTGCATCGATTATAGAAGAGTATGCTCCTGAATAACCATCCTTGATAGCCATTTTAAATGATTTACCACCTTGTAATTCCTCTCGAACACGCTCAAAGATGAGTACGTTGGCATCTACCGCCATACCAATGGTCAGTACGAGTCCTGCCATACCTGGTAAGGTAAGTGCCGCATGTAATCCAGCAAGGACACCAATAATGAAAACCAAATTCACTAAAAGAGCGATATCTGCATACAAACCTGCTTTGCCGTAGTAAACAATCATAAAAAGGATGACCAATAAAAATCCTACTGCAAGTGAAATAAGACCTGCATTAATTGCTCTAGCTCCTAGTGTTGGTCCTACTGTGGTCTCTCCTGTAATTTTTGCAGGTGCCGGTAGTTTACCAGCCTTTAAGATATTTGCTAAGTCAGTCGCTTCATCCAACTCATAGTTACCCGTAATCACTGAACTTCCGTTAGGAATCTCTCCTTGAACCGTTGGAGCACTGTATACTTGATCATCAAGTACAACTGCTATACACTCTTTCGGACTACTTGAAGAGGCTTCTTTTGTAATTCTTCTCCACACAGAAGTTCCTTCTTGATTCATCTGCATACTTACGGCAAGGTTTAAATCATCTTGACGAGTAGGACGGGCATCTGTTATTACGTCACCAGCTAATGCAGGTTGACCACCTCTACCACTTTTTAGTGCATAAAGAGCAATAAAATCTCTTCCTTCTATTTTTATTGGTTTGAAACCAAACTTGAAATATAAATTGGATGGTAATGCCGCTAGCACATCTTTTCTTTTAAAATAACGTTTAAAATCTTCAACATCATTTACATCAATATATCCAATCTCAGCAGACTGTGCCCAATTTTTTCCTTCGTTAGCTACATTGGGTACTAATTTACTTAGAACTGGATTTTCTCGTTGAATTTCTTCTCGAGATTTCTGCACAGAATCATTTCCTGCTGAATCCGATGATGCTAATAAATCATCACCAAATAAATCTCCATCTTTACTCGTTGATGTATCTTTAGAAGTCTTTTCATCTACTATTTCAGTAGCTTCATCCTCATTGCCCATATTACTGAGTTGATTTACCCCGTAAACAATTTTATTGACTTGCTCCAAATACTCAAAACCCTTGTAATTTGGGAATACCTTCCAAAACTCAAGTTTTGCAGAACTCTGTAATAAGTCTCTAACACGTTGAGGGTCGTCAACACCGGGAAGCTCCACTAAAATTCGACCATTATCCAATCGCTGAACGTTAGGCTGTGCTACTCCGAACTTATCTATACGTGTACTGATAATTTCAAATGCTCTACTAATGGCACTTTCACTCTCTCTTTTGAGATAATCAAATACTTCCTCATTGGTAGAATTGTACTCATTTGGTAATTCTGCTTTCAAACCTTTACCATAAAAAATACTTACTATTTTTCCGTCTGGATTCTCGGCTTCGTAATTTTTCGCTAATAAATCAACAAAATTTTGCTGACCTAAATATTCCTTTTTTGACTTCTCAAATGCAGCTAAAAAAGCTTGATCAGTAGTATTATTAGCCATAGCCTCGATTACTGCAGGTGTCTCTACTTCTAGGGTTACATTCATTCCACCCTGTAAGTCAAGACCGAGGTTTAGTTCATTCTCTTTACACTCTTGGTAAGTGAACCCTAGTCCAGGATAAACCTCCTCTTGTGACATTGAATCCAAATAACGATGCTCAAAACTATCCTTTTGGATTGTTGAGCTTGGATACATTGATGCAGCTTGTGATGCGGCAGATTTTTCTACAGAGTTTGTAACAAACGTAAACGAAAGTTGGTAAGCACTTGCTAGTAAAAGCAGTACAGTAATAAATTGGATAAATCCTTTATTGTTCATATCTATCTAGTTTCTATTAGAATTTTTTCAAAAATTTCAAAGACGGCAAATTTAGTTGTAATCGTGGAACTTAACAATTAAAGTTTATGATGAATTCATAGCCCAAAAAATGGGTGTTTAACCCTCCTGATTTTGAGTAATCACATCCCTAAATTTTGCCATAACATGTGAGAGGCAATCTTCGAAATTATAGGTATTCTGAATAACGTAATCCGAATCCTGTTTGTGTGGTTTTAAAAACTGATCATAGGCAGGCTTCACGTGATTATCCCACTGATACATCACTTCTTCATGAGTCATACCTCGTTCTGTAGTATCCCTTTTAAGCCGTCTTTCTAAGGTAACATCCTCATCTGCATCAATATACAAACGATAATCATACAAGGCATTTAAACCTTTATCTGCAAATACAAAAAGCCCTTCTAACAAAATAATCGGTGCAGGTTGATACGTAATCTGTTTTGGAAATACATCTGGATTGTTGAAGGTATATTCGACAATTTGAACTGGTTTTCCTTTGAGTAGTTTTCTAATGTCTTTTTTAATACGTTTAAAATCAATACCAGTAGGATGATCGAAATTGACGATACCATTTTCGTCTCTCAATTGTTCTGACAACCCTTTGTAATAGTGATCTTGTGAAATAACACAAACTTGATTATCCCCAAATTCTTTGCTAATCTGACGAATGAAAGTAGTCTTCCCAGAAGCACTGCCACCAGCTAAACCAACTAAAAAAGGTGTGTTTTTTTTCACGACACGAAAGTAAATAATGTGAAAGTATGTTGAATCATATTTATCTTGTTTTTTGTTATCAATGTGGTCATTTCCCTAAAAACAGATGAAATGATCAAAAAATCCGGTAAAACTATGGAAACTATTTGTGTTTTTTAAGTTTCCAAATTTAATTTGCATCTCATTTTGGATGAATCCTTAAAAATATTAGAAGAGGCTAAACAACTTTTTATGCGAATTGGCATCAAAAGTGTTAGTATGGATGATATTGCTCAGATACTTCGCATTAGTAAAAAGACAATTTATAAATGCTTTAAAGACAAACAAGACTTAGTTAATCGAGTAATTGAAGAGAAAATAAACTTTGAGAAAACTACGCTAAAAAAATATGCGAATAGTGACAAAAATGCTATTCAACGCATGATTGATTTCAGTCGATACATCAGTCAGTCTAAGAAAAATCTCAACCCTACAATGATTTATGATATGCAAAAATTCTATCCTGATCAATGGGCAAAAATGGAAGAATTTAGGACGGATTATTTTAAAGAAACGATAAAAAACAACTTAAAAAATGGAATCAAATCAGGGTTGTTTCGCTCTGATATAAATGCAGATCTTATAGCTCTCATGTACATCACCCTCGTAAGCGGTATGGTGCAACAATTTACATCTGCAGAGAACAACTATCAATTTCAGACTATTCACTTTCAAATGGTAAGCTACCACCTGCACGGAATATGCACAGAAGAAGGAAGAACATACTTAAAACAACACATCAACGAAATAACAAACCAGTAATGAAATATCTATTTTCTCTATTTTTTCTAGCTATCAATCTAATCGGATTTTCACAAAAACCTGAAGTGTTGTCATTATCGCTCGATAATGCCATCACTCTAGCTAAGCAGAAAAATACGCAGCTATTAAATGCTAGCTTAGACATCCAGCATGCAAAAACTCAAGTTAGTGAGGTGTTATCCAAGGGGTTGCCACAGATTAATGGAAATGCGGACTTCAATCATACTTTTGAAGTTCCAACACAAATTATCCCAGGAGATTTTGTGGGTCAACCAGGCACAAACCTCGCTGTTCAATTTGGAGTACCTTTTAATGCTAATGCAAGTATTGGAGTAAGTCAATTGCTATTTGATGGAACTTTTTTTCTTGGCGTAAAAGCATCATCTGAATTTGTAAAAATTAGTGAATTAAGTAAATCAGCTACTGAAATTGAGGTAAAAGAAGCTGTTTCAAAAGCTTATTTCATGGCATTAATTGCCAATCAAAACTTAGAACAACTAAAAACTAGCTATGAAAATATGGTTCAGCTTCAATCTGAAACAGAAGAGATGTACAAGGCAGGTTTTGCAGAAAAATTGGATGTCGATCGAATCATTCTTGCTGTATCTAATTTAGATGTCAATTTGACTCGGGTATCAAATCAAACCACGCTTACACGACAACTTTTATTGAATACTATTGGAATGGACATCAATCAAAAAATAGAACTAACTACTCCACTACCTTCAACTATTGTGAATGATTTATCGTCTATAAACTTTGACCCTGACAACCGAATAGAGATTAAAATGCTGGATCAACAACAATTATTGAACGAACTTGATCTCAAACGATATAAAGTAGGATATATGCCTAACTTGTATGGTAACTTTTCTTATGGTTCTAGTACGTTTGCTGTGGAAGATCAGTTCTCAGACTTAGGGAATGACTGGTATGGTAACGGTAGATATGGAATCGCACTACAATTACCCCTATTTGATGGCTTTTACAAAAAAGCAAAAATTGATCAAGTCAAGATTAAGATTAAGCAAACTGAAAACAATAAGAACCAAACACTTCGAGGAATTAACTTGGAATTAAATCAGGCTGTAAATGCCTATGATGAAGCAAAAAAAACACTTCAGCTTCAAGAACAAAACAAACAACTAGCAGAAGCTATTTATAGCACCACTTCAACAAAATTCAAAGAGGGAGTTGGGAGTAGCTTTGAGGCAGTATCTGCGGATAATGAATTCACTCAAGCTAAAATAAATTATCTAAATGCACTATACGAACTTAACATAGCTCATATTAACCTGAAAAAAGCATACGGTATATTATAATCCAATACTAAATAAAATATCAATCACAAAATATAAACTACATTTACATGAAAAATATATCAATCCTACTAATCATTCTTTTAGCTGCAGCATGTGGCAAAAAAGATTTGACTGAAATTCAACAGAAACAAGAACAACTAACTCAGAAAGAGAAAGACTTAGTTTCACTCAAAAAAGAAATATTAGATCTTAAACGAGAAATTCAGTCATTGGATACAAATGCTCGAGATAATGCCATAGCAGTCATGGCTATGGAGGTAAAAAAAGACGTTTTTAAAAATCCATTTGAAGTTCAGGGTATTGTAAAATCAGACCGAAATGTACTAGTTTCACCTGAAGTACCCGCAAAAATTGTAAGTCTGCATGTCAGGGAGGGTCAGAAAGTCTCTAAAGGTCAAATAATTGCAACATTAGATGGAAGTACAGCTAATGCTCAAATAAATGAGTTAGAGGGAAGTTTGGAACTTGCAAAACTCAATTTTGAAAAACAACAACGTTTGTGGAATAAAAACATAGGTAGCGAAATGCAATATCTACAAGCAAAAAATCAATACGAGCAATTACAAAATGCAATCCAAACCGCACAAACACAGCTTGGGAAATATTCTCTTCGTTCACCAATTAGTGGAACTGTAGATGAAATAATGGCCAATGAAGGTGAGTTCGTTGGAAGTATGACTGGCGGACCTGTAGCTCGTATCGTAAACTTAAGCGACATTAAAATCGTAGCATCTGCCTCAGAAACTTATTTAGGCAAATTAAGCGTAGGGCAAGAAGTAAGCATTTCATTCCCTTCTATTGAATTAAACACCACTGAAAAAGTATCTGCTGTAAGTAATGTGATTAATGCCAACAACAGAACTTTTTCATTCTATGTAAAACCAACCAAACACATTAAAATGATGAAGCCCAACCTATTAGCAATGATAACTGCTCACGATTATGAAGCAAATGATGCTATAAGCGTTCCTACAAAATTGATTCGTATAGCAAATGGGCAACACTTTATCTATACCATAAAAACTAATGGCAATAAGAAAACTGTTCAAAAGAGTATTATTGAAATTGATAAACAATTCCCCAACGAAACAATCATCAAATCTGGACTTGTACCAGGTGATATGGTGATTACTGAGGGTGTGAACTCAGTAATTGTTGGTGATGAAGTAAAAATTATTACTGAATAATTTAAATCGAAATTATGTCAAAGAAAATAAACGAGATAATAAAAGAATTCAGGCTTTCATCTTGGGCTGTTAATAATAAAATATCGGTTTATGTTATTATCGGTATCATCACTTTCATAGGAATAAACAGCTATGATTCTATGCCAAAAGAGAGTTTCCCTGAGGTAAAACAACCCATTGTTTACATCAATACTGCTTATCCGGGTAATTCACCTGTGGATATGGAAAATTTGGTATCTAGACCAATCGAAAAAGAGATTAATACAATCTCTGGACTTAAAAAATTAACCAGCACCAATATTCAAGATTTCTCAATTATTGTAGCAGAATTTGAGCTAAGCATTAAGGGAGAAAAAGCCGTATTAGAAGTCAAAGATGCCATTGATCGTGCAAAAATTGATTTACCCAATGATTTACCTGCAGATCCAAGTGTCATGGAAATGGATTTCTCTGAATTTCCAGTAATGAATGTTAATGTATCAGGTGACTATCCCCAAAATAAATTAAAAGAATATGCCGAACATCTTCAAGATGAAATAGAAAACTTATCTGCTATTTCCTCAGTAGACATCACTGGACTATCAGAAGAAGAAGTAGCAGTATCCATTGATCGAGTTAAAATGGAAGCTTTAGAGATTTCTTTATATGATGTAGAAAGTGCTATCATCAATGAAAATGTAACCATGTCGGGTGGAGATATTAAAAGCATAGAGGGATCTAATATTACTCGAAGAAATATCCGAATTGATGGGGAATTCAAAGATTGGAGAGATCTTGAGAACATCATCATCAAGAACGAATTTCAAAATATTGTCTATTTAAGAGATATTGGTTCTGTGAGTTTTGGTCAAAAAGAAGCTACGAGTTACGCTAGACTAAATGGAAACCCGGTAGTAACACTTGATATCAAGAAAAAAAGTGGTGGTAACTTAATTGAAGCAGCAGCAAGTATTCAAAACATCGTTAAAAAAGCTAAAACTGCAATTTTTCCAAAAGATTTAGATGTGGTTATTACAAACGACCAGAGTAAAATGACCAAAAACATGATTACCAATTTGGAGAACAGTATTATCATGGGTGTCCTCTTGGTAGTAGGTGTACTTGTCTTTTTCTTAGGAGTAAGAAACTCACTATTTGTAGGAATAGCTATTCCATTGAGTATGCTCATGGGAATTGCAATCCTAAATTTTAGTGGAACTACGCTGAATATGATGGTTCTTTTTTCATTAATTCTAGCACTTGGGATGCTGGTCGACAATGGAATTGTGATTGTTGAAAATGTTTATCGATTATACTCGGAAAAAGGAAAAACCAAAGATCAAGCCTCTAAAGAAGGGACAGGTGAGGTTGCTACTGCGATTATTGCTTCAACAGCTACTACGGTAGCAGCTTTTATTCCTCTGATGTTTTGGCCAAGTTTGATGGGTGAATTTTTTAAATACCTACCTATCACATTGATTATTGTTCTCTCTTCTTCACTATTTGTTGCTCTTGTTGTAAACCCTGTTCTTACGTCTGATCTTATTAAGATTGGAAATTCTGAACGATCAGCAAATCGAAAGTTTTGGATTAGAAATGGCATTTTATTTTTAATATCCATTTTACTTTATTTAGGAACTAATGGAATTGCTGGCGGATTGTTTTTGGCTGCTGTGCTCATATCCATTTTAAATCGATATGGTCTCACTCCTGGTGGAAACTGGTTTATGCAAAAAATGATGCCTCGCATTGAAAACAGATACGCTCAATTTATCAAATACGCACTCACTGGCTGGAAGCCAATCCTATTTATGATTGGTATGATTATAGTCTTTATCGTCTCTATGATGACATTTGCACTAAATCCTCCACCCATTGTATTCTTCCCTGACAACCAACCGAATTATGTCAATGTTTTTATTGAAACACCCCTCGGAACAGATATTGAAACAACCAATAAAATCTCCAAAGATTTAGAAAATAGAATTACTAAAGCTGTAAAAAAAGACAGTGTTATTATCGAAGCGATTTTAACACAAGTTGGAGAGAAAACAGCTGACCCAAACGAGGGTTCTCCAAATATGGGGTCTTCTCCTAATAAAGCTCGTATCACGGTATCGTTTTTTGAATATGAAAAGCGTGTATTCTTATCTGACGTTAATACATCCGACATCATGAGCAACATCAAAGATGCCACCAAAGATTTTCCAAAAGCACAAATCACCGTTGGTAAAGATAATATGGGACCACCAGTGGGTAAACCCATCAATGTAGAAGTGAAAGGGGAAAATTACTTAACCCTTATTGAGGAAGTTGAAAAAATCAAAAAGAAGATGGAGGATGCTAACCTGAAGGGTGTCGACCAACTCAAAACAGACTTAGAATTAGGGAAACCCATGTTGGAGGTTTCCATAAATCAAGAAGCCGCAAGAAGATTTGGGTTGAGCACCATGCAAATTGCAGGAACAATCAGAACGGCTCTACTTGGAAAAGAAATTTCAAAATACAAGCAAGGTGAAGACGACTACAAAATTCAACTCCGTTTCAAAGATGAATACAGATACAATTTGAACAACCTACTGAATACACGAATAACATTTAGAAATCCGGCAAATGGTCAGATTAGTCAAGTTCCAATTTCAGCTGTGGCAACTGCCAAATACAATTCGACCTATGGGTCTATTAAACGAAAAGATATGGAAAGAGTCATTTCCATCTATTCTGAAGTTGAAGAAGGTGCCAACGCCAATGAATTAGTTGCTCAATTCAAAGACCTCCTCTCTGATCATGAAATTCGTGAGGGGTACGAATTCAAATTTACCGGTGAGCAAGAAGAACAAGCAGAGTCGATGGCTTTTCTTGGAGGAGCTATGCTAATTGCTGTCTTTCTCATTTTCTTAATCATCGTTTCTCAATTTAACTCCATAGCGGGGCCATTCATTATCTTATTATCGGTGGTAATGAGTACAGTTGGTGTGTTTTTAGCATTTTCAATCACACAGACCACATTCTCAGCCATGATGTCTGGTATTGGAATTATTTCATTGGCAGGTATTGTCGTAAATAATGCGATTGTTCTTATCGATTACACCAATTTACTCCGACAAAGAAAGAAAGCAGCTAAGGGAATGGAACAAAAAGAAGTGCTCAGTATTTCTGAGATAAAAGACACTATCATCGAATCAGGCAGAACAAGACTGAGACCTGTTTTGTTAACAGCTATTACGACAGTGCTGGGTTTATTTCCACTTGCAATTGGTTTAAACATCAATTTTGTGGGACTGCTCAGTCAAGGAAATGCAGAGTTATACTGGGGTGGACAAAATGCAGACTTCTGGGGACCCATGGCATGGGCTGTAATTTACGGACTGATTTTTTCAACGTTTCTAACGTTGGTCATTGTTCCGGTGATGTACTACCTTATGGATCGATTGACTATTTCTGTTAAGAAATTATTTAGTAAAATCAATTACCAATAAGATACCAGCTACCACCTCCATCTGCTTGTATACTTATAGATGATCCACTCAAAATAGTTGAAGTAGTTAAACCATTTGGTGTTCGAATATTAGTATTTAAGTTAATTGATGTTCCGGATCTGTTGATTAGGTAAAATAACTGACCGTGATTGTTTGAGGCAGAAGGTAAGATAACAAAACCTGTAGGAGCTACATCAAAAATAACAGTATGCTGAATCGTGTTTAAAGTTTAGTTGCTACCAGTAAAAGCTGATACAACATTTATCGGTAAAGAAGAGGGCAAATCTGCCCAACTTGAACCACCATTTACTCTCGTTAACACCTGCCCATCAGTTTGAGCAACTGAATAAAGTGAAAAGAAGAAAAATAAACTAAGTAGAGAGAGAGTTTTAGTTAGTTGTGTAGTTGTTGCATAGCAATTTTTAATTTAGATAGCCCAAAGGAAGACAAAAAACTATACATTAAAAATGACATTAATCATAAATGGCTATGATTTTTAACAAGTATTAATTTGGTAGTTATCCATTGTTAATCTAGACCCAATGTAATAACTTTGACCCACCATGAGAAAAGAAAGCAAAAAATTCTTACGTGATTACTTGAACGCTAATGCACCCACTGGTTTTGAAACTGCTGGACAAAAAGTTTGGCTGGAATACCTCAAACCCTACATCGATGAATATGAAGTGGATGTTTACGGATCCGTTGTAGGCGTGATCAACCCAGGAAAAGAATATAAAGTAGTATTAGAGGCACACGCAGACGAAATAGCGTGGTTCGTAAATTATATTGACGACAAAGGGTACATCTATGTCATCAGAAATGGAGGAAGCGACCACCAAATAGCACCGAGTATGCGTGTCAAACTACATACCAAAAAAGGAAAAGTCGATGGGGTATTTGGTTGGCCAGCCATCCATGTACGAAATCGTGAGAGAGAAGAAAAGCCGTCACTTAAAAACCTGACGATTGACGTGGGAGCATCTAATAAAAAAGAAGTGCTTGCTATGGGAATTGACGTTGGAACAGTAGTCACCTTCGATGCTGAAATGATGGAACTCAATAAAAAATATGTAGTAGCCCGTGCCATTGACAATAGAGGCGGTGGGTTTATGATTGCCGAGGTGGCGAGATTGCTAAAAGAAAATAAAAAAGAACTACCCTTTACATTATACATTGTCAATTCTGTTCAAGAAGAAATAGGTCTTCGAGGTGCAGAAATGATCAGTCGAAGGCTGAAACCCAATGTAGCAATTGTCACTGATGTAACTCACGATACACAAAGTCCCATGTATAATAAAAAAGTACAGGGAGATACTTCGTGTGGAGGTGGACCAGCAGTAACTACTGGACCGGCAGTTCAAAACAACCTTCTCCAACACATCATTGATGTAGCAGAAAAAAACAAAATAACACTTCAAAAACAAGCGGCAAGCAGAAGCACAGGTACAGATACCGATGCATTTGCCTATAGTGACATCGGTGTAGCCTCAGCTCTGGTATCACTTCCATTAAAGTATATGCATACTACCGTAGAAACTGTAGCCTACTCAGATATAGAAAATTGTATTCAATTAATGTATCACACGATATGCTCTCTAAAAGCAGGACAAGATTTTAGATACTTTAAATAAATCAAAATAACAGATAACAAAAAAGAGGCTTCCAAATTTGGAAGCCTCTTTTTGTATGTGATGTGAAGAAAATTACTTTTCTTCTTTATCTTCTTTTTTTGAAGCTGCTTTTTTAGCCGGTACTTTCTTTTTAGCAGCAGGCTTTTTCTTGGCAGTTTCTGCCTTTACTTCTTTCTTGGGAGCCTTCTTAGGAGCATCTTCTCCCTTAGGAGCTTCTTCTGAAGCAGTAGTTTCTTCCACAACAACAGCATCCTCAACTATAGGTGTTACTTCTTCTACTGGAGTTGTTTCTGCTGCAGGTGTAGCAGTAGCCGTTTTATCTGTTTTCTTACCTCTTCTAGTTCGTTTTGTACCAGATTTAGCTTTGGATTTAGAAGACTTTGCTTCAAGCATAGCCTCGTTAAAATCAACAAGCTCCATCATGCACATATCGGCATTATCTCCTAGACGATTGTGAGTCTTTAAAATACGTGTATAACCTCCTGGACGATCAGCAACCTTTGGAGCAATAGTTGTAAATAATTCATTTACTGCATCCTTGCTTTGTAAATATCCAAAAACAACCCTTCTTGAATGTGTAGTATTATCTTTT
>Ga0213866_10001271_pt1 | contig 18919 bp, 15 predicted proteins | sample PICome_11_FD_160079 | JGI IMG/M metagenome (GOLD analysis project Ga0213866, IMG submission 160079) | Coastal seawater microbial communities near Pivers Island, North Carolina, United States - PICO284 | ecosystem: Environmental > Aquatic > Marine > Coastal | place: USA: North Carolina...
CATCAGGCAGAAGGGGATCGCCTGCATGGCAAAGGGGATCGTTTCGCCCGCGGCGGGGAGGCCCGCAAAGATGGTCGCGAAGTCGGTCGAGCCGAACTGCGAGTAGCACAGGAAGATGCCGATGAGAAAGCCGAAGTCACCGATGCGGTTGACGATGAAGGCCTTCTTGGCGGCGGCGACGGCCGAGTCCTTGCCGTAGTAGTAGCCGATGAGCAGGTACGAGCAGAGCCCGACGCCCTCCCAGCCGAGGAACAGCAGCACGAGGTTGTCGGCCATGACCAGCGTGGTCATCGCGAAGATGAATAGGGCCATGGCCCCGAAGAACCGTGCGACGCCCGGGTCGCCCTTCATGTAGCCCATGGCGTAGATGGCGATGAGCGAGCCGATGCCGGTGACGACCAGCATCATGATCATCGTCAGGCCGTCGAAGTAGTAGCCGTAGTCGATCTGCAGCCCGCCTGAGTAGGTGCCGTCGCTGTTGGCGGTGCCGCCGGCGTAGATCCAGGGCTTGGTCTTGACGACGACGCCTTGGGGCATGTCGGCCTTGTTGCCGTGGTGTGCGTCGGCATCGGCGTGGGGTTCGCCTTCGTGTTCAGCCGGCTTCTCGTCGTGCTGTTGCCAGGGGACATCGATGTCGTGGCCGTGGCTGTCCTTGACCTCGCCCGGGGAGAGGAACGCGCCGACCGTGAGCACAAAGCCCGCGAGGATCGAGAGCACGCAGATCGGCCCGGCGAGCTTCTTCATGCTCGGCAACAGGCACAGCACCCCGCACAGCAGTGCGCCGAGGGCGGCGATCCACGGGATGTATACGGCGTTCTCAAGCATCAAACAAAACCAAACTCAAAACCATGAAGCGACGCGGCCTGCCGCGCGACGCGCTCTTACACTCATCCACTCATCGCGGACCACGCGCCCGCATCCAGCGTCCGCCTACGACGGAACAGCAGTACCACTAAACCCAGCGCGAGCGCCGCCTCCGCGGCCGCGATGGTCAGCACAAAGATCACAAAGGTCTGCCCGGTCACGTTACCGTGGAACAGCGCAAACGCGACGAGGGAGATCACCACGCCCTGGAACATCATCTCCGTGCACAGGAACATGATGATGAGGTTGCGTCGGGTGACAAAGCCGATGAGCCCGAGCACGAACAGGATCGCGCCGGTCATCAGGAAGTGCGACAGGGCCAGGCTGCTCAAGGCGGCCAACGTCGGCGTGGCCGAGTTCAACTGGGCCAAGCCCGGTTGGCCTACTTGGACGGTTTGTGCGCAGAGGTCGGCAAGCATCACACGGCCTCCTTCGCGTTCGCTTCGGCCCGGATGGCCTCGTCCTCGTTGGGCACGTGCGTCTTGGCGATCACTACCGCGCCGATCAGCGCGACCAGCAGGATCACGCCCGCCAGCTCGATCGCAAGCGGGTGCGACTCGAACAGGTCAAGCCCGATGCGCTCGACGTTGCTGACGGTGGTCGGCGAGGCGGAGGGCGAGGACGCGAGCTCGCTGTTCGAGCCGTCCGCCTTCAGCGCACGGTCGGCCAGGTGCGTCGCGATGATCTCGCTGTCCGTCGCCATCGCGGCGTCGGGGTTCGCGGCCACGGCGTTGGGCGAGTAGTAGACCGACAGCAGCACCGCCAGCAGCAGGAAGCCCGCGGCGCAGGCCCACAGCGGCTCGCGTGCGTAGCGGTCGTAGGCGGGGATGTCGTCTTCGTGCTCCGGCTCGTTCTGCGAGGCGAGCATGATGACGAACATGTAGGTGACCAGGATCGCGCCGCCGTAGATGATCACCATCGCGAAGGCCATGAACTCGGCCGAGAGCACGAGCAGGAGCCCGGCGCTGGCGAGGACGACCATGATGAACCAGAGGGCGGAATAGACCGGCCTGCTGTGCGTGATGACGCGCACGGCGGCGGCGATCGCGATGAAGCTGAAGACGTAGTAGTAGGCGAAGGCGACCGAGGGCAGGCCGAGCGTCTCTTCCATCAGGTGCTTAAGCAGGTCGCCGCGTAGTGCGACCGCGAGCCAGCCACCACCCAGTGCTGTGACCGCCAAGAGCGCCCCGACCGGGCGCAGGTTCCGGCCTGGCCTGGGCATCAACAGCACGAGCGCTATTGCACCGAGCACGGAGGCGAGGAAGAGGAGGATCGCGGTGGGCATTTCGCTGGTGACACGGTTCCTGAACGGCCGGCCGGCAAACCGGCCCTGAGACAGCAAAGGAGCCGCAAATTCGGCCCCTGAACGCAGTTGAAAAGGATACGGGCGGGGGGTCTGGCCAGCAAGCGGGCGGGCCGTTTTACACACCCAAAACCAACATGGGATCGAAGGCTGGTGGGTGTGGGGGCGGTTCCAAGTCAGCCAACCTACCCTTGGCAACCTTGAAGTCTGCCAACCTACCTTTGGCAACCTTCAACTGGCTCAAACGTTCTTAGAACGTGTACGAGAAGTGGCTTGTCGGGAGGGCGAGGCTCCCGCCGAGCCGGGTGTCGCAGAGCGCTTGCGGCTCGGCAGGAGCCTCGCCCTCCCGAAACCTGTTTCACGAAGACTTCTCGTACAGGCTCTTAGGCCTCTTGAGCCGTGCCGGCAGTCCTTTGGCGTTGCCTAAGCACAATGTTTTATTGGAAGCCCAACCGAATCCGAGCGCCGGTTGTGCGCATCGGCTGTCCCCAAACCGGTGAAGACGCGTGCGACGCTCGGGCGCGGCTCGACCCGCAGCCACGGCGTGAGCGGCCCGGCGCTCTGCCACGGGTTCGCGCAATCCCTTGCGCATCGTGCAAAAACGATAGCACCCACCCCTCCCCACCTCCTCCCTCCACGGGAGTAGCAGCGGTCGCCAGCAGGTTGGATGTCGTGATGGCTACTTGGCCCTCTATGAAGGGCTCGATCGCCGGAGACTTGCGCACAGTTCAAGGGGCTCAAACAGAACTTGAGCGCCTTGAACCGTGCGTGTTTGACAGCTTTCAACTGGGCCAAGGCCTGGTTGGCCCAGTTGAAGTTGGCCCAGTTGAAGTTGATGGGTTGCTTCAGCCGCCGCGTCACTACGCGGGCAGACAAAGTTTCTGGGACGCTCCGCCCAGGCGTGCCCGCGGCGGCTGCATCACCTACCCCAACTCCGGCACCGCATCAATGATCGCATGCCGGCTATGGCCCTCACGCATCGACGCCGCCTCGGGCATGATCGGGCCAAGGCGTGGCCGGTTCGGTCGGCCTCCTTGACCCGGATCGAATCCTAATTCTATTGCCGGATCGGATTGAGGGGGAAGGTCATTTATTATTCGGCGTAGCGCACGATCACAAACTCGTATTTGTTGGTCGTCTCGTCCAGGATCGTCGTCTTCATGATCCCCTCGATGAAGATGGCGTCGCCGCCCTCGTTGCGGGCGTCCTTGATCAGGTCCTTGACCAGCGACTTGAGCGACGGGAAGTCGTCTTCCCCCGACTGCCGAACCTCGACCTGGATCAGCCGGATCGCGTCCCTTGGCTTGGCGTCCTGGAGCTTCTGGTTCGGCATGCTCCCCAGGCGGCCGTTCAGCTCATCACCATAGGGCAGGTACACATCGATCGGGTGATCACTGGCCCGAGGCGGGTAGTCCTTGTCGATCAGCTTGACCGATATCGACGAGCTGGACGAAGGGTCGCCGCCATGGATCACGAGGCACCCTGGCCCGGCCAGGGTGATCGACAACAGGGTAAGTAAAAGCAGCGTCCGAGGCATGATGGGTACGTCCGTTGGGGGTCAGGCAAGTCCATACTATAAAGACTTGCGGTGTTGCAGGGTTGGTAATTAGTAACGGGTTTTTCCTACTAGTGTGGTTTGGGAGGTGAGATCGGTTAGAGCGCAAGAACAGGAGCTGGCATTTCACATGTCCGACATTTCCCAATTGAAGCCGCCCGGCTACGCCGTCGAGCGCTTGATCGAAAAACTTTACGGGCTGAACTTGTGCCGATCAAAGTAGTCCGTCCCTCTGAGGCTCAAATCGTCTTATCAGCAGCGGTCGGGCATACCTTAGGGCAACGTTTGAGTGACGCCTCGCGAGGCATGATTTGATCGTTGAGCAGGTGGGCGGTGCACCGGTCAGCCGAGGCGTCGCGCCGCGGCATCGGTTTAGCCCAACTCGGGCACCGCGTCGATGATCGCGTGGCGGCTCTGGCCTTCCTGCATCGAGGCGGCCTCGGGCATGATCGCGCCCAGAGCATGGCCCGTGCGGTCGGCCTCTTTGATCGCCTCGATCTTGTTGAAGTACGCCACCAGCGTCGCCACCACCGTCGCGTGGCTCCACGTCAGCGGGCTCACCGACAGCGGGGCGTTCGTCTCAGGGTGCACCTGCTCGGCCAGGCAGCCCGAGGGCAGCGCACGGTCCGCGACCCACTCGAGGTAGGGCGCCGCCTCGTGCACCTGCTCGAGCGTCGTGGCCTTGGCGATCTTGTAGTCGGCCATCCACAGCGTGCAGATGAACCACGGGTTGCCCGGGATGTTGTCCGTGTCCTGGCTGACCTGGTGGTAGTAGTCGTCCTCGTAGCGGGCGACGCCGCCGACCGGGGTCTTGATCGTCAGCCGGTCCTCGACCTGCAGCATCGTCTTGACGACGCGCTCGTCGTTGGCGGGCAGCAGGCCCATCGAGAAGATGGCGAACATCGATGCGTCCAGGACCTCATCGGGCTTGTGCTCGATCGTCGCGGGCACGGACCAGCCGTTGGCCGACTCGGTGACGCCTGGCAGCTGGTTGATCGCGTGGGGCAGCGTCTGCCTGGGCTCGCGGTCCTCAAAGATGTCGGACATGAACTCTGCGATCCGGCCGGTGTCCACAGGCTCGATCCGGCGGAGGAAGCGATCGTGCTTCTCCGACCACATGTGCTTGCAGAACGCGTCGCGGACCTCGCTGGCGGCCTTGGCGTAACGCCGGGCACGCTTCTGGTCGCCGAAGCACACCGCGAACTGCCAGGCGCTCTTAAGCCCGGCATAGACCGTCGCGACCGTGAACGCGTGCACGCCCCAGCGCTCCTCCCACAGGTCGTAGCTGGGCAGCGGCAGCTTCGTGTCCGGGTCGCGGTAGCGCACCAGAAACTCGGCGGCGGGCTGGACGAGCTTGACCCACAGCGGGCGGACGAACTCGATGTCTCGGTAGCGGACGTAGTGCCGCCACAGCGCCCAGATGACCAGGGCCGTTTCGTCTTCCTGGATCGGCATCTGCGGCCGACCCTTCGCATCCACCCAGGGGTGCCAGCTGGACGCTGGCGAGCCGCAGGGCGTGTACTTGTGCAGGAACATGCCCCTTCGGGTGATGACCTCTGAGCAGAACTTGTAGAAGCTCCGCGACACGTCCGGGAAGCCCCCCGCGTCGAGCGCATCGGCGACGAACGCCCCATCGCGTGGCCAGAGGTACGAGTACGTGTCACGGCTGAACTGCAGGTAGTCGCTGTCGTTGGCGGCGATGATGGCCCCGCCGTTGTCGATCTGCGTACGGACGGTCAGCAGCGAGCGTTTGTACAGGTCGTAGACCTTGTCGCTGAGCTTGGACGCGTCGCTGTCGCTGAAGTCGGTGCGGGTCGCCGCGAGCCAGAGCTTCCAGTACGCGGTCGTGCGGTCGATGACGTTCTGCGGCCCCTCGCGGTGCAGGAACTTGTGGATCTCTTCGCAGTCGCTGTAGTTCTTCCCGCAGCCGATGACCAGGTACGCGACGCGTGTGTCGTTGGCCGGTAGCTGCACGGAGCAGAGGATGGTCGAGTCAACCGCGCCCTGCGCGATGGGGTTCATGCCCAGCACGCCGTCTTCTGCATCGCGCCAGGTGCCTTCCGCGCCGCCGAAGCCCGCGTTGCCCGTGGCGTACTGGTCGGTCTGCTGTTCGCCGTCGAGGTAGAAGCTCGTGGTGATGTAGCGTTCTTTGCGGTAGTGGATGACGCTGCGGAGTTGCGGGTCGTAGTACGCGGTGTCGCCGACCTTGAACCCGTACATCTGGAAGTCGTGGTGGTGCAGCAGCCTGACCTCGCGGTCCTCGTCCGTGAGGTTGGTCACCTCGATACGGCGGACCATGATCGGCCGGTGGTAGTCAACGACGTCCGTGCAGGTGAGCTTGACCATCAGCTCGTCGTTGGTCATCTCCACCCGCGTCGCGAGGGTGTCGGCCTGGTACTTGCGTTCGATGTGCCAGCCCTTGTCGGACCAGTACATGCGCTTGCGTCGCTTCTCGCCGGCGTCGCCAAGCCGGGCATGCGGGATCGTGCCCCAGACGCCGAAGCGGCAGGGCTGACCGCCGGCGTGGTTCTCCTGGCCGACGTGCGGGTAGTAGAGGTCGCGGATCTGGTAGTTCTGGTCGAAGGTGACCAGCATCTGTCCGTTGCCGACGGGGATATCGCGAGGCATCCGTGCTCCCGTGATCGAGGGGTTCAATGGTCACGGCCACAAGGTGCGGCCGCTAATTGCGGGATTGTAGAGCAAACCCGGCTTCATGGCTGTCAACAGGGGGCTGGCCCGTTGCCTGCATGACCGTGGCAACCGGCGTCTTGCCGTCATTCCCGCGCAGGCGGGAATCCACGAGTAGGCGTCATCCTGGACCCCCGCCTGCGCGGGGGGTGACGAGTCATGATCCGGGATGCTGCAGTTTCAACTTGGCCAACCTGACCTTGACTCAATTCAACTGGGCCACCCAGTGCTTGGCCCAGTTGAATTGAGTCAACCGACCGCAGCCGCCACTTCACAAGAGAAAAACCGCCGAGGCAACGCTCGGCGGTTTTGGTTGTTTGTTTTAATTGAAGCTTTATCCGCGTCGCCGACGTGCGACCAGTAGACCGCCCAGCCCCAGCAGGGCCAGCGACGAAGGCTCGGGCGTGACCGTCAGGACTTCGGAGACCGCGTACAGGCCCTTCTCGTCGCCCTGGCCGATGTTAAACCGGTTGATCCAGTGGGCGCCGGAGGTGAAGTTCCACAGGCCGGTGCGCGTTGTGCCGCTGGCGGCACCGAGTTCGTAGCCGGACACGCCCTCGCCAACGCTGTTGGAACCGGTCCAGACGCTGGTGTAGTCGCCGCCGTCGAACGGGGCGGTGAGCTGGTCGTCGATGTTGATTCTGTTGTCGTGCGTGTTGGAGCCGTACAGGTCGGCGTAGTCGTCGGCGACCAGGGAGGTGCCGTTGAGCAGCCAGAAGCTCTCGCCCGGGCCGTCAGTGGCGGAGTTGGTGTTCGTGTTGTCGCGGGCATCGACGGTCTCGGTCGAGGCCATGGCCTTCCAGGTCACCGAGCTGAGCGTGCCGATCACGCTGCCGGCGGCGTGTGACTGGACGAACGTGTTGTAGTCGGCGATGTTCGAAGAGGTCGCGTCGCGGCCGGTGCTGGTCGCGAAGATCAGCCGATAGGTGTCGCCAGCTTCAAAAGCCACGCCGGTCGCGGGGTTGATCTGGGAAACATCAAGGACGCCCAGTTGGCCGGCGATGACCGCGGCGTTGGCTTGAGAGCCCACGGCAGCGAGCAGTGCCGAGGCGGCAAAGGTCAGGATCGTTTTCTTATTCAACATTCTCTGTTCTCCAGTCGTAACAATTGAGATGGGTGTCCTTCGGTCCGGCGTGACGCGCTGCCTCGCTGGTGTCCTTCTACTTCTTACGGCATAAGCATACAGGCGTAGCGGGGTGGGTAGACCGTTTTTCCTTGCTTTTACAGGAAATAGCGCACAGCAATTAACCCCTTCGGTGGAGCTGGCTGCATGCCGCGTCCGCGTGTTGATCGTGTCGGCTGCGGTGCATCAGTGCGCAACAAAAACCGCCGAGGATCGCTCGGCGGCTTTCATTAAATCAATGGAGTTGTCCGCGTTGGCTTACCCGCGTCGTCGTCTTGCGAGCATCAGGCCGCCCAGGCCGAGCAGGGCGAGGGACGAGGGCTCGGGGACGACCTCAATTGTGAAACTCGACATTGCGACGCCACTACCGCCGCCAGAGTTTCTACGCATCGTCATAGACGTGTCCGCGGCAACCGATGAAAAGGTCCCCGTCGAGAAGTCATAAACACCCGTCCCGAAGATACTAAAAGTGCCTGTCGTGCCATTACTGGAGAATGACCAGGCGTTTGCACCTGCACCGCCGCTCTGACCCGTTAGATCATTCGCCCACGCTGTGGATGTAAGGGTGATCCCGGTGCTGGTGTTGTTGGAAAACTCCATCCCGAGCCAATCGATCTCTTGGTCAAATGAGAACTCCATCCCTTGGGAGGGGTCGCCCCACTTGTCGTTGCCGATCCCCATCGAGTCTGCGTCCATGCCGATCGAGGTGTCGCCGGAGTTGCCTGCGATGTTGGATTGAACGCGAATAAACGCCATATCGATGGTTCCCGCGCCATCGTCTGAGCTCAAGGTCAGCGTCCTGGTGTCACCTGCGCTGGCACCTTCGAGCACCGCCGCGTCGCCTTCGTTCGTGGCCAGCGTTTTGGGCGAGGAATCGTTCGTCAAGAACACGGTCGCCGCATTCGCTTGGGTTGCGCCGCCAAGTAACAGTGCTGCGACAGCGGTGCTGAGGAGCTGCTTTGCGTTAAACATGATGTACATCCTTGAAGTATTTAGAGAGGTCTCTTCATCCCGCGGCGTTTTGGCCGCTCCGCGTATCTATTACGGCCCAGCACATCGCTTCTTTCAACGGTTTTTCACTAAATTGCACAAAAATAACACTTACCGGTTGGTTTCATGGGGGCCTCGCTTTTTGCCGCCACGGACTCAACCCGGCCAACCCCGCTTGGCCGCCTTGCTAAACTGTCTGCACACTCGATCAGGACGCCTCAGAGCCCCCGGAAGTCCCCCATGCCCCAGATCACGATTGATGGCCGACCCTGCGACTACGACGGCGAGAAGAAGCCGACGATCCTCCAAGTTGCGCTCGATAACGGCATTGAGGTCCCGCATTACTGCTACCACGATGGGCTCTCGATCGCCGCGTCCTGCCGGATCTGCCTGGCGGAGGTCGCTCAGCCCAACCCGCGCAACGACGGCGAACTCGAGCTGATCCCCAAGCTCCTGCCCACCTGCCAGACCCCGGCCGTCGAAGGCTCGGAGGTCTACACGCAATCGCCCAAGGCGATCGGCAACCAGAAGGCCGTGATGGAGCTCTTGCTCATCAACCACCCGCTGGACTGCCCGGTCTGCGACCAGGCCGGCGAGTGCTCGCTGCAGGACTACAGCTACAAGTACGGCCGGGGCGAGTCGCGCTTCGAAGAAAACAAGATCAAGCAGCCCAAGAAAGACCTGGGCCCCAACGTCCTGCTGTACTCGGACCGCTGCATCATGTGTACCCGCTGCCAGCGGTTCACCGATGAGGTCACGGGCACCGGCGAGATCGGCATCTTCGGCCGAGGGTCCAGCGAACAGATCGATGTGTTCCCCGGCAAGCCCTTGGACAACGAGCTGTCGGGCAACGTGATCGATATCTGCCCGGTCGGGGCGCTGTTGGATAAAGACTTCCTGATGACCATGCGTGTCTGGAATCTGCAGAGCACGCCGAGCATCGATGGCATCACCGCCAGCGGCGACAACCTCTGGCTGGAGCACAACGACGAGACGATCCGCCGGGTCAAGCCGCGCACTAATCTTGATGTCAACAACTGGTGGACGAGCGACGAGATCCGCTACGGCTGGAAGTTCGTGCACAGCCCCGACCGCCTGACCACGCCTTCCATCAAGGGCGAGGGCCAGCTCGGCAGCCGACAGGACGTTAACTGGAACGACGGGCTCAGCGCCGCCATCACCAGCCTGCGTGAAGTCACCGACCAGTACGGCTCGGGCTCGCTGGCCGTCGTCGTCAGCCCGATGCTCGCGTGTGAAGAGGCGTACCTGCTGGCCAAGGCTGTGGTCGCACTGGATAAGAACGCGACGCTCGCGGTCGGCCCGGTGCCCACGAATGGCGAAGACAAGACGTTCCCCGGCGGGTACACGATCTACGCGGAAAAGGCGCCCAACGCCCGCGGCGTCCGACGGGCGCTCGAGCAGATCAGCGACGAGGTACTTAGCTTCGACGAGCTTATCGACAACGCCGGCCAGGTCTCGGGCCTGGTCCTCACCGGCAACTACCCCAGCGACTGGGCGACGCCGGCGATCGTGACGTTCATCGAGAGCCGGTTCACGGTGCTGCTGGACACGCTGCCGGGCCCGGCATATGACGCGGCGGACGTGGTGCTGCCCTCGTGCACCTGGGCGGAGAAGGCGGGCACGTTCGAGAACGTAAACAACCGTCTGCAGGGATTTGAGCAAGCGATCGCGGCCAAGGAGTTCAGCCGGGCCGAAGGACAGATCGCCCTGGACCTCATCCACGTCGCGACCGGCGAGGCACGCCAGGTCTACGAGCCGATGACCCTGCATGCAGAGATGGGCGACGCATTCGCGACCGACATCCTTCAGCCCGCTTCCCCCCGCGAAGCGGTGAGTGAAGTGCAGTACGTGCAGCTGTGATCGCGTGGCGATGAAGCGCCGCGGCTTGCCGCGTGAGCGCCGCATCTAAAACAGATCTACAACGCACCCATGAAAAAACGCGGCATTGCCGCGTCGCTTCACTTAGTACTTGAATTGGAATCAAACATTGGCCGTCGTCACCGCGTCGGGTCTTCGACGTGTGCGACCTTGGCCTCGTCGAATCGCAGCGCCGCAGTGGTGGGGATCATCTTCTCCCATGCATCGTTGTTGGAGAGCTGCTCGTTGCCGTCGTGGTAGGACCAGTCGGGCTCGACGGGCGAGACAACCGAGCGTTCGGCCTGGCATCCGCCAAGGACAACGCCGGCGACGGCGAGGAGGGCGAGGCTCAGGGTTCGTGGGACTGACATCTGCATGAACGTTCCTTTCGACGCCTCGAAGGGCTGCTGGCCTGACCAGCTTGCCTCCGGTTACGTCGGGCGGCGCTCGCCTGGCGGTCGAGCGTGTCGCTGGGGCTTGCGGCTTATCGGCCAGTGCCAGGAGACAAAGGACGAAAACCAACCCAGTTAAATTACTTGTGGCGTCCTGCCTGATCGGGGGGGGCTTACACTACGGGGGTGTTACTCCGGGGAAGCGTCGAAAATATCGGACGCTCAGGCGAAGTCAAGGACGGGTTTTTGCTTTTATGGCCGATCCCAAGCCCCTACAACCCCTACTCTTTGCCCAAGCCCTGACAGGCCAGCGGCTTACGGTGGACCGCCCGCCTGCGCAAAAAATCCGTGAGTACAGGCCAGGCCTCTCAATCTGCTGCCTCGGGTCCGGCTCCGGGGGCAACTGCACCGCGCTGCGCCTCACCGAGACCGACGGCTCACGCGACGTCCTGCTCCTGGACGCGGGCTTCGGCAAGCGACGCACCACGACCAAGCTCAACGAGGCCGGCGTCGGCTGGCGACACGTCCGGGCCGTCCTGCTCAGCCACCTGGACCGCGACCACTTCAAGCCCGCGCTCACCAGGACACTCGTCGAGCACGGCGTCACCGTCCACCTGCACCACTGGCACCTCGACGAACTCGCACAAGCCAGGGGCACCCAGCCGCTCTTTGATGCGGGCTTGGTGGAGCCCTTCGGCGATGGCGCCCTCATGCCCATGCCCGGCGTCACCGCCACGACGACGCGCCTCCAACACGACATGCAGGGCACCATCGGCTACCGCCTGTCCACACGCTTCGGCGACGTCGGCTTTGCGACCGACCTGGGCCACGCGCCCCGGAAGCTGATCGATCACTTCGCGGGTGTTGATGTGTTGTGCATCGAGTCCAACTACGACGAGAAGATGACGATCAACTCAAGCCGCCCGGTCTGGGTCAACCGCCGCAACCTCTCCGACTCCGGCCACCTGAGCAACGAGCAGGCCTACGAGGCGGTGCAGCAGATCCGCGACAAGAGCCCGCACGGCAACCCGCGTCACGTCGTCCTCCTGCACCGCAGCCAGCAGTGCAACCACCCGATGAAGGTAAAACGCGTCTTCGAGCGCGACCCGGAGCTGAGTAAACGCGTGACCCTGACGGATCAACGCAAGCGCACACGATGGATCAACCTCAAGCCGATGCACCGCATGCAACGCGAGCAGATGACGCTGGCGGGGTGAGCGCAATCATGAAGCGTCGCGGCTTGCCGCGTGATGTGGCCACAGAGCATGCGCACAAACCGTTCAACCATGCCACCCTACGCTTGGCAGAGTTCAACCCCCGAACATCGCTTCAAGAATCACATCGCGCACCGCCGCGCAGGGCAGCGTCTCGCCAGCATGCGCGGCGCCGAGCATCACCGGCTGAAGGGCCGGCTCGTTATCGATCCGCCCGTGCGTTCCTTTCACCAACGACGCGTCCAGCGGGATCACATCCATCAGCTGACGGAAACCCAGCTTCTTCTTCAAGAGCTTGAACGCGATCGCGGGCATCGATGCTTCGCTAAACAGTTCGCGCGGGTCGTAGCCCGGCTTACGGTGGATGTCCACGCAGTTGGCGAAGTCCGGCTTGCTCGCCTCGTCCAGCCAGTAGTCGTGGGTGAACCACTTGCCCTTGTCCGCGATCAGCACGTACCGCCCGGCCCGCTCGTGGTTGATCTGCGTCACCTCGCAGCCGGCAAACACCGCGTCGTCCACCGTCACGCCCGGCTTGCAGTACACGTGTGCCACCTGATGGTCCGACACAGCGAACGCGTCGCTCGCCCCGGCATCGAGCAGCTCGTGCCCGCCCTCGTTGCGCACCGCCAGCAGCCCCGCCTTGCGCAGACGCCGGTTGATATCGATGTGCCCGGTCGCTTCTTCGATGCCGTACTCGCTGACAACGATCACCTTCGTGTCGCGCTTCTGGAAGTAGTCGATCAGGTCACCCGCGACGTCATCGACGTCTTTCACGTGCTGCGGGATGTTAGGGTGTGCCGGTCCAAGTTTTTGCAGGCCGTAGTCCAGGTGCGGGAGGTAGACCAGCGTCAGCGTCGGGTCGAACTTCTCAACGCTGTGCATCGTCGCGTCCGCGATCCAGCGGGTGGACTCGATGCCCGCCATCGGGCCCCAGAACTTGAACAGCGGGAACTGCCCGAGCTTGTCTTGCAGCTCGTCACGCAGCGACCCGGGGTGGGTGTAGCAGTCGGGGACCTTTCGGCCGTCCGCCTTGTACTGCGGTCGCGGCGTGATCGAGTAGTCCACCGACGAGTACATGTTGTACCACCAGAAGCTGTTGAGGCAGGTCACCGATGGGTCGCGCTGCTTGGCGGTTTCCCAGACCTTCTCGCCCTGGATGAGCTTGTTGGACTGCTTCCAGAACTGGACTTCTTGTTGTTCGTGGTTGAACCACCCGTTGCCGACGACGCCGTGGGCGGAGACGGGTTGGCCGGTGAGCATGGACGACTGGACCGAGCAGGTGACGGCGGGGAGCACGGGTGTGATCGTGGCTTGCTCGCCCAGCGCGCTGATCTTCGGCGCGTGTTCGAGCAGTGAGGCGGACAGGCCCACGACATTGAGGATGGCGACATTCTGAGGCATGAACGAGAGTGTACCTTCCGCCTAACGCCCGGCGGTAGCCACCGCCGGGCTTTGCAGTCACCGTTATGACCCCGCGACCTTGCGGTGTGCCAGCTTCGTCATCCCCGCGCACGCGATGCAGAACAGCGATACAGGCCAGAGCCCCATCGCCGCCAGCCACACCGCATCCAGCAACGGCATCGCCGCGATCATGTTCATGATCGTCTTGGTTCCGGCAAAGCGGTTCCCCTCCATCTCACGCCTCGCGACGATGGAGATCAGCGCCGTGTACACGATCAGCGTCACCGCTGGACCTGCCACGAACAACCACCACGCCGCCTCCATCGCTGGGGGTTGTTTGACCGACGCCGCCGAGATCACCACGAGCCCGCGGCACAACCCCATCAGCAAGACCGAGCGAGCGGTGCGCTGGTGCGTCACGTTGTAGCTGACGATCGCAAGCGCAAGCACCGCGGCAAACGCCGTCGCCCGCCAGGGCGCGTATTCGAACCAGTAGAAGCTGTTCTCAAAGAGCCAGACGCCGAATACACCTACCAGCAGCGCGATGACGGAGAGACGCAGTGCTGTCTTGGCTCGCACCCGCCCCGAGGGGATCGGTCGGCCCGGGCGCTCTTCTGCATCGACTCCGCGGTCGATATAGTCGTTGAGGATCATTCCGCCGCTGTAAAGCAGGCTGAACGGCACGGAGAGCATCACTATCAGCAGCAGCGCATTCCACGGTTCGTGTGTGATGGCTTCGATCAGGTCGCGACTGGATTGTCGGCCGCCCCAGGGGCTATTAGGCCGAACCATACCGAACACCTGTGCGCCGGCGAAATAGCCCAGCACCGCGTTAGACCAAACCGTCGGCAGGTTCGAGATACGACACAGCTCAAGCAGGGCACGGAGTTTCATGGATCAATCGCTCGGCTTTCCGTATGTCTCGCGCACCCACTTCAACTCGTCCGCGATCCCGTCGGCCAGCTCCTCGCGTTGCAGTTCGCTCGGCAGCACGTTCCACGCATAGGTCTCGACCTCGTAGTGGTGCAGCTCGTCATCGAGCGCCGCGGCCTTGAGGAATGCGCCGATCTCTTTCTGGGTTGTGCCGAGGTGTCCGAAGGTGTCGACGTACACCGGCACGTGGAAATGGATGCGCCACTCGCCGCGGGGCTCGTCGTCGAACTTGGCGAGCGCGTCGGGCAGGTCGTCGAAGTACTGCACGGCGCCGTTGTCCTGCCGCACGCAGGTCTGGTGCATGTACCGGTCCTCGGCGAAGGACTTGAGCTGGGTCAAGGCTGCCAACCGGTCGTTGCCAGACTTCGAATCGAAGTCGACCGACACCGCTGAGCTGAGCTGGACCTTGCCGACGTGCAGGCCCAGCGTGCGGTAGGTCTGGATGGCTTCGCGCTGCGGCTCGAACATCACTGCCGAGTGGCAGACATCGTGGCACACCCGCAGGTACCCGCGGATGCTCACATCGTCCGGCGAGTCGAGCAGGTACTGGCTGAAGAAGTCCGTCACGTCCGTCGCGGTGTCGAGGATGCAGCCGGGTTCGGGCTCGATGTCGATGTGGATGTGCTTGCCGGTGTCCAACTCGAGGCGGGCGAGCTCGTGGACCAGGTCGTGCAGTCGGCCGGCCGAAGCGGACTTGATGCGGTGCAGATCGCTGTCGGTCCCGCCGCTGTGGGCCGGCCAACCTAGCGGCAGGGTGGAGATGCTGCCCTCGGCATCGTCGGGCAACAGCTCGGCCAACACTTTCGCGAGGGTCAGCGTGTAGTCGTAGCGCTCGGCGGTGGTCCAGTCGGGCTGATAGACCCGGGTCTTGACGACGTCTTCGTGGAAGTTGCCGTAGGGAAAACCGTTGACGGTGTAGACGATGAGCCCGAGGCCCGCCATCCACGATTTGAGGTCGCTTAGCGCCTCGCGATTGTCCAACGTATACCGCGCCGCTTCGGCCGAGAGCCAGAGCCCCACGCCCATCGGCTCGCTGGGGCTGACGCGCTGCTTGACGGGCACGGCGTACCGCAGCAGGTTGCTCCGCATCTCGTCAAACGTCGCCCCCGCATGCACGTTGGTGCAGTAGCCGAGCGTCGTGTTGGGGCCGAGGACGTTGAGCATGACGCGTATTGTATTGAACTGTTTAGCGGAGCGGCTTTGCCGCGAATCACGGCAAGCCGTGACGCTAAACGGCGCATGAATCACTCGCCCGTGTTAAACCGCCCGCTCTGCGAAAGGAACTTCAGCGGGTTGTCGTAGCTGATCTGCTCGATCGTCTGCGTCGTGTGGCCGCGGAGCTTCATCTCCTGCTGGCACTTGGGCACGGCCAATGGGTCCGAGCAGCCCCAGTCGCCCGCGGAGTTGATCCAAAGCCGCTCGGTCCCGCTCATCTCGATGATGTCGGCCGCTCGCTGCGGGGTCATCTTCGAGTCGGGGTACAGCGTCATGCCCGCCCAGTGGCCGCGGTCCAGGACGTGCTCGTAGGTGTGTTCTTCGACGTGGTCGATGAGCACTCGACCCGGGTCTATCGAGCCGTGGTTCTTGATCGCGTCCATGATCAGCTTGGTGCCCTTGAGCTTGTCCTCCAGGTGCGGGGTGTGTACGAGGATGAGCTGGTCGTGCTGGGCGGCGAGGTCGATCTGGGCCTCGAGGATCTCCAGTTCGTTCTTGGAGTTCTTATTGAGCCCGATCTCGCCGATGCCTAAGACGTTGGGCTTGTCCAGGAAGTCGGGGATCAGTCCGATGACCTCGCGGGCGAAGCCGGGGTCTTCTGCTTCCTTGGGGTTGATGCACAGCCAGCAGTGGTGGGCGATGCCGAATTGGGCGGCCCGCTTTGGCTCGGTGTCGGTGAGCTGGACGTAGTAGTCGTAGAAGCCCTGTGCGCTGTTGCGGTCGAATCCCGCCCAGAACGCCGGCTCGGTGACCGCGACGCAGCCGGCCATCGCCATGCGCTGGTAGTCGTCGGTGGTCCGGCTGACCATATGGATGTGCGGGTCGATGTACTTCATCTAGGGAGTCGGGAATAGGGGGTAGGGAATAGGTTCCTACTCTGGCTTGTAGGCACCGTCCGCGCCCTTCATCGGGGCCTTTTCGATGGGGGTCTCGGTCGGGTCGCTGAAGAGTTCGAGGACGCGCTTGGCGCGCTCGCCTTTCTCGTCGATGAGCAGCTGGATCGCACGCTGCATCGCTTCGACGCGGAAGTCGTCATCCTGTGATTCGGGAGCGGCGCTGCGGTCGAGCCGGTCGAGGAAGGCGGCGACATCGAGCAGCTTGGCGCGGTGCTCCATGAAGTAGCGATCGACGACCTTGTCGCGCGGCATCGGGCAGGTGGGTTGTTCGTTGGGATCAGCCATGTTGGGCCGTCCAGTTTAGCCGACGGGCGTGGCCTGAGCGATCTCGCGGAGCTTGCCCAGTGCGGCGGCCATGGTGTCGCGGTCGATCTCGTGGACGTTGACGGGCTTGCCGATCCCCTCGATGAGGGTGATGGTCAGCTGCCCGCCGAGGTGTTCGCGGAACTCGTCGAGGCCGGCGAGCAGGGTGTCGGCGTCGTCCATGGCGGGGTGGTAGAGGTCAAAGCCGAGCGTTGCAAGGGTGCTGCGGATGTCGTGTGCGGCCTGAGCGTCGAGCATGCCCATGAGCTCGCAATAGGTCACGTCGAGCGCGAGGCCCAGTGCGACGCCCTCGCCATGCTTGATGGCGAAGTTGGTGAGCTGCTCGAGCTTGTGCCCGGACCAGTGGCCGAAGTCCAGCGGGCGGGCGGTGGTCATCTCGAACGGGTCGCCGCCGAAGGCGATGTGGTCCAGGTGTAGGTGCGCGGAACGCTGGATGACGTCGTCGGCCAATGCGCCGTCGCGCTTCCCGAGCATGTCGGCGCGCTTGCTGATCAATCGGTAGAGCCCAGCGTCTTTGAGCAGACCGACCTTCACCGCTTCGCTCAGCCCGCTGCGCCACTCGCGGTCGTCGAGCGTATCCAGCAGGGTAAGGTCGTTGACGACGGCCCATGGCACGGCGAAGGCGCCGATGAAGTTCTTCTTGCCGAACATGTTCACGCTGTTCTTCACGCCGACGCCGGAGTCTGCCTGAGCGAGCGTGGTGGTGGGCATGCGGACGAGGCGGACGCCGCGGTGCGCGGTCGCAGCCGCGAAGCCGACCATGTCCAGGACGGCGCCGCCGCCGATGACAAGGATGTAGGAGTGGCGGTCGATGTGGTGCTTGTCGATCTCGCCTAAAAAGGTCTCGAGGTTGGAGAGGTCGTTCTTGCAGTCCTCGCCGCCGACTACGGCGCGGAAGCCGACGAGCTTGGGCAGGGCGTCGGCGTTGGCGGCAAAGTAGGCTTCGATCTTTTGCTGCAGGTCGGGCATCGCCTCGACCATGCCCTGGTCGACCGCGACGAGCACCTTCTGTGCGGACCGCCCGTCGAGCTCGAACACGTCCGCGAGTGAGCTGTTGTCGGGTGCAAACGCGTCGCGGGTGAAGCGGGCGCGGTGGGGCAGGGATAGTGTGATGGCGGGATCGTTGGGCAAGGCAGGCCTTTGGTTGAGTCTTTATTGTGCCGTGGCGGCCTGGGCGTCGTGCAGCTTCTGCAGGTCGTCCCAGTAATTGGGGTAGGTCTTGTTGACGCAGTCGGGGTCGTTGATGGTGACGGTGCCGGCGGGGGCGGCCAGGCCGATCACGCTGAAAGCCATCGCCATGCGGTGGTCGTCATAGGTATCGACGGCGGCGGGGGTGAGGGTATTACCCGCGGGCGGCGTGATGAGGATGTCGTCGCCCCTGAGCTCAACCTGGGCACCGAGCTTGGTCAGCTCGACGCGGATGGCCTCCATGCGGTCGGTTTCTTTGACCCGGAGGTTGCCGACCTTTCGGATGCGGGTGGGCCCGTCGGCGAGGATGGCGAGGGCGGCGAGGGTCTGGGCCATGTCGGGCATCTGGTTGAGCCGGACATCGACGCCCTTGAGCCTGCCCGACGTTGGGGCGGTGATGGTCGTGGTGTGGGTGCGCTGATCGACATTGCAGCCCATCAGCCCGAGCACCATGCAGAAGTCGGCATCGCCCTGGACAGACTCGCTGCCGAGGTGGTTGATGGTGCAGCTGGAGCCGGGCACGGCTGCGGCGGCGGCGAGGAAGTATGACGCGTTGGAGGCGTCGGGCTCGATCGTATACGCCTTAGCCTTGTATTCGGCGGCGGTGACGCGCACGGCATTTTTCTTCGGCCCGCCCCATTCGTGCTTGACGCCGAAGTGCTTCATCAGCTTCAGCGTCATCTTGATGTAGGGGAGCGAGGTGATTGGGCCGTCGAACGTGAGCGTGACGCCGCGCGGTGTGCAGGGGGCCGCGATCAGCAGCGCGCTGATGAACTGCGACGAGAGCGTCGGCTCGAGCGTGATGAACCCGCCCTCGAAGTACGGGCTGTCGTTGATCTTCAGCGGGGGGAAGCCCTCTTCGGCGAGGTAGTCGATCTCCGCGCCGAGCTGGCGCAGCGGCTCGACGAGTTCGCCGATAGGGCGCTCGCGCATGCGCGGGATGCCGTCGCGGGTG
>Ga0213866_10001272_pt1 | contig 18911 bp, 14 predicted proteins | sample PICome_11_FD_160079 | JGI IMG/M metagenome (GOLD analysis project Ga0213866, IMG submission 160079) | Coastal seawater microbial communities near Pivers Island, North Carolina, United States - PICO284 | ecosystem: Environmental > Aquatic > Marine > Coastal | place: USA: North Carolina...
GCCGAGTTAATGACGCAATGCGGGCCGGGCAGTCTGCGATGGACGCGGTGACCGGTGTACTGCAAAACATGATTGAGCGCGACCCCGCCAACGCCCTGCGGGGCCTGTGCCTGATCGCCATCGATCGCCAGGGGCGCGTCGGCGCCGCCACGACGCGGACCGACAACCACCGGTTCGAGTACCACGTGTGCAGGGCCGGGGAATTTGAGCTCGTTGAGCCGACGCCGGTGGCATGACTCGCATCGCGTTGTCGGCGCGTTACACTGCGTCTCGCGATCGATCGGCACGCACATTCGTCTCAATCAAACGACCTCCAAGGGGAACCCCATGAAAACGTTGACCACTCCTCGGCTCGCGTTGGCGATTCTTTTTTTACTGGTCGGTTGTGGCGGCTCGTCCGTTGACCTGCCCGAATCGGTCATCACCGAGGACACGTACGCGTTGCAGTGGACCGACTTCTCTGCAATCGATCCAGACGCGGGCGTCAAGGCCTTCAACCGCTTGGCCGACGACATCGATGACGACCAGCCCAAGGCCCGCCTGTGGATGTCGATGCAGGCCGACCTGATTCAGACCGACTACACCGAGCGGTGGGAGGCCTTCACCGAGGCTGGCTGCACGGGTATGCTCAAAGTCTTCTACGCGGTCCCGACAACGACAGGCGAGGGCGATTTTCAGACGATGCGCATCTCGTACCAGAAGCACATGTTTATCAAGGCCGACAAAGATGCGGACGACGACGAGTTGGTCAAGGCGCTCGCGGGATTTGCCGAGGCGGATGGCAACGCCAGCCTGAAGCTTGTCGCGGTCGGCGAAGACACCGGCTGGTTCTGGCTGACCCGCGAGGCCGCGACGGCTAGTTCGCCGAAGATGCCCGAGGGTGCAAACGAAAAAGCACTGGCCGCGATGAAGGGGTTGATGGATGATGGGGGCGATGCGCCGATGGTCACCGTCTGGAGGCCTGTTGGCCCGATTACCGACAAGCTCGATGAGGAGCTGGAGCGTGACGATCTGGACGACGACCGGAAGACCGAGCTGGAACTCGCCAAGTCGATGCAGTCGGTGGTGATGACCTGCTCGTCCGGCCGCGGCGCGACAACGGATACAACGATCACGTTCGCAGAGTCCGAAGACGCCAAGGCCTTCGCCGAGCGGGAGAACGCGGACTCACCTCAACTGAAAGCCGCGCTCAAGCAGCTCATGATCGGTTCCGAGAACCCGCCGCACCCTTCGGTCATCGATGACTTGGTGGAAGACAACGAGTTCCGTGTAAGCGGAAAAACCGCGTCTGTCGAGCTCGATGCAGGCGCGGTCGAGAGCATGATGCTGTTGATGGGCGCCCGGCTTGGGGCGGGCGGTGACATGACCGCGCCGCCGCACGCGGACATCAGTTCGGCGCTGCGGCTGCCTTCGGGGGCGGATGTGCCCGGCGTTATGTCGTGCTACAACCGGCTGGTCTTCGGGCGATACAACCTGCCGCAGTAATACCCGGCGGCACCGCCGAGCCATCACATCACGCAGATTCAAAGCGTGATCCGTGTTACAGGCTCCGCAGCGCGTGGATCATCTCGGTGACTTTTGCGCGGTCGGTCGTGTGGTAAGCCCCCTGATCCGGCGGCGCTTCGCTGAATCGTACCGATGGGTTGAGCGCCCCCGTGGGGTCCGGTGTTATTGATCGCAGCGAGGCGTGGACCTGCGTACAGCCTGTCGCACGGACCAGTTCGTTGACATTGTCGGGTCGGATCCCGCTGCCGGGCAGCACTTCGATCTGTCCATCCGCATACTCAATGAGGGAGCGGATCACCTTGGCGCCCTGTTGTGCCGTGGCCGCGCCGCCGCTGGTCAGCACGCGCGTGAAGCCCAGGCTGATCAGCGTCTGCAATGCCGCGATCGGTTCGGGGGTGAGGTCGAACGCGCGATGGAAGACGGCCTGTCGTCCCGCCTCCAGCACGGGCTGAATCAAAGCGCGGTTGGCTTCTTCGTTGATGTGCCCTCTCGGTTGGAGCACACCCAGCGCGACGCCGTCGACGCCTGCACTGATCAGCTTGTCAATGTCGCGCCGCATCACCGCAAGATCGTTTGGCTCGTACGCGAACCCGCCGGGCCGGGGGCGGACCATCGCGATCACGTCGCAGCCTGTTGTTTTCAAGCCCTGCACGACGCACTCGACGAGCCCGATTGAGGGCGTCAGCCCGCCTAGCTCAAGGGCGCTGTTGAGCTCGATGCGTGCGGCACCACACTGCGCCGCCGTTCTCGCGTCATCGAGCGCAGCGACACAGACTTCGAGCTTGCAGGGCGGGGGCCCATTGTCATTAGCCATGGTTTTTTGCCTGCTGTTCGGTCCGGCGTTTAAACTGTGCCGTCGCCGCGATGGTATAGATGGGTCTATCGTCACCAAGCGATTCACATGCGAACGCATTGTCTTCAAGCACCGCGATCGGCTTCGTAGCCCGGCGGTAGACCCCGGCCTGCTTCTCGATCCGCTCGACACGGACGGTGCTTCCGTTGAGGGCGGCACACCACGGCCGACCTGGGAACGTGAAGGCCCCGGTATTAATGATGGTTCGGCCATCTTTGCGCCAAAGGCCGGGCCTGTGCGAGTGGCCCACGATGAGCAGCTTTGTTTGTGGGGTGTAGCGCTCGATGAACCGCATCGCGATCTTCGGCTCCCGCAGCCAGTACCAGATCACGGGCGGCACCTCCCACGGCCTAGTCAGCGCGCGTACCGCGCTGCTCTCGCCACGATTGGATAACACGTACTCTTCCAGAAATTCGCTGTGCCCCACGTGCTGAGCGATGGACAGGCGGGTGTGCAGGTCATCGCGGTCGTCGGGGTCAGCCTCGGCCAACGCGAGCCGGGTCAGCCGCTTCATTGTCTTGGCGGACTTGGTCCAAGGCGCTACCGCGTCGTGTAGCGCGTCGCCGTGCATGATCAGGCCCTGCCCGTCAGCCCACTGGATGCAGCGTCGATCGGTCAGGTAGGCGTCATGATTGCCCGAGATGAGTGTGAGCCTCACGCCGTCGCGCCGCGTCAGGTCATCGAGCCGATCGATCTCGCGGACCGCTGCGTTACGCAGCCAGGGGATCTGGATCTCTGCGACGTCGCCGTTGATGATCAACTCGTCAATCCCCTGCCAGATCGGCCGCAATGACTCGGCGGTTGCCCGGCCTGGCCGACCGAGGTGGGTATCGGAAATGACGATCGCGGTGTGTGCCATGCCTGACGCACATCATACGGCGGTTGGTGCGGTCCTACGCGCATCCCCAAATCAGGTGATTTTGCATAGTGTCCGCTGTGTCGAGATGATGAAAAATCTTAATGTACAAGGGAAAAGTGACTCCCTTCCTTGTCGTTAGCTTTTAATAGCAATTGTATTTATTCATTCAGGGCCCTACATTCCTATCGTTGAGCCATCGCCCCAAGCGGGTGATTACAAACTTGCTTTTCTCCTCCGATCGCCCGTCGTGTTGACGGGCGGTTTTTTATGTCGGCACAGCCTGTAAGTCTGGGCCGGAATCCCCATCTTTATCCTGGGGTAGTCGGCACATCTCATGTGCTACGATGCCTTGTGTTTAGTCTCACTGCACAAACATTTGAGGGATATCGATGACATTCCTGATGCGTATGGCGGCCGTGCTTGTCCTGGCGATGCCCGCTCTGGCAGAGAAGCCGAACATCCTGTTCATCATGGTCGACGACCTGGGCAAGGAGTGGATCAGCACTTACGGGGCCGAGGGCGTCGAGACGCCGAACATCGACAAACTCGCGGGCAGGGGGATGAAGTTCGAGAACGCATGGTGCATGCCGCAGTGCACGCCGACGCGCGTGACGCTGCTGACCGGGCAGTACCCGTTCCGTCACGGTTGGACGAACCACTGGGATGTGCCGCGCTGGGGCGCGGGGGCGCACTTCGACCCATCGATGAACCCGAGCTACCCGCTCGCGCTGCGCGAGGCCGGCTACAAGACGGCCGCTGCGGGCAAGTGGCAGATCGACGACTTCCGCGTCGAGCCCCGGGCCATGCACGAGGCGGGGTTCGATCAGTGGTGCATGTGGACCGGCTACGAGACCGGCGTCAAGGCTAGTGCCAAACGCTACGCCGACCCCTACATCGCGACCAATGGCAAGAGCAAGACCCACGAAGGCAAGTACGGGCCGGACGTCTACTGCGATTTCCTCATCGATTTCATGCGTCAGCACAAAGACGGGCCGATGTTCCTCTACTTCCCGATGGCGCTGACACACGGCCCGTTCGACCCGACGCCCGACGCGCCCGACGTGAAGGGTAAGCAGGCTTTTCCTGAGATGGTCAAGTACATGGACAAGCTGGTGGGCCGACTGGTGGCGGAACTTGATGCGCTGGGTATTGCGGACAAGACCTATCTCGTCTTTACAACCGACAACGGCTCGCCCGGCCAGTCCAACACGCGGTTGGGCCGTGTCGTGCGGGGCGCGAAGACGAAGATGATCGAGGCGGGTACGGCGATTCCTTTCGTTGTAGTCGGGCCAGGCGTGAAACAGGGTGTCGTGACCGATGCACTGATCGACTTCACGGACATCGCCCCGACGTTCGCCGAGTTGGCCGGCACCGCGTTGCCAAAGAAGCATACGATCGACGGCAAGTCGTTCGCGCCACTGCTAACGGGCAAGGCGGACGACTCGACACGTGACTGGGTCATGTCGATGGGTGGTCACCCCGCGAAGCTACATGACGGCCGGGTGGTCCCGAAGGACCCCTACGACGAGCGCGTGCTCCGCGATAAACGCTTTAAGGTCTGGGTCGATGGAAAAGGCGAGATCACCAAGCTGTTCGACATGCAGGCGGACCCGTGGGAGACCACGAACCTGATTGATTCTAAGAGGCATGAGCACCTGACCGCGATATATAAGTTTGATGCAGTGCTTGGCAAATTCCCTGAAGAAGACGCTGCCCCGGCCTACAAGAAGAACCCCGCCCAGCCGTGGGACCGCAAGAAATAACTTGTGTTTGACCTGGTCTTGCTTGGCCATTACCTGAAGAGGAATACTCGATGAATCATCTGAAATCGAAATGTCTTGCTACGCTCTGCGCGATGTCGGTCGCCGGGCCGTTGAGCGCCGGGGACAACTGGCTCATCGATACCGATGAGCAGTGGAAGACAACGGCACAGAAAAGCGAAGGCCTCGCGATCAAAGACGGCCTGGCCGAGCCAACAGGCAAGGCCGCCACCTACACCAGCAAGGTCCATCGCTTCGACAGCAAGCGTTCTGCCAAGTCGATCAGTATCGCGCAGTCGCCGGTCTGGCAGAACTGGCAGCCGATCGAGAACCTTGGTCCGGTGAACATGCAGGACGCGCCGGTGTTCCTCTCGCTGGGGCCAGACAACTACTGGGCCTTCGGTCGCTACGGCGGCAAGGGGCGCGGCAAGAACATCCAGTCGCCAAAAGACTTCAAGCCCGAGCCTGCAACGCTCAAAGGTTTCGATGGCGTCAAACTCCTGACCACGCCTTATCCCAACCAGTACGACGCACCCGGCGCCGAGGAGAAAGGCAAGGGCGGCTACCACGCCTGGCAGAGTAAGGACATGGTCAACTGGGTCCACCACGGACCGGTTACCGAAGGGTTCTCTAGATGGGTCACCTCGGCCGAGCACGTCGATGGCAAGACCTACATCTTCTACGACTTTCCCAATGATCAGGACCCGCACGCGTACGTCGATGAGGACCTGACCGATGGCAAGCCCGGCAAGAACCTCGGCATGGCGTTCAAGGACCCGTCGCACGGCTCAGACGCCGGGTTCATCCGCGACCTCGACGGCAACTTCCACGTGATCTACGAAGACTGGAGCCCGATCAGCGCGAACAAGCGGTCGTGGGACTCTCCCCTTGCGGGCCACGCGGTCAGCAAGAAACCCGTCGGCGGTTATGAGATCGTCGCGCCCGCTGTCGACAACCGCACCCAGCCCACCGGCAAGATCGGCACCTACAAGCACCCGCACTGGGCCAAGGAAGACCCGAAGAACTACAAGACCAACGTCGCCGAGTACGAGATCCACGAGCCCGAGCAGGAGGCCTACGGTGACTGGGCCACGATCGCCATCGGCGGGCAGTACTACCTCTTCGGCGACTACGACCCCGTCGGCGGTCACCAGATGGCCGTCGGCTGGTTCACCACAGATGACATCAACAAAGAATTCAAATGGTGTGACAAGATCGGCAAGGGCCACCCCGACCCGGACATCGGCTTCGCGGAAGGGCGGTTCTATCTTTGGACTCAGCAAGCGACTGACTACGTCAGCGACGGGCCCTGGGTTGAATCGGTTGAAGCACGCCTCGGCGTCGACACCGACAACGACGGCAAGGTCGACCAGTGGACCGACTGGCAGCAGGTCAAAGAGTCCTACGACTACATCGAGGGCTTCTCCAAGCAGGTCGCTCGGACGCCTGCCTCGCTCGACGCGAGCAAGCTCCCCGCGGGCTTCGGCTTTGCGTTTGAGCTCAAGCTGACCGATACGGCTGAGAACAAGTCCAAGCCGATGCTCGACCGGGTGATGGTTGAGTTTGAGTGAGTTGAGCGAGGTTGATTCGATCCGGAGTCTTTATATGCGCCTGAAATGCTTCTGTGTTTTAATCGTGCTGACAGTGCCGCTCTGCCTAACCGGGTGCTGCACGAAAAAATCGGCATCGCCCCAGCCCGAGCCGTTACAGCGCGTTGAGCAAGCCCTGCCCAAGGTGCTCATCATCGGCGACTCGATCAGCATGGGCTACACCAAGCCCGTGGTCGCACGCTTACAGGGCAAGGCCGATGTCTCGCGCATCCCGGGCAACGGCCAATGGGCGGGGCACGGCCTACTCAAGATCGATGAATGGCTTGGCGACACCGAGTGGGACGTCATCCACTTTAACTGGGGCCTGTGGGACATGTACGGCTGGCGGTACAAGGACGAGGACCTCTCGCCCAAGGCCTACGAGGCCCGGCTGGAGAAGCTCGTCTCGCGACTCAAGCAGGCCGACGCAAAACTCATCTGGGCGACGACCACACCCGCCTGCCCCGCGCCGGAGGTCACCATGCTCAAGCAGTTCAAGACCGAGGCCATCATCTCACCCGAGTTTGAGAAGCAGTATCTCGATGCCGCGAGGCGTGTCATGAAACGCCACGACGTGCAGATCAACGACCTGCACGCTTTGGTTCTACCAAGGTTGAGCGAACTCTCTCCTGAAGCCGACGATGTGCACTACACACGCGAGGGGTCGCAACTGCTCGCCGAGCAGGTTGCCGAGGTGATCGCCGCGGCGATCGATGATGCGGCGGCCCATTAAACCACACCAGACCCACGGAGACCGATGATGCTCAAACGCCCCCTGACCCTCTGCTTACTGTTGTCGATGATCTTTCTGTTGACGGCAGTATCTCCCTGTGCAGAAGCGCAAAACAAAAAGAAGCAAAACCCGGTCCTCACCCCGATCGAGGATGACCCGGCCCTGCCACGCGTGCTGATCATCGGCGATTCGATCTCGATGGGCTACACGCTCGACACTCGCGCGATGCTCAAAGGCGTCGCGAACCTGCATCGGCCGCCGACGAACTGTGGGCCGACGACCAAGGGGCTCGAAGAGATCGACGCCTGGCTGGGCAAGGGCAAGTGGGATGTCATCCATTTCAACTGGGGGCTGCACGACCTGAAATACATGAACGAGCAGGGCAAACTCGTCGACGTTGACGAGGGCAAGCAGCAGGTACCGATCGAGCAGTATGAGAAGAATATCGATGAGCTCGTCCAGCGCTTAAAGAAAACCGGTGCGACGTTGATCTGGCGCAACACGACGCCGGTACCCGAGGGATCGAAGGGCCGGGTCCCCGCCGACGCCGTGAAGTACAACGCCGCCGCGGCGCGCGTCATGGAAGAGCACAACGTGCAGATCCACGATCTCTACAGCTTCGCGAAGGAGCACGAGAAAGAGATCCAGCTTCCGAAAAACGTGCACTACAGCAAGGCGGGGTCAAAGAAACTGGCTGAGCAGGTCGTGGAAGTCATCAAGGCGGCCTTGGAAGAGACCGCGGATCAGAAGTAGGCAGACCTATTTGAAGGAGTGGGCGATGATATTTTGCACTTGGGCGTACCGAGTCGTTGTCCTGTCGCTGCTGCTTATGTGCGGCTGTCTGGGTTGCGTGTCGAACGCCGTGGCTGCCGAGGCGCAGAGCGGGCTTTACTACTATCGTTCGGTCGAGCGCGGCGAGCCCGTCACAAACGTCTACGACGTCGCGGTCTATGGCGGGACGTCGGCCGGTGTCACCGCCGCGGTCCAGGCGTCGCGGATGAACAAACGCGTCGTCCTCATCAGCTTCAACCAGTTCGTCGGCGGCTTGACCTCTGGAGGACTGACTGCAACGGACATCGGAAACCGTCAATCGATCGGCGGGATGGCGCTCGAGTTCTACGACCGTCTCGGGGCCATCAAGGGGTTCAGCCCGAGCGAAGCGGAGGATGCCTTCCGTGCGATGCTTGACGATGCGGGCGTGACCGTGCTGCTAGGTCGGCCGTTGGAGTCGGCGTCGGTGAAGAACGCGCATCTTCAAGATATCAAGCTGATGACCGGCGAAACGGTCAAGGCAAAAGTCTTCATCGACGCGACATACGAGGGCGACCTGCTCGCCGCGGCGGGGGTGTCTTACACGGTCGGTCGCGAGCCGGCCAGCACATACGACGAAACGCTCGGCGGGCAGTGGCAGACGGTGTCGTGGAAGGGCGTGTACCAGTTCTGCGGCCTGCCGATCAGCCCGTACAAGACGCCGGGCGATCCGTCATCCGGTTTGTTGCCGGAGATTTCGGGTGAGACGCCGGGCGAGAAGGGCGACGGCGACAACAAGGTGCAGGCGTACAATTTCCGCATGCTTCTTTCGAGTGAGCCGGGCAAGTTGCCACTGCCCAAGCCCGCGGGTTACGACCCTGGCCGCTTCGAGTTGCTCGCACGCTTTTTAAATTTCGACGACCGCCTGGCGTGGACGCTGAACTACACCACCCGTCCGATGACCGACGGCCCGGTGCAGATGCGTAACGGCGACTCCAACAACGCGGGCAGCTTTTCCAGCGACTACGTCGGTGGCAGCAACCACTGGCCCGACGGCACGTACGAGCCGGGGTCATTCAAAACCATGCCCGAGCCCCGGCGTGGCCTACCGATGACCATGGTAGAACTCTATGAAAAACGCGAAGCTATCTTTCAGGACCACGTCCAGTACCAGCAGGGGCTGATGTACTTTCTCGCGAATGACCCACGCGTTCCCGATGAACTGCAGGAGCGTGTCAATAAGTTCGGGCTCAATCCCAACGTGTTCAAAGACTCGGGCCACTGGCCGCACGCGTTGTACGTTCGCGAGGGGCGGCGCATGGTCTCGGCTTACGTGATGACGCAAGCGGACTGCCAGTCGAAACGTGTCGCGAAAGACTCGGTCGGCTTGGCGTCGTACCCGATGGACTCGCACTTCTGTCAGCGCGTCATCGTGCAGCGCGACGGGGTCACGACCGTGCGCAACGAAGGCGGCTTCGGCCACCGGTGCCCCAAGCCTTACCCGGTGTCGTACCGCTCGATCGTGCCTCGGCAAGGTGAGTGCGACAACCTGCTCGTACCGGTGAGTCTGTCCGCGTCGCATGTCGCCTTCGGATCGATCCGCATGGAACCGGTCTTTATGATCTTGGGTCAGAGCGCGGGCGCCGCTGCCGCCTTCGCGATCGATGGCGATGTCCCGGTGCAAAAAGTTGATTACGCCCAACTGCGTGAGCGATTACTTGCTGATAAACAGCGGCTCTAATCCTGTGTGCTCGTTTCAGCGATAGTTGCTCGCTGGCCGCGGGTATACGCCGAGCTTCTCGTAGTTGAACCCGTCTTTGAGCGGGTTGTACTCGCCGACGATCGACATGTCGCTGTCGGGCTTGATCTGGTCGGACATCCCCAGGCCCCAGTACACGCCGTTGATCGTCACGCGCCGCACGCCCTCGTTCTCGAAGTCCTTGGCCGAGCCCATCGTGAAGTGCAGAATCGGTGAGGCCTTGCCCCTATTACCCGTCCACATCTTGGTCCACGCGATAGGCAGAGCGACCTTGTCGGTGTTCGGCGGGGCGTCGCGCTCCAGCGTCTTCATCGGCTGGCCTAGCAGCAGGGCGGTGCAGCCGGCGGGTACGGTGTCTTCTTTGTGGCAGCGGTAGACGTCGGTCGTGCCCCAGACGTAGTCCTCTCCGATGCCGGCAAGGATCGGGTGGTTCTTCTGCTTCTCGATCACGATGCCGCTGGTCGCCTCGCGTTTCCACCCGCCGTGGTGCTTCATAAACGCGCCGCCGAGCATTTCACCAAGCGAGACCTTCTCCCCGTTGACCCTGCAGGGCTTGCCACCGCGCAGGCCGTGGTTGGCGGTGCGGAGCGCGATGATCGGCTTGCCCGAGTCGAAGTAGTCGTAGAGGTGGTCGCTGTCTTCATCGTTGAGCTTAAGGAAGCGCGACATCCAGATCAGGCAGTCGGCCTTGGCCAGGTGCTCCATGCCCGGGACGTTGTTGTAGACGTCCGCCTCCTTGACCGGCGAAGGCCCGGTCGGGTCGACGAGGCCTTCGTCGTTCATCAGGAAGATCACCGTGCAGTGGAAGCCGTGGTGCCTGGAGAGCGTGCGTGCGAGCATCGGCAGCGCCTGCTCCGCGCGGTACTCCTGCTCCGCGGCGATCAGCACGACGTGCTTGCCTTCGCCGGGCCCATCTCCACCTTCGTAGGTCAGCCAGAGGTCGCTCTCGGGCACGGGGTGCTGGGTGGTGGCGTGATGCGAGTGGCAGCCGAGCAGGGCGGCGCAGCAAAGCAGGGCGAGGGCGGCGAGGGCAAAGGCATCATTCATCGTGTGTCGCTCCAGTGTTATTGCGAGATCATAGCACTGGAGAGCGCATGGATGCAGATTGTGAAATACGAGATGCGAACAGCCGGTCCTGAATTCGATCCTACACCGGCGGATGATGATGTCCGCGGTTTGAACAGGTGTACTTGTTGATCAGGCGAAGAGCGAATCGAGGACGCCGGTGCTGTCCGCAAATCGCTTGCCGGGCAGGCCCAGCGCCTTGGCCTGTGTCAGCCACAGATTGGCCAGCGGTGTTTTGTCATCGCAGTGCAGGTGTCGGCCGTTTCTGAAGCCCAGCGATTTGCCGCCCGCGACGATGACCGGCAGGTCGTTGTACTGGTGGGTCGCGCCGTCGCCCAGTCCCGAGCCGTACGTCAGGAGGGTGTTGTCCAGAAGCGTCGAGCCATCGGCCTCCGTAATGCCGTCCATCTTGTCGACCACGTAGGCGAACTGTTCCATATGGAAACGGTCGACCTTCAGCAGGTGCTCGGTGAACTTGTTCTGGTTGTGCGACATCTGGTGGTGGCTCATCGGCTTGTCGAAAAGCCCATCGAACATGTACGGGGTGTCCCATCGCTCGGGGCCGACCATCATGGTTGCCACATTGGTCAGGCCCGTCTGCAGCGCGACAACCATCAGGTCGCCCATCAGGCGGATGTAGTCGCCACGCGGTAGGCGTGACGCGGGCGGCTCGTCGAAGTCGGCCTGAGCCAGGTCGTCGCGCATCGAATCGAGTTTATCGATCCGCTGCTCGATCGTGCGGACCGCGTCGAAATATTCTTCGAACTTGTGCTTGTCGGATTGTCCGAGTTGCTTGCTCAGGCCGTGCGCATCCTGGAGCACGAGGTCGGTGATGGCTTTCTGGTTCTTGGCCGCCTGCGTGTTGAACAGCCGGTGGTAGGCTTTGCGAGGGTCGCGGATCGAGGGTGCGACGTGCCCCGTGCCATACCACGAGATGTTGTCGAAGTAGATCGACTCTTTGTTGTCCGTGTGGCTGTTGCAACTGAACTCGAGTGTGCGGAAGGGCGCGCGGTCGCCGAAGTGGTCTGCGACAAGGTGGTCGAAGGTCCGGTCCAGCGGCCAGGCGGAGCTTGAAATGGCATTGTCGTTCGGCGCGGCGCTACTTAGGAAGCATGAGGCGCATTGGGCGTGGACATCCGTTCCGTTCTGGAACTCGCGGTCCATCCCGGTGATCAGGGTGACCTTCTTGTGCACGCCGGCGAGGGCCTCGAGCGTAGGCGTCTTGGGCAGGTCGTGCCAGCCGGCCTTCTTGAACCGTCCCTCGACCGCGGCGGTCAGGGCGCCGCTGAACTTTGGCGTCGGGACATCTGCCTCGCCGGGGAAGAAGCCGCTGCGCACGACACCGATCGGGACATAGAAGACGGCGACGCGCTGGGCAGGCGCGGCCGCCGGAGCCGCCAGCGCCAGGCTGTCGAACCAGGGCAGCGACAACGCCGCACCGCCCACCCCTTGCAAAAATGCTCGTCTGGATAGCTTCTTCATCGAGATCCTTTACTGAAATCTACCCCATGATCAGGGCTAATTCAACGATTCTTCCGGGTTGCCCTTCTCAAGGAACGGCGGGCTGGTTGCGATCAGCTTGATGATGGTCCGGAGTTTGTAGCCGTCATCCGCCGCAGCCTGCACCACGCGATCCAGTGCGGGTGAGTCGGCCACACCGGTCTCTCGTCCCAGTGCATAGGACAGCATGTGCTCGGCAAATGCACGGGTAAACCGGTCTTTCTCGATGAGGATCGCGTCCTTAAACTGGACCGGGTCTTTGAATCCATGGGTCCGAAACAGCTCACCCTCGGCATCGATTTCACGGCCGTTTTCATACTTCTCACGCCACCGACCGGCCGGGTCGTAGTTCTCAAGCGCAAAACCGTAGGGGTCGATTTTTGCGTGGCAGCCCCGGCAGTCTTCGCGCGTGCTGTGGGCGTCGAGGCGCTCGCGGAGCGTGAGGTGTTCGGTCTCGGTCCCATTGCTCTCGGGTAGCGGCGGGACATCGCCCGGCGGCGGATCGGGCGGGGCATTGAAGATGACGGTCGCGACCCATGCGCCGCGCGTAATGGGCTTGGTCTCGTCGGCGCCGGAGGTCATCGTCAACACCGCGGGGTTCGTGATGACACCGCCCTCCCTGCGGTCCTCGTTGGGCACGCGGTTGAACGTCAGCGTCCCTGGTGGTCCCGCGTTGAGCTTGCCTCCGGACATCCAGTTCTGAAGCAGCGCGCTGCGGTAGCTGAACGACGGGTCGATCAATTCAAGGATCGAGCGGTCCTCGATCAGCACGGCCTCGAACAACAGCAGCGGCTCGCACATCATGTGCATGCTCGCGCGGTAACGCCCGTTGATCGTGAAGCCCTTTGCCGCTTTACCCGTCGGCCTGGACGAAACGATCCGCTCCAGCTGCAACCATTGCGCGGGGAACGCGTCGCAGAATCGCTTCGTCTTCGGGTGATTGAGCATCCGATCGATCTGTCGGTCCAGCTCGGCCGGGTCACTTAGTTGCTTGTTCTCCGCGAGGTCTAATAGCGTCTGATCCGGGATGCTGCCCCAGAGGAAGAACGACAGCCGCGAGGCGAGCTCAAAGTCATCGACCTTCTTGCTCTGTTCGGTGGCCCGCTGGTCGAAGAGGTAAAGGAAGCGTGGCGATGCCAGGACCGCCGAGGCCGATTGCTTCATCGCATCAGTAAATGAAGCGCCCTCTTGGATACGGCCCAGGGTGAATTCGGCGTAGCGCTTGTGGATTTCATCATCAACGGTACGGCGGAACGCCCGCGTCAGGAAGATGCGCAGCCTGCTGTAGACCTCGTCTTCAACCGACGCAGTCTTTGCAGGCGGTTTAAAGAACCAGTTCCATGCGATGCTGGTCCTGGGCCCGAAGTCCCGGCTGTTTAAGATTGACTGGCTGAGCTTGAGGAATTCTTCCATCAGCAATGGAGAAAGAGAAAGGTGGTCGCCTCGGTTATCGAAGCCGTGCTCGGACCGAAGGTCCTGCGGGAAAGGGGCGACGCCTTGCAGACGCTTCTGTACCAGTTGTGATTTGCCCAGCGGTCGGCTGCCAACTTTGACCGTGTCGGGCATCTTCCCGCTCGCTGGCTTGAAGTAGTTGCTGTGCGACCGCATCATCCGCTCGGGCAGGGCGAACAGGTCGATTTTCAGTTCCAGCAGATCGACGACCGCGTTGTTGTATTGCAGCCGAGTCATCCGTCGGATCGGCGTGTGCGGATACGCCGCGTGCTCTGACAAGCCAGCGTCCAGAAGCTGCTTGATCTGCCCGACCATCTTCTGACGAACTTGTTTGTCGATCGCCGGCTGACCCTTGGGCGGCATCTCGTTGGCTTCAAGCACCCAGAGCACATCGTCCCATCGCTCTGCAGTGCCCTGGTCGTTAATCGTCATGGGCAGGTCGTCGAGGCGGACCTTGCCCTGCTGCTTGTCGGGGCCGTGACACTTGATGCAGTGCTGATCAAAGAATGCGCGGGTCGGCTTGGGGGCGGCATTTGAAACCGCATGCAAGCCAAGCCCATCCACTCCTGCCGGCAGCTTACTCTCGGGCTGATTGTTGTCAGGCCAGATTGCCCCAGCGAACACAAGCACCAACGCCAAGACCGCGCCGGCGATACCCGCGTGGCTCAGCCACTTCTGTGCTGGTGCAATGCGTTCCTGCTTCAAGCTGATTCCTCGCCAATGAGGAGGGAAAGAGGGGCTGGATATTGGGACGAAACCCGCATCTGATGATTACATCATACGCGTGTGCTTCCCCCGTCTGGATAGATGGACCCGGAGATTGGAATGACCGGTCTGAGACTCGAACTCAGAACCTGCGGCTTAAAAGGCCGATGCTCTACCAATTGAGCTAACCGGTCGGGCCGAACATTATAGGAAAAACGTGCGGCGGCGTGCTGGGGTAGCATGCGTTTTGCCATGCAGGATTCGCCGGACAGCTCGGGGTTGGTGTTTTCGGCGGCGGACGACGCTTCGCCGGCCCGGGTGGCTGTGGTCGCGGAGATCGGGGTCAACCATGACGGGGACGCGGATGTGGCTCGGTGGCTGATCGACGCGGCGGCACAGGCGGGGGCGGACGCGGTGAAGTTTCAATACTTCCGCCCGGACCGGCTCCTGTCCAACCAGGCGGAGCTGGCCAACTACCAAAAGGGAAAGGCGGCGAGCCAGCGGGATCTGCTGGAGCGATTGGCCATGCCGATCGAGACGCTGGGGGGGCTGGTTGAACACGCACACGGGCTTGGGCTGTCGGCGGTGGTGACGCCGTTTAGCCCGGCAGACCCGGCGGAGCTGGCGGGCCTGGGGCTGGATGCGATTAAGACGGCCTCGCCCGACGCGGTGAACCTGCCGTTGCTGGAGGCGTGTGCGGGGCTGGGGCTGCCGATGCTGATCTCGACGGGGACGTGCGGGCTCGACGAGCTTGGGCCGGCGGCGGCGCTCTTGCGCGGGCATCCGCAGGGCGGGGCGCTGCTGCATTGCGTGTCGAGCTACCCGACGCCGATGGACGAGTCGCAGCTCGGCGGGATCGGTGCGATGGCGGACGTGTTGAACGTGGCGGTCGGTTACTCGGACCATACGCCGGGGCTGGCAACGGGTGCGTTGGCGGCGATGGCGGGGGCGGTGGTGGTCGAGAAACACCTGACGCACGACCGATCGGCGGATGGGCCCGACCACGCGGCGAGCCTGGACCCCGAGCAGATCAAAACCTACGTGGCGAATGTCCGAGAGGCGCAGGCGGCATTGGGCGTTCGGGCGAAGCGGGTAACGGAAATTGAGCGTGATGTGCGGCGGGTATCGCGTCAGAGCGTGTGCGTGGTCCGTGACCTGGAAGTGGGGCACGTGCTGGCAGCGGGGGATCTGACGGTCAAGCGGCCGGGGACGGGCGTGCCAGCCGCGGACCTGGGCTTACTGGTGGGTCGGCGATTGGCCCGGGGGGTTTCGGCCAATGATCTGCTGATGCCGGGCGATCTGGCGAGCTCTTGATCGCTGTTCGCGCCGATTGTTGAAAAATTGTTGTACGCCGTTCGCTAGCCTTGCCGATGGTATAGGCGCTACGACTCATGAGGTAGCGGGCCGACCGCCGACCCGCACCGCTGCACTGTTCCGTTCGGAGCCGATCATGTCGCAGGCCTTGCTGATCATCTTGGGTGTCTACCTTTTTGCTTGTTATGCCTACGGCGTGTTGTTGGTGGTCCGATTGGGCACGCAGCGCACGGTGGTCCGACCGACCTCCCGGCTCGAATCGACCGAGTTGGTGCGTGCGGCAAAGGAAGAGCTGGAGCAGTGCGACTTCTCGGAAGAACAGCGCGTCGCGGCGTAAGCTTTCCCATCGCATAAGAAGGAATGAAATAGCCCCCGTTTTAAGCGGGGGCTGTTTTTAACTGGGTTGTTGTGGCTTAAGTTTACGCCGGGCTGGGCATGACGCCGGGGCCGGTGTCGGACTCACCGTCTTCTTTGGTATCCGTCGCAGGTTCGGCGGGTTTGTCTTCCGCAGCGGCGGCCTTCTCGCGTTCGGCGGCGAGCAGGTCGCTGACCGTGGTCTTGCCAAGCGACTCGCCCTTCATCAGCTTGCCGACTTCTTCCGCGGTGAGGGTTTCGTACTTGAGCAGGGCCTCGGCGATCGCGATGACCTGGTCCTTGTGCGTATCGATGATGTGCCTGGCCTGTGCGTAGGTCTCGTCGATGAGGCGCTTGACCTCTTCGTCGATCATCTGCGCGGTCTCATCGCTGTGCTGCTCACCACGTGCGTAGGGGTTCTCATCATCGCTGCCGAAGAGTTGGAAGCCGACGCGGTCGGACATGCCGTACTCGGTCACCATCGCGCGGGCGATGCCGGTGGCTTGTCGGATGTCGCCCGCGGTGCCGTTGTATTGGTCATCGCAAAACATCTGCTCGGCGATGCGGCCGCCGTAGGCCACGCGCATGGAAGCGAGCAGGCGCTTCTTGCCGTAGACCATACGGTCGCGTTCGGGGAGCATGAAGGTCGCGCCACCGGTCTGGCCACGTGGGATGATCGTGACCTTGTGCAGTGGCTCTGCGTGATCTTCGTGCATCACGATCACGGCGTGGCCGGCCTCGTGGTAGGCGACGACCTTCTTGTCGTCTTCCTCTACGCGGGCACTCTTGCGTGATCGGCCGTACCTGACCTTGTCGCGGGCCTCTTCGAGGTCTTCCATCTCGACCCAGTCCTTTTCCTGAAGGGTCGCGGCGATGGCGGCTTCGTTGATGATCGCTTCGAGCTCGGCACCGCTAAACATCGGCGTGCCACGTGCGATACTTTCCAGCTCGACGTCCGGGGACATCTTGATCTTGCGGCTGTGGACCTTGAGAATCTCGGCTCGGCCCAGCACGTCCGGAAGGTGGACCTGCACGCTGCGGTCGAACCGGCCCGGGCGGGTCAGCGCGGGGTCGAGGACGTCCGCACGGTTGGTCGAGGCGATAACGATGACTTGGTCGGACGAATCGAAGCCGTCCATCTCGACGAGGATCGCGTTGAGCGTCTGCTCACGCTCGTCGTGGCCGCCGGAGCTGAAGCCTGAGCCGCGCCGTCGGCCGACCGCGTCGATCTCATCGAGGAAGATGATGCACGGCGCGGTGTCTTTGGCCTGCTTAAAGAGGTCGCGGACACGGCTTGCGCCGACGCCGACGAACATCTCGACGAAGTCCGAGCCTGAGATCGAGAAGAAGGGCACATCCGCTTCGCCCGCGACGGCCTTGGCGAGAAGGGTCTTGCCGCAGCCGGGCGGTCCGATGAGCAGCACACCGCGGGGCACACGGCCGCCGAGGCGCTGGAACTTCTTGGGGTTCTTGAGGAACTCGATGATCTCGCTGACTTCGTCCTTGGCTTCTTCGATGCCGGCGACGTCATCGAGGGTGATGGTGGAGTGTTCTTTGGTGAGGACCTTGTGCTTGGATCGCCCGAAGTTGCCGAGCATCCCGCCTGGCCCGCCGCCCGCGCCGCGCATCGCGCGGAAGAAGAAGAACCAGATGACAAGGATGAACAACCCGATCCAGAGGATGTTGATCAGGAAGCGGACCATCAGCCCGTTGCGGTTGACCTTAGCGGCAGCGTCAGCGCCGGCCTGCTGCAGCTTGACGTCCCAGACGTCCATCACTTCGGATGGGACCTCGACCATGATCGTGCCGCCCTTGGTCCCCTCACGGTTGGGGTGGGGGACGTCTTCCTGCAACTCGGCGGTGAAGCGGTTGTCCTTGATCTCGTAGACGTTGTCTTCGAAGTGGCCGGCCTCAGCAGCGGCGAGGAACTTGCCGAAGGTCACCCGGTCCGCCTCATTGTTGTTGCTGTTCATGACCACGACCATGATCAGCACGAAGAGGATGAGCAGCGCCCAGCCAATGGACCACCGGCTCAGTGGGCTGGCGGGCTTTTGCTGCGGGCCCTTGCCCTGTTCTTCGGGCTTATCAGACTCGTTCTGGTTTTGGTCGTCCGGCTGCTCTGGCATGCGTGGGGTCTCTGATCGTTCTTGGGCGGTCCCGGTGGGGAAGGCATTCTAGCCTTGTTGATACGCCCGGTTTTGCATTGGGTTGCGTACCGGGTTCTATCGGCGATCAGGGAGGGTGCGGACAGGGCCGGGGCCCGGACGCGATTGGCCGGTCGCCAGCCCGGACATTACCAGCCGTCGTCACGCATCCGGGAGACGATGTCCTTGGCCAGGCGTTGAACGGCCAGGCGGACGCCGTCGTCGGAGAACTCGCCGACGGTGCGGTTGGGGATAAATTGGCCCGAGGCGCTCAGCCCCCGGTAGCCGCGGACGGTCTTGCCGGTGCGCAGGTCGCGCCACTCGAAATCGACCGTGACGGTGACCTCGATCTCCTGGGGCAGCCCGGCGGTGGCGTCCCGGCTGATGAGCGTGCGGTCGACGCGGACGACGGTGCCGGTCAGCTGTGTGTCGGCCAGGCCCGCGCCGCTGATCGCCTTGTAGGGCGTGCGTTGCTCGAGTTCCTTGATCAGTGCCTCGCGGAGGGTGAACTCCACGTTCCGCTCGTTGGACCGGTTCGCGAAGTTGGGTACCGTGACGGTCGTGTACT
>Ga0213866_10001273_pt1 | contig 18896 bp, 12 predicted proteins | sample PICome_11_FD_160079 | JGI IMG/M metagenome (GOLD analysis project Ga0213866, IMG submission 160079) | Coastal seawater microbial communities near Pivers Island, North Carolina, United States - PICO284 | ecosystem: Environmental > Aquatic > Marine > Coastal | place: USA: North Carolina...
GTTTAAGTGTTGTAACACTATCAGTAACTTGGATATACGAAGGGAAATCTGTATCGCCTGCCTCACTTACAATATCTGATTTACGATTTTCTACAACTGCACCTGTATCATTATTTGTAAAGTTAAAAATAGCGTCGTTTGTTGTATTATTTGTAATAAGCAAAATATCAGATAAATCATACTTTCCCTGAATTTTGATCATTCCGTATGTGTTTGACACTAGTGTAGGCAGCTGACTCAATCCGTTTTCTATAACATCGACTAAAAAAGTAGCTAAGTTTGTTATAGATGCTCCTGTTCCTGCTTCAGCAGTTTTTGTTATATCTATAACCTGACTTTCGGCACTTAAACTTGTAAATGCAGTATTTGTTAAAATATAGTTTACAATTAAAGTCTTAATATAGGTATGCACAACCACTTCTGGTTGTCTGTCACCGTCTAGTTGAGATACATTTTTTTCCCAATATTTAGCAGCATATTCTCTAGTTTTTTGATTACCGTCGTACCGTAAATCATTTTTATATGCACTTAGTATGTAACCAATATCTCTTTGGCACTTGGCTTCATTATATGTATATCCTACAAAAGGAGCATTGCCTGCATCGCGTTCTTGATTTATATAAGCTATTGCTTCAGCTGTTATATAATCAGTGTTTCGATCTAAAAGTGAATATGCGTTAGGTGCTAGATTACCTTTATACGACATTCCTGGTCTAAATACATAATTATCTATTTTTCTTTTTGCCATTTATTAACTTCCAAGTGCTATTGATAATGCAACATCTTGCGAATCTACATATGCTTTATTTGTAACATTATTTACCGAACTAGGTGCTTCTGATACGTCAGCACTGGTAAACGATGCTGTAGAAGGTGTAGTTATACCTATTGATGTGTTTTCTATCGTAGTGTTTGCTATAGGAGTTTCTATACCATCTTCGGTTATTTCGCCTAGTTTATTTCCGTCTATTACAATGATAACTTTATTTAAGGCTCCTAGAGTAAGATTTGTGCTGCTGTCGAATTTTACATCTCCAGTTCCTGCAAAAACAATGTCACCACCTAAATATAAATCTTTTGCAATAGATGCGCCGCCTGCAACTGTTAACGCACCTGTGCCTATTGAACTTGATTGGGTTGTATTACTTACACTTAAACCTCCAAACACACCTGTTGGATTAACAATATTAAACTGTCCTTGAATATCAAGATTGTCGTCTCTGTACAATAGTGTATCAGGTGTATCTGAATTAATAGTTAACTGTATCAATCCAGTTTTTTTATTTTGGGCCGCTATACCTATATTGCCCTCGTCATCTTGTATATTAGTGTAGTACGAGCTACCATTTGATTCAAAAACTGCAAAAGTTAAATCTACTAGCTCTAGTTCAAAAGTATAAGTTGTACCTCTTGCTAGTTCTATTGTAGGATTAGAACCTTCTATATTTGAAAACACAAACCCAGTATCGAGTTCATTTTCTGTGACCTTATAGTTTGATACATTTGATGCACTATCTCCGCCTCCGATGGCTTCTGTAGTGCTAATACTATTCGCAATAATATTACCTAGAGCGTCAACGCTAAAGCTAGGACTTTTAAATCCAAAATCTGATTCTAGTGCTGTACCGACGGCTTTTTTCATTTCATACTCCAACTAATGTATTTATCAGAAACAAATACTTACTTAAAGTTGATGTAGGTTATGAAAGTATTGTGCTGTATGAATAAATCTTGCTGCCTTAAAGGCATCGTTTTTTGGATTTAAATAAAGTTCTACATATTGATTATTTACGAGAGCATAAACTTCTGCAAGACTTTTATCAGTATAGTTACGAGCATAAACTACAACTTTTGCTTCGTTTAGGCTGCTCGTAACTAAACATTTTAGGATTTCTTTGTTATCACTGTTTAAGTCAACACTAATAGTATACTCAGCTGAACTAATATCACCTATGTGAAATTTATCAACAAGTGTATCACTTTGTAAATTTTTCCAAGGTCCGTAATGACTAAATCCGCCATTGTTTTTCACAAGTAACGTGTCATTTAATCCGTTGGTCAAATAATCATCTATTTTCATGTTAACTCCGAACTTACAGAGTATTTATGTGTTTTTGATAGACAACATCTTACCATATTCTGGAAGATAACAATATTCAATATCACTTTCTTGTAGTGTCCAGAATGCGTCTTCAAGTGTTTCTACAAGAGGTTCACCGCCTAAGTTAAAACTAGTATTAAAGATAATTGGACATCCTGTCTTTTCTTTAAATGTTTTAATAAGATTATAGTAGTTTTCGTTTTGTTCTTTGTTTACAGTTTGAATACGACAAGTTCCGTCTACGTGAATGATTGCAGGAATCTTTTCTTCAATGCCTGGCTGACAGTTTACAGCATACATCATTGTAGGAGAGCTTTCCATGCCACGCAAATCAAACCATTCGTGTACATCTTCTTCTAAAATAGAACCTGCAAACGGACGGAAGTATTCGCGGCGCTTTACTGTGTTTACAAAGTCTTTACCATCTGGATCTGTTGGATCATAAAGTATACTTCTATTACCTAGTGCTCTAGGACCTGCTTCTGAACCGCCTTGAAATATGCTTACAATATTTTTGCTAGTAATAAGATCAACTACATCTTGGTTTGTAGCATCTGTAATAGTTGCACCATATTGTTCAGCAAGTGTTTCTATTTCGTCGTTAGTATAGGTATAAGGAATACCAAGATATAAGTTGTGATCAACACCTCTATTAGTAGTATCTTCTGTAAGATGATAATGTGCTATTAGCGCAGCGCCAATAGCTGTGCCTGCATCATTTGAAATAGGTTCTACATAAATGTTAATATCTTCATCTTTCAATGCATCTAGATAATGGTAGTTAGCAACACAGTTTAATCCGTATCCTCCTGAGATTACAACATTCTTTTTGCCGCTCATAGCAACTGCTTGTCTAATATACTCTACTACTTGTTCTTGCGTTTGTGTTTGTACAGCATAAGCAAGATCTCTTCTGTTTTGCAGTTTGGTTAAATCGCTTGCTAGTCCATCTTTAAGTTCATCGTATTGTTGAAAGTTGACTAATGCAGAGTTTGGATATGTTGGAAGAATAACATTTCGATTACTTAATCTTACACGGCCGCCTTTTTCAAAGAGAGGTGGAATATTTTCATTAGGCTCACCGTATGGAAATAGTCCCATAGTTTTTCCTGCTTCGATCGCAGGAAATCCACAGTATTCTGTTACTGCTTCGTATACTTTTACAATACCTGCTCTGTCATGAATAACACTTTCGTATTCTTCGCCCATAGTTTCTACGGTTTCAATTTGTGTGCGGACTCCGCCATTTTTCAAACCAATGCTTTTAAATATTGTTCTAAACTTTGCAGGATATGAACAATCAAATAACGATTCTACTTCAAATCCGTAAGCATGTTCATTTTCATTAATTTGCATCGGAATAAAGGTTCCGGCGCCGTCTACAATTACAGCAACAGCATCTTCAAATCCAGACCTGTAAAATGCACAAGCTGCATGTAATCTATGATGCATATGGCTTAGGTCCATTACCTGAGGATGATTTCTTAAATCAACATTTTTTCTTTCAATCAATCCTAGTTTTCTTGCCATGCCGGTATACATGTCATCGCCGGTAAAATCTATCATACCAGCTGTATCTTTAAGAGATTGAGTATGTGCTACTACTAAGTGATCAAGTTTATTTGTATATTCTTTAATCTTAAGCATTGCTGCAAGAGGCCCGCCATCATATTTTTGTCTAGAATAACGCTCTTCCTCTGTAGCAAATATTACTTCGCCATTTTTCAAAAGGCAAACACCGCCATTGTGTCCTCTAGTTATGCCTGCAATCCAAATATCTTTGTTTTCTTCGCTCATTTTTATTCCTTGATAGGTGCTAATCCAGGCACTAACTTAGGTGCTGGAGGTTTACTTGTAAGTTCTGAAACTTTTTTCTGTTCAGTTTTTGTCTTCTTAACATACTTGTCAAAGTTTTTAATAAGACTTTTTATTATTTCATCTTCAATAGGATTATTCATTGCCATGATGCCGTCATTGTTTTTTGAAACAACTTCATCTGGAACAATTCTGATAGGATCATATTTTCTCTTACCTTCTCCCATGTCCTGTATATCAAATTTTTCATCAGTTAAAAAGCTAACATTTTCAGCAAATGTACTACCTGTAACTACAGTAGCAGGCTTATTTAAACTATGAGCAATATGTTGTCCTACACTATCGCAACCTAGGAAATAATCTGCTTCTTGTATAATAGCAGCCCATTGTTTTAAACTGATTCCGCTGGGTGCTGCAACAGGTTTTGGTGTACCTTCTTTTTGGAAGTCTATCTGTACTTCACTCATTATTATTACAGCAAATCCTTTTTCTTGTAACTTTTTAACAATACTTACAGTATTAGCATATTCAAAACTTCTGCCGCTTGGATCAGTTAAAAACCCTGCATGATCTCCTATTCCTCTACCAAACGGCTGAAATACTATTGTTTTATCCGATCCTATATTTTCAACTACTTCTTTGATGCATGCTTTTCCGTTTACCTTTTCTTCTTGTGTTAGATGAATAAAAGGTCTAGGTAAATCTCTAACACCTTTTCCGTTTATTTCAATATCAAATCCTTGACTTAGATTACACTTTTGGTTATAATATTCCCATACTCTGTATGGTTCAGGAGTTACTACATCCATATTAATTATTTTATCTTGAAAAATTCCTTTGTGCCAAACATCGTAAGCACGTTCATGTAACGTAGGATGACCTTTGTATAGATCCATTCCACCTTCAGCTACAATAATAAAATCTTCACTGGTTTCCTCGTAATATTTTTCTAGTGCTGGAATACTAGCAAGCACTCTACCTGCACCTCCGTTAATAAAAAAGGCTTTTGCTCTATCAGTCATTTTTGTTTCCTATTTGTAATACGTAGTTAATTATTATACGTTTTTCAGCATGAAAAGGTGGTGTGCTTGCATGAAATCTATTTGATTTAAACATTACAGCTCTGCCTTTTTTTGGATTAATACCTGCTATAGTATATAAGTCTTCGTGTCCTTCGTCAACTGTTTTGTGGAAAATTTTTGTATCTCCGTCAGAATCGTTTACATAATAAACCATACTCACACAATCATCATTAGGAGAATCGATATGAGGAATGTTATAATCACTAAGAGTTGATCGACCTGGAGTAAGCAAATTAGCTTTCACGCGAACAATATTCTTTACTCTAAGCCCTGTTTCTCTTTCTAAAAACCATATTACAGGTTTAATAAGTTGACTGTAAGGAGAAATAGATTCGTTGTCTTCAATAAACACATGTTGCATCTGAGGTGAATCAATTATATTTTTATCATTTTTATCTATAGCTACCTTTCCTGAGGCACTAGGATAATAGTACCAATGCATTTTAGAAAGTTCTTCTTCTAAAGTGTTTGCATATGATACTGGAACTATATTTGGTAATATTTTATATTCGTCTGTAGGATCTTCCATGCAAATATTTATATACGCACTTTAATATAGCCACAAAAAAAGGCTTCAAAAAATAAAGCCTTTTTTTATATATTATTCTACTGGAGCGTCTTCGTCTGCTTCTTCGCCTGCATCTGCTTGTTGACTATCGCTATTCGGAAACGCTTCTGTTTCTGATGCCTTAGTAGGTTCATCGTTTATTACAGGAGTATCTCCATCATCAACTGTAGCTGCTGCATTATGATCGGCAGCTGTATCTTCTGGTGTATCCGGAATTGGCTCTGGATCATCCTCCCAGTCAGGAGTTCTAGGGCACGGCGGCCACATCCAAAACGGAACATTTGCTCCATCAGGACCATATTTTGCTTCTATACCTTCTGCAAAAGTTTTGCCTGCTTCTAGTTGTGCTCTTTGATCAGCTGTTAAACCAGTATCAGGATTAGATAGATGCCTGTCTATATCTTCAATATATAAAGCAATATAACCTTTAACATCGTCTTCTGTTTGCTGAGGAGTTTGCATAGGATATGGAGTCTTCCAAGTTGAACTATCAAACAAATACACAAAGTTAGGGTAATCGTATATCATTTGAGGAGGTAATGGATCTGGATGTGTATAGTAAGGTTCATCTTCACCGTCGAGTGTAAATGTTTTCTCTCCTAATGAATCCCAATCTAGATCGCCATACATTGCCCAACAAATCAAAGGATTTTGATCAAAATGTACAAGTATAGCTTTGTGATCTTGACCTGCATGTACATTCGCAAGTTCTTGCATTCCGTCATCGAAGTTTATAAGCGCATGCATACTCCAGTTTAGCTTACCTGTAAGTTTGTCAACAAAGACCCATATTTCATTAGGTCCTTCGTAGGTAATAGTATTAGTTTTACCTTCTGTCGTTTCCGTACTTAGGTAACTATCTGGAACATTGTATGTAAAATCTTCAGTTATTATTTCCATTTTTATTTTTTACCTTATCTATATGTTACTCTTACTAATCCTGGTGTACCTTGTAGTCCGCAACGACAAACTCCATCTTCAGTTCCCATCGTTCCGCCGCCAACGCCTGGCATATATCCGTTACAGCAATATTGACTACCAACAGTACTTCCAAGAATACCTATTGCATAGTTTTGCAGTGCTGAACCGTGTACATACTTACAGCATACCTGTGTCCAAACAACACCACCGCATTTGTTATTAAGACCTCCTGGATATGCAAAACCTACTTTATCATAGCAATGATCTTCTAAACATCTGTGCCAATAACAACCTGGGTGTCCTTTTACGTTAATATCTCCGCCATAAGCACATTTTTGTTCACATGTGCAGTATGCATTTGTAACACAGCAACCTGCAAAACAATACCAGCATCCACGGCCGCCACCTTCTGAACATACTCTCACATTACTATTTTCAATACTACATACACAGCTATAGTTACCAGCACAACCTGTTTGTGATTGCGAACAATACGTAGCTCTACCAACTGTTACCCTGTAACAATCGCCTACACTAAACTGTTCACTGTTAATGCATCTACGTGCCCAAGCACCTGAGCCGCCTGGTCCGCCTGCGCCGCAACATGCTGAACGGCCGCCGCCGCCTCCGCCGCCCCAAACGTCAAATATAATTTCTGATGTGCCTGACGGAACAATAAACACGTTACAACACCAATCAGCATAGGAGTCGAACTGACACTGTTGACATGTAACTTGTGCTATCCATTGTTTTCCAGGTACAGCACCGGCTTGACCTGCTAGATCAGCTGCTGTTTCTATGTTTAGTAATGTTCTTAAACTTGCCATTTCCTGTCCTTATTTATATGTGATTCTTACTTGTCCAGAACCGCCTGGGTTGCCGCAGCAGACGCCATCGCCACACGTTGTCATGCTTACACCGCCCATTGCTCTTGGAAAGTTGTAGTGACCATGGTCTGGTCCGTTTACTGAACATTGAGTATATTCGTTATTACACGCATTACCTTGTACACGAACACCGTTGTGCATACCACCAGTGGAAACAATCCCTGGCGAGTTTGGAACCCATTGTTTAATCCAACAGTTGTTCTGATCTGATCCACAACCACAATAGTTAGTGTACCAACCAGGAACTCCGTATTCACCGCAGTCTGCACCGAAGTATGGAGAACAACATCCACTGCGACCCATATAGTGCCAACCGTAGTCTACACCACGTCCGTCACCGTTTGGACCTGAAATACAGCACTGTCTCCAATAGCAGTGACAATATACATATCCGCCGAAGCCGCCATCTGCACAGAAGTTATCTAATCCGCCACCTGTTACGTATGATTTACATCCTCGACATCCAATACATCTACAGCAGCACCATCGTCCGCCATTTCCTGAACATAGCAAATAGCAGTCACCATCTGAAAAATCTGTGCTAGTAATAGTTTTTACTGCCCAAGCACCTGAACCGCCCGGAATACCTCCATGACACCCGCGCATGCCGGCGCCTCCGCCGCCTCCGCCCCAGATCTCAAACTTTGCTCTAGTTGTGCCTGCTGGCATACACCAATAGCACACTTTATTACTTTCGTATTGGTCGCAACATGTAGGTCCGTTCATTGATGGATGACAGAATGTGTCAACCGTAAACATTTTACCATCGTAACCGGTTATTTCAACCTCTCCAGCGTCGATTTCTCTCTGTGTTACCTGATCAAATTTTCCAAATAAGTCTCTTAATCCTGCCATTGTTATTTCCAATTTATCCTAATTAAGCCAGGGCCGCCTGACCAACCACAGCAACAACCGTCGCCGCATGTTCTAGTACTGTTACCACCCATCCCGACTGGAATATTACTACTGTCGCCACGGAAACCTGCTGCCATAAATCCGCCTGCTTTACATCTATCATGTGATGCTTCTGTGTTACCACAGAATCTTACCAAGTGGTAGACAGTATCATTGTTACCATCAAATGGTGGTCCTGCAAAAATCTGTGAATAGTAGCACCAGTTACCACTACAATGGAAGTTTGTATATAAAAATCCGTGTCTGCCTGGTACTCCAGTTACGGTAGCATCAGTACAATCGTAGTAGCAAGCACAGTTTGTGTAGCACGGGTGTGGACACATTCCTGTCCAGTTGCCTCCGCAGCCTGACATACAAAACTGTGTACATCCTGGTTCGCCACCGTCTGCACAGAAGTTAGTTAATCCACTTCCTATGATCCAACTTTTGCAGCCTTTATATCCACAAGTCATATTCGGTGAACAACAACTTGCTGGTGAAGTACACATGCAATAGCATGTACCTCTAGCGGAAATTGCTTCTGCTTTAGTGAATGTCTTTTTAGCATATGCACCCGATCCTCCTGGCCAACCAAAGTTACATCCGCAGTCGTTATTTCCTGGATTACAACTTCCGGCGCCGCCGCCTCCGCCGCCCCAAACTTCCATAGTAACTGAGGTTACGTCTGAAGGTAGTTGCCACCAATCAATACACGATTTTCCATAGCTAGTATCAAATGTTTGAGTACATCTATTATGGAAGTACATTGACTCATAGTCGCCTTCCATATAAGCTGGTTGAGGACCAGCTATTAGGCTGTCCGAGCTTCCGATGTCCAGTAGTGATCTAAGTGATGCCATATCTTATGTTCCTATAATTACCCAACCGTAAGTTGCACCGCTATACATAAGCGTAATTGATGCTCCGTTTAAATCTAAATCTAAGTTTTCCGCGTCACCTTGAATCAGCGATCCGTTTCTGTCAAGTGTGACTGCGTTTGTAGCAAAGTTAGAAGTAACGTCAATTACCTGTAGTGTATCGTTTACTAATAAACTTGAGTTTACTGGTAAAGTAATAGTGAATGCGCCTGAGGTTGAATCAGCTAGAATACGGTCATTAACTTCAGCAGTATATGTTGTTGATACTTCACGTACTACACTCGAAGCTGTGCCTGTTTCTGTTATAAATCTTCCCATTGTAGTTTCCTTTGTTAATGTATTTATGCCGTTGAGGTCTCAATCCCAAATGCAACTCCTGAAACATTTGCAGCACTTGAATATGCTACGATTCTTTTTGTTGCATCTAAAACAATACCTGTTCTTTCTAAGACACCTTTTGCTTGTATAGTAGTGTCAAACTCAATATATTCGTCTGCTGTTGCGGTGTCAGCTACACACACTGCAAGCCTTACAGTGATTGCTGAGTTACCTCTATTGCAGAACGAAACACTTGCTACAGCAAATGTATCTGCTGGCACAGTGTAAAGTACTGTTTCTGTACCTGCTGCCAAATCTGCTGTTCCTAATATTCCTGTTGCCATTTTGTTTGTTCTCCGTTATGATAAGAAATAATTCATTGCTACTGGTACACCTGTGACACCTTTTTCAAAGTTCATAACAGTTAGAACATCTATCTTGGTTTCAAGGTTAGTGGTTATTTCTTGACCACTAATAGTTATTTGACCAGCAGTTACACTATTTACGTTTAGTGTTGCAGCGCCACCACCAATTTGTGAAGTAATATATGTCTTAATCGCTTTTTGCGTTGGAACAATATTATCACTATTAGCAGTAAATGTACCGTCTGTACTAAACTCATTAATCACTGCACCTGTGCTTCCTAAACCTAGTTCGCCTAGTGACAGTTCTTGCAGACCACTGATATTAAACGCATCAGCGTTTAGTGTAGCAATACCAGTACTCTGTTCAACGCTAAACAAGTCACCAACTCGGAAGTTACCATCTTGGTCCGTTGAAGTAAAGAACACTCGTCCTCCACCTGATTCTACAGTTTCTTTATCCGGATCCGGATCGTATAAAGGATCATTTGGATAGTTTGTTTCTGTAAAGTTACCAGTACCAATGTCTAAGAAATCGTGTCCAGTTAGACGTACTTGTGAATAACGTATTCTCATTTCTAAAGGTTCTTGGTGTTCTGGTGCTTCTGTAATAGTAAGCTCTGGCGAAACTTGTAGTTGTGCTTCGTAAGGGCCTGCTCCTGTAAAATCTCTTACTGCAACTAGTTTAAACACTTTGTCTGGTAGATGATCAAACACAATATTAGAACCAGGTTGTGGCTCTTCAGTAAGATCAGTAACTTCTACAAACTCTCCTGGTTGGTATTGATCAGCAAATCCATCACCACTAACTTCAGCTGTCGCTGTTGTAAATGCAGTGCCTCTATCAGAATATGTAGGTTGTGCTAATACACCATCACCTATTCTTACTTCTGTAGGAGCCTCAATAGTATTGTTAGGATCTGTAATAGTTAATGTAGGTTCACTAGTATATCCCGAACCTGGATCCCATATAACTATACGTGCAATCTTTTCGTCTGCAACTATTGCACGACCTTTTGCAGTATCTGAGTATAATCCGCTTGCTGGTGAAGTAAATGATATTCTAGGTTCTATTGAATATTCAGTAGTTGCATCTAGTGCAGAAACAATCGCTGCTCCTGTGACGTGATCCCACCCAGATGTGCCATCACTCATTTTATACACTTGAGCAACTTTTGTACCTTGATTATAACTATTAATATAGCCATATTGTCCAGCACCAGTACCTGCTGTAATATATATTGCCATTCCAATATACTGTGAACTTAAAGCAGTATCAGTGTTTGAAATAGTAATACTTGTTGTATCACCTTCCTGCGCACTGTTAGTTGCTGCTTTATAGTCGGCTCCACCAGTGTCTGCTGTGCTGTCACCGTCGATGTCAGTGTCTAACATTCTAACTTGGAATACACCACCATTTACTGTTGTTGGTGTTACTGTTCCTAGACCATAACCTTCGCCTTGTATAGAAATAGTTGTTCCACCTGCGGTATAATTTTGTCCTGCATTTAGGTATTGTAAAGTAAGGATATTATTTCCGTCAGTTAATACACTGTCAACAATGGCTTCTAATGTTCTGTTGTCAACTGTTGCTGTGACTGGATTTTCAGTATTGTCAATACCTTCTGATACTGAACCAAAGTCTCCGTATGAGTTGTTACCGTTTGTAGCACGAATCTTACCGCCGTTTTCTGCAAGGTAACCAATATGGTTATAGTATGTAAACACAGAAACAAGTTCTGATCTACCTAAGTTTGTAACCCAATAACCAATGCCGTCACTTAGAATCTGTGTAAAGTCGTTTGCAACAATACTGTCGTTACCGCCATCGTGTAGATCACCATCAACTTTAAGTCCGATACAAGCTGTACCAAATGTCGATACGTTTTGTACATATGGAGATTTATTTTGAATCCAAGCTCTAGTATCTGCTGGACCCCAACCTGGATCTAATGATACATATGCGCCCGCTGTCGGACGACTTGTACCGTATTGGTTTGCTGCACTTAACGTACCTGTTAGATCTGCAAGTGTGCAGTTTCTTAATCCTGTTGCATTACGCATATAGAACATATCTTCTGTAGTAGATCCATTAACAGCATTCACATATTGTTTTGCTGCATTTAGTGACTTGTAGTTACCTTTGGTCTGTACCGGTGAAGCACTTGAATCTGGTTGATAAATCAAATCGTATTTGATAGCATCTATATATCTGTTTACATCTCTACGACATTTATCAGCGTCATATACATATGCTGGATACGTATCAGCAATGTATGCAATAGCTTCTTCTACTAAGAAATTTCTATTTGCTTCTAGCACTCCTACGGCATATGTAAACTCAGTCGATGTTTGAGGAGTATTAGTTCCATTAATAACTGGTTCTGACGAGTCACCTGATGCTCCATTTACGCCCCAATTGATATAATCGTAAATCTGTTGCCATAAATCAGCTGCATGTATCGCAGGATTTGCACCGCCTGCTGGGCGAGTTGTTACTTGTGATTCAGCGTTACCTGTTGTTTTTGTAACTCCTGTATTTGTAATAATGTCTTCAGTCAATGCCTGCAATCTAGCAATAGCTGCAAGTGTGTATGTAGTATCTCCACTATCAACTAAGCTACCAGCTGGTGTAATACGTGTTGAACGTAATTCGTCTCCTACAACTGCTGTTTGTACAGGAACAACCATTGGAAGTGTTTCTGCATATACACCGGTCTTTACAAACAATGTATTATTTGGTATAACTTCTGCTGGTATTCCTGCCGAACTTGCTGCATCTAAAGAATCTGTAACAATAGCCATTAATGAATCAAGTTTTGTTTGAGCTCCAGTTTCTTCTGGGTATGTTGCAAGATCTTTAATTTGTGTGATTGGACTAGCAACACTATTAAGCGTTTGATAATTAGCAGCAGGATCAATGCTTTGAAGTATAGCACTATCAATAAGTGATAGTGTATATTTCAGTGCTGCTGATGTTTCACCATCTTCATCTGCAATCGCTGCAATTAAATCACCGTTACTATCAAAGTATGTAAGTGCTGCATCTCTTGTACGTTCGTTACCGCCGTGTGTTAAGTCCCAAATCAGTGCATCAATGATTTGACCTGTATCTCTACGACAAGTTTCTTTTGTGTATGTAAATGCACTTGTAAATGGTGCAATATCATTTGCAATCTGATAGTCGACCCATTCAACTGTTTCTGCTTGAATAAAACTTCTATTAACTTCTAGCAAATATGCTGCATTTGGATATAGAGCACCTTTTTCAATCTGTTGTAGTGCATAGTTAACTGTTTTCCAAGGCTGATCTAATGTTGTACCATAGTTTGGTGCTGGTGAATCAACACCGTTGTCTGTTGATGTGTACCATACGTGATTGATTTTTCCAAAGAAACTCCATTCTGGAGCATCGCCGTCTGCGTTTACTCTTAGTGTTTGTCCTGGATCTCCTATTGGTAGTCTTGTTGGACCTGCACCACCGTAGTAGACCATATCACCTTCAGTTGTCATAGGTAGTGTTTCACCGCCTCCTGACAATAGGTTCCAGTATGCTCCTGCTACGTCTTGGTCTGGTCTATTTAATGCGCCAGTTTCGTCTGAAGTGTGTTTTTGCACTGCAATGTAACTGCTGCTACCATAGCGCACTGCATCGCCTAGATCATATTCTGTTGCATCAGTCCAAGCATCGTTCCATTCAATACCTTGGTTAAGTCTTTCCCAATATGTTGTATTTGGTGGTTCTTGTCCTGTGTTGTCAAGAATACATAGATATGTATAACCACCTTGACGTACAACATCACCTTGGAAATATTCATAGTTAGTTGAATCTTCGCCCCAATCTCCTACTAGTCTAAATCCAGTAGTAAATAAGTCCCAATCTGTTGGTTCTTCGCTTGGGCGACTACCTACGTTGTTTGTGATAGCTACATATGAATAGCCGCCATATGTTACAAAGTCTCCTGCTTGATAACGACGGGTGCCGCTCCAACTATCTTCGAACTCTAATCCTTCTGTAAACTGAGCCCACTTTGCTTCATCTTGGGTAAGATAACTTTGGCTAGTATGGAAAGTAGTACAAATCCAGATGCCACCACCGTACTTTACTAGATCATTAACTTTATATCGTGTACCTGTTGCCCAGTCGCCTTTATATTCAATACCGTCATGAAAGATATCCCAGCTTGATTGATTTGCTTCTAATCCTCCTGCTACAGTAGCTGAACTAACATGACCTGTATTACAAAGGTAAGTTTTGCCGCCATAACGTATAATATCATTTACTAGATATCTAGTGTTTACCTGCCAATCACCCTGCCAGCTAACACCCTGTGAAAATACATCCCATTTGTCTTGGTCTTGTTCTAGACCCGTTAGTACATCAGCTGCTGATGTATGTCCTTCTGTACACAAGTAAATTGTTGAGTTATACTTTACAATATCATTTATCTTGTATCTTGTGTTAGGTAGCCAAGCAGCTTGATAATCAAATCCTTCTGCATACAGATCCCATTTACTTTGATCGTTTTCTAAGCCAGCTGCTTCTGTTGATGCAGAAGTGTGAGCTTCATTTGCAATATAAAGGTATCCACCATATTTTACAATATCATTTTCTTTATAGTATGTGCTCGTTGCCCAGTCTGCTTTCCATTCTTGGCCATCAGTAATTTTATTCCAGTTTGACTGATCATCTGGAAAGTTTGAACTTGCTGTGTGCCCTGTAATACACACATATGTATTACCACCGTTTCTAACGATGTCGTCCTTGTAATATGTGGTTAAGGCAGTCCAATCACCTTTCCATATAAATCTAATTCTACCAAGTTTAAAATCAGCCATTTATTGCTCCGAAATCTTTGTTATAAGTATTTATCGTATTCATTACTCGTGTTGTCCCATAGTGTAAAACATTGATGCAAGATAATGTCCTTCTACACCGCCGTTTATATTCATAACCGGAGGAACTATTATAGGAAAATCACTTGTTGTATCGATGTTGTTTTGTTGTATTCTAACCTGTCCTGCTACTAAGGCATTTGTTTGTACGTTTGATCCGCCGCCTGATATTCTGCTTTCGATATAAGTTCTAATGGCTCTTTGCGTTGGTACAATGTTGTTTGAGTTTGCAATGAATGTAGGCTCTTTTGAAAACTCTCTAATAACAACATTACTACCACCAACTTGAATACCACCTAGTGAAAGTTCTGTAAGTCCAGCAAGATCAAATTGTGATGCATTGATAGTAACAATACCAGTTGCCTGCTCAACTTCAAACAGTTCACCTACTCGGAAGTTACCGTCTTGATCTGAACTTGTGTAGAATACTCGTCCGCCACCACTAGCAACAGTTTCATTAAAAGGTTGTAGTTCATTTACTTCTGTAACACCTTCAACATAACGTAAAGGATACTGTGTATCCTCAAAGTTACCTGAACCGATATCTAAGAAATCATGTCCTGTTAATCTAAGTTGACTATATCTTTCGCGTATAATCATACCTGTTGCATGATCGGGTGATTCTTCAACATCTATTGTTGGTGTTATTTCAAATGTAGCAGTGTAGTCTCCTAACGATCCAGACTGACTAACAACTTTTGAAATACTATACCTTACTTCATCAATGCCGTTTATTTCAAGGTTTGCTCCTGGCCCTGGTATTTTGCTTAGATTAGTTACTTTAAAGTTTTTACCAATTTGATATATTTCTGCAAAACCGTCTCCGGAGATCGTAGCTTCAAACTGTACATAGCCTTGACCTCTATATAAGTACTTTGGTTGAGCAAGTACGCCATCTCTTAGATTTACTTGTGGAAGCGTATCTATTGTTGCTACATTGTCAAATACTGTTACACTAGGAGCAGATTCATAGTTGCTACCTGGATCAAAAATGTTTATTCCGGTAAGTCTACTTGCTTCTACCTTTGCTCTACCTACAGGTCTAGCTCCAGTTACTATACTATTCCAAGTAGTTGAATCTCTTTGAACAACAATCCATTTGCCGCCTCTATAAGCACTACCTTCCCAGAATCCTAGCTCAGTAGTATTATAGAAAGTGCTATCGTCGCCGTAAGTACGCCACGTAGCCCCACTCTGTGATTTTCCAACAAACGTGCTTGTTCCTGTAGCAATGAAAACTCCTGCGCCGTAACTTATACGATGTAAATCTCCGAACTCAATAAATCCTGTACCCCATTCTTCTCCATCAAACGTATATGGTGTAGGAATATAACCATTAGCACTGTCGTCCGCTTCTTGGCCCATAAATACCAATCTATTATTACCGTATGCATTATCAGTCATTTCGTATGCTGGTGCAAGTCTCGGACTAGGAACAGCGGGAGTAATATTTGTTCCGTCTAATGTTTTCCAATAATGACCGTCAGCACTCCATGCAACGTATCCATAATCAGCATCTACTGCTAGGAATATTCCGCTAGTAAACCACTCTGTAGGTAAATCTCCTGTACGTATTTGACGTTCAATAGCTCTAGTTTCTATACTTTCTAATCTGGCTGCTTGAGCAGATGTTATAGTAGCACTTGACCTTCCCCAACCTTCTGCTAACGCTACGTCGGTTGCATTGAAGCTACTGTCTTGATTAATATCACCTATTTGGAAAGTACTATTAGTAGGAATATCTAACCAAAACTGATGTCTTTCGCCTGTGTTTGTTCCTGTAGAAGCTGCTGTCATATCAATGACCATATTTTCCCAGTTAACCCAGTATTTGCTTTCTAATGCACCTACAGATGTCCATTTAACTTGTGCTGCTCCTCTGCCAGCGTTTATGTTACTGTTTACCCATGACGCTCCTGTCCAAGATGCTACTGTACCGTCTTTTGCTAATACAGTGACGTTTCCATTGAGTGTAGAAATACTATTCCAATTTTTTGTTGAACCTACTGCTGTGGTTGTCCAAGTACTTCCATCTGTACTTTCTGCTACAAGGTTAGTTGCAGCATCACTTACAGTTCTTAATGCTGCTACATATTTTGAACCATTCCAAACAACTCCTGCAACATCGATTCCAGAGCCTGTAATACTTCCTGATGCACTCCAAGTTATCCCGTCTGCACTAGATGCTGCTTGTCCATCTTCGGTCATTGCAAGAAACTCGCCGTTGCCCCATGTAATGTGCTTCCATGCTCCAGCACTAGGTCCAGTTACAGATTCCGTAGTATGACCAGGCTCTTCAAAAGTTACTTTCGGTTCTATAGCATATTGTGTAGTTTCATCTAGTATTGGTTCTATAGGCCAACCAGGTTGATAGTGATCCCATCCTAAACTTCCATCTGATTCTTTAGAAACAGTTACATCTTTTGTTGTTTCGTTGAACGCTGTTATTTCAGCATACTGACCTACACCCAAACCAGATATAATAGATATCCGTTGTCCTACATATAAACTAGGCTCTCCAACATCTGCTGCTGATAAACGTATTGATCCAGTGTTTCCCTGTTGTGCATTGTTTACAATAAATTGATAGTTTAGGCCTCCGGGAATACTACTATCTCCACGTGCTTGTATTCTTATATTTGCAACTGCGCCATCGCGTATTTCATCAGTATCAAAAACCGCGTTACCTAGTTCCCCTGAACCTCCAAATTCTATAGTTGCAGCTGAGTAATCTTGTCCTGCATGACTATATCCTATGGCAAATATTTCTTGTTTTAAAGTACCATATGTAAATGCTGTGTCAACTTGTGCTTCGTTTAATCTATTATTTGTTTCGGCAGTAATAGGAGTTTCACCTGTATCAAATCCTTCAGCAACTGCTCCGTATGCACCATAAGAGTTGTTTCCGTTAGTTGCACGAACAATACCGCCGTTAGTACATAAATATCCAATGTGACAATAGTATGTAAACACAGATACAAGTTCTGATCTACCAACATTATCTGCCCAATAACCTATACCGTCACTGATAATCTGAGTAAAATCGTTTGCAACTATTGATCTATTGCCGCCATTATGTAAGGCGCCATCAACTTTCATTCCGATACATCCAGTACCGAATGTAGTAACATTTTGAATATATGGAGACTTGTTTGTGATCCAAACATCTTCATCTGCAGGACCAGTGCCTGGATTTAATGATACAAATGCGCCTGCTGTTGGTCGTCTTGTTAAATATTGATTTGGCGCACCTAATGTACCATATAATCCTTGAAGTGTACAGTTTCTAATACCTGATCCATTGTTTACATAGAACATGTTAAAAGACTCGTATCCTTCTGCTGGTTGTATATTAGTGCTACGTAGTTCATCACCAACTAATGCAGTATCTTTTGGTATGACAATAGGTAATATTTCTTCATAAAATCCTGTGCCAACAAAAACAGTAGCAGGTGTTCTATTAACGGTATCTGCACTAATAAAATCCATTGCATACTTGATTGTTCTAAATGGTGAAGTTGCTTGGGTTCCAAATGTTATTTCATCTTTACCTTCAACACTTACATAATAAATATTTTTTACAACAGCATAATCAGACCAGGTTGGTAATCCATCTGTAACCTTTAGTGCCTGTCCTGGACGTCCAATAGCTAATCTTTCTTTTCCAACTGGAGCGTCATAGATTTGCATATCTCCGCGATAAACTAAAACGTTAGTAGGAGTTCCTTGTATAAATATTTCCCAAAATGTTAGATTAGATTGCAATGCTTCTAAATCTGGTCGGGATTCACTGTTTGCACTATAATGTCTTTCTGTACAACGATATAAAGTACCTGCATATAGAACAATGTCTCCTAAGAAATATTCGGTATTGTCTGACCATTCTGCTCTATAATATGTTTCGTCTACTAGAAGTTGCCATGTAGACGAACCTGTATCTGCGGCTAACAAATCAGCTGGGTAAGTAGCAATAGATCCTGCCCTGTAGGCTTCTTGTGCTGATTGAATTGCATATGCTAAAGGTTCGTTGTATCCTGTAGATCCATCCCCTTCTGCTAATGCTACATCAGCCTCATCTATAACCCCATCTCTATTTAGATCGCCATATTTGTAACCGCTATCTGGGTCTATACTATCAAAAAACAAAGCTAAATCTGTGCTAGACGAAGTGTCT
>Ga0213866_10001274_pt1 | contig 18883 bp, 12 predicted proteins | sample PICome_11_FD_160079 | JGI IMG/M metagenome (GOLD analysis project Ga0213866, IMG submission 160079) | Coastal seawater microbial communities near Pivers Island, North Carolina, United States - PICO284 | ecosystem: Environmental > Aquatic > Marine > Coastal | place: USA: North Carolina...
CGGCAGCGATCATGGAGGTGGCGATGTTGCCATCACCGAGATCGGCTCCACCCCACGCGCCGAGCAACCAGCCGATGGCTCCGCCGGTGAGTGCGCCACCGATCGGAGGACGTTTTCGCAGTGCCGAGAGACCAGCGCCGAGCACGACGCAGGAGAAGGTGTAGAGCGCTGTAGTGAGAAGGTCAAGGCCAGGGTAGTACTCGGCGCGCAACAGCAGCCCGGTGGCGATGCCGATCGCAGCGCCACCGCCGACGCCGATGATCATGCGGCGACCGGGGTCGTCGGCGAGAGCGAGGAGGTAGCCGACCGCTCCGACAGCCACTGCGCCAGCAACTGGCCCTGGGAGCCAGGCGAGGAAGCCGTCGCCGGAACCAAGGGTGAGGTTGTTGCCATGCAGGATGACGCCGTATAGGGCGCCGATCACGGCGCCCGAGATGACGCTGAAGCGCAGCCATCGATCGCGCACCTGGTTGAACAACAGGTTGGCGCCAATCCACAGCGCCGCACTGCCGCCGACGGCGATGACGACGGTGACGACCGTCGATCGGAATTTCGGTTGGAAGAGAAAGAGGAAGATCGCCAAGCCTGCAGCCAGCGTTCCGAGCGCGGTCTTCAAGTAAAAGCTGACGCTGCGCGGTTCGTAGTCGGGCGCTGGTGCGCCCTCGGCAGTAAAGGCTGGTCCGTCCGTCGGCTTGGTGGCCGCGGAAGCTGAGTCATCGAGCAGAGTCAACATTCCCCCAAAGGTGTTTAGCTGCGCTGGTGGATGAAGGCGGCCAATGCCGCCGATGGGATCTGGTCCCGAAAACCACACCGGGACACCAACACCGTAGTGCCAGTGTCCCGGAGTGGATTGATGCCGACGAGTCGGCATCGGGTGCGTCACCGCTGACGGCGGCTCAGCGTGATATGCGCTTGATCAGCTCGGGTACGAGGCGTCGATGGCCTCACCGGCGGTGACTAGGTCAGTTTCGCCGGTGACGAGCTTGGTTCCCTCGGTCCAGAAGGTGCCGGCGCCAACGTCGGCGGGCATGAGGTCGGAACCGTCGAAGCGGGCTTCCTGGGCGTTCAGGAGAATGTCGAGGAAGCTCTGCTCGAGCGGGGCGTAGACGCTGGGATCCTGACCCTGAGCGGCCGACAGGAAGCCGGAGAGGCTGCCACCGAGCATTTCGCTTTGCATCCGCTGACGGGTCTCGGCGTACTCAGCCGACGCCATGTAGGCGAGCACTGCGTGGGTGGCCGGCTCGGCATCGAACGCTGCAGCGTACGTGCCGGCAGTCAGTACGGGGCTCGTGCCGTCGATGTCGGGGAAGTAGAACACGTCAACCGCTGCCGGATCATCGGGGTCTGCGAACGTCGTACCTTCGGGGAAGAACCCAGCGAAGAAGTTCGCCTGGCGGTGCATGAAGCAGTCGCCGTCAACGAGTGGCTGAGCGTTATCGCCAAAGTTGGTCGAAGCGATCGAGCCACCACTGGCGAAGACGTTGTCCTCGGTCCAGATGTCGAGCACGGTCTGCATCGCGGTCTGGATTGGCTCATCGGAGAACTTGACCTCGCCAGCGACCCACTGGTCGTAGACGTCGCCGCCGGCCTGGCGGAGGACCATCTCTTCGACCCAGTCGGTGAAGGTCCAGCCGGTGGCCTGACCCGACTCGATGCCGATGCACAGCGGCTTGGCGACACCGTCGGCAGCCATCTGGTCGACGAGAGCGACGAAATCGTCGAACGTGGTCGGGACCTCGTAGCCGTTCTCGGCAAACACAGCAGGCTGATACCAGACGAGCGACTTCAGGTCGGTCTTGGTCGGAACGCCATACTGATCTCCGTCAACGTTGCCGTTAAGCTGGAAGCCTTCGATCCAGTACTCGTCGACAGCAGCGTCGGCCTCGTCGTTCAGCGGCACGATGTATCCGTCACGAGCAAAGTCGGCGAGTTTGCCGGGCTGCGGGAAGATCGAGATGTTCGGCGGGTTGCCACCCTCAACCTGGGTGTTGATGTTGGCTTCCCAGTCAGCATCGCCGATGTATTCGACAGTGATGCCGACGCCTTCAGCCCACGCGTTGATGGCGTCGTTGATTGAGCCGACGTCCTGCTCGGTGCGCTCGGGTCCGGTGATGGTGACGGTGACGCCGCCGAAGTCGGTGGTTCCTTCGTCGGCCGGGGCCTCTTCCTCGGCCGGAGCCTCTTCCTCGGCCGGAGCCTCTTCCTCGGCTGAGCTATCGTCACTGTCGCTGCCGCAGGCCGCGGCCACGAGAGCAAGAGCGATCGGCGCGGCTACGAGCCGCACGCTGCGCTTCTTCATTCTGGGTCCTCCCCCAATTGAATGTTGTGTTTGGAATGCCTACTCAATTCAGCGTGAAAACGCTTTCATAACAGACACGTCACGTCAAGCCCTGACGGATAATTCTGGAAGAGCTACGACATTCCGATGGGTGCTGTAGAGCGCCGCTTCACCAAAAAGATCCCCGGTCGGGTCAGCCCAGACACACGGTTTGTCGACCAACTCTCGTTCCCGTCGCAGCCAGCAGGCCCCTTGGCGAAGTCCGTCTGGGCGCGAAGGTTGGCCTGAATTAGCTGGCGGGCGAGGGTTTCGCCGTGCTCGTTGACCGGCTGACGCACGGTGGTGAGCTCAACGACGGGAGCGAATTCGTGGTCGTCGACACCGATCACAGCGACCGCTCCTTCGCCGACGCCGATCGGCACCTGCTGGGAGCGGAGTTCCATTAGCGCACCAAAGGCCAATTCGTCGGCGAACGCAAATACCCCGTCGGGTCGTTCGTCATGCGGGAGCTTGAGCAACTCGGCCATGGCCCTTCGTCCGCCGTCGATCCCGAAATCGGCTGTACCCACCCGGACTCCGATCTCGAGTCCACTCGGCTTGAGCGCATCGTCGAAACCGGCTCGGCGCAACTCGGGTACGCGGAGCCGCATTGGATCGTCGGCACGGCCAACGATTATCCCCGGGCGAACGCATCCGATGGACGCCAGGTGCTCGCCGGCGATGCGCCCGACAAGCCGATCATCAATCTGAATGGCGAGATGCCCTGGGGTGTGAAAACCGATGGTGCCCACAATGACGCCGCGATCTCGAAGCGAGTCGGCGGTGTCGGTGTCGATGTCGATGTCGACGAGCGCGATCGCATCAGTCCGGCGTTCGATGCGAGCCGATGGCGTGAATGCCCGAGCGACGGCCTCGTCGGTGCCGATGCAGATGACGTGCACCTCGTAGCCCGACTCGCGGGCCACCCGTTCGGCCCCGGCGACCACATTTGAGTAGTACCAGCTGTTGAGGTGGGGGACGCCCAACGTCAGGGTCTTGGTTTGCCCCGCAGCGAGGCGAGCCGCGGCGGGATCGGGGTGGTAGTGGAGTTCGTCTGCGGCCTGCTCAATACGCGCCCTTGTCGCCGCTGCGACGTTGGGGAGCCCACGGAGAGCTCGACTGACGGTCGCCACCGACACGCCAGCGTGTACTGCGACATCTTCGATGGTCGGGTGCGGTCGCCTCGCGGCCCGGGTCGTCGTGGCCTCGCTCACGCAGCACACCGTATCGAAAGCAGTAGCAGCGCTCTCATACGCAATGCCTTCGAATCGGGTTACCTTTGCGCGTAATCCAAAGTGAAGCGATGTTGTCTGGCACGGTCACTCTGTGGCGCCCTCGGGAGGATTCGAACCTCCGCACACGGCTTCGGAGGCCGATGCTCTATCCCCTGAGCTACGAGGGCCGGTCCGCTGAGCTAGCCCGGCGGAAAGGGAACCCAAAATGTAGCGGGCGATCCGGCAGACTAGGCGCCGCATGCTTGATCCCCTCGCCACGCTCTCAGCGATGCTGCAACCGGTGTTCGAGACCGTCGTCGCCGACCTCGAGACCGAGCCCGATCCGGCCGCACCGGTCGTGGCCGACCCCACGATTCGGCCGTCTGATCGCGCCGACGCCCAGATCAATGGCGCACTGCCGTTGGCGAAACAACTGAGCGTCAACCCTCGCGAGGTTGCGCAACGAGTGGTCGACACAGGCGTGCTTGACGCCGTAGGGACTGTCGAGATCGCCGGCCCGGGTTTCATAAACGTGACCTTTTCCGATGCGTGGCTCAACGATCAGCTTGGAGCGCTGTCGAACGACGTCGCCCTCGGTATCGACCCGGTGGTCGATCCGAAGACCATTGTCGTCGACTACTCCGCGCCGAACGTTGCGAAGGAGATGCACGCCGGGCACCTCCGCACCACGATCATCGGCGACTCGCTCGTCCGATTGCTTGAGGCCTGCGGCCACACCGTCATCCGCGAGAATCACGTCGGCGACTGGGGGCGGCCGTTCGGGATGCTCATCGAACATCTCCTCGACATTGGCGAAGACGTCGCCGCCGATGGGCTCAGCCAGGGTGATCTCGACGGCTTTTACAAGGCTGCTAACGCCAAATTCGCTGACGACGAGGAGTTCGCCACCCGAGCGCGCGACCGGGTCGTAATGCTCCAAAGTGGCGACGATGAGACGCGTCGCCTATGGCAACGACTCGTTGACATGTCGAACGACTATTTCAACGCGGTCTATCGCAAGCTCGGTGTCCTGCTCAGCGACGACGATCTCATGGGCGAGAGCTTCTACCAGCCGCTGATGCAGGGTGTGTATGGACGCCTCGTCGAGCAGGACGTTGTGAGCGAAGATGACGGTGCCATGGTCGTCTACCCGCCCGGGTTCACCAATCGCGACGGCGATCACTTACCGATGATCGTTAAGAGCCGGACTGGCGCCTTCATGTACGCCACCTCCGACGTCGCCTGTGTAGTCGATCGCGTCGAGCGGCTCGGGGCTGACCTCATCCTCTACGTCGTGGGCGCTCCGCAGGCACAGCACCTCCAGATGGTGTTCGAGACGTGTCGGATGGTCGGTTGGCTCGAACCTCCAACCGAAGCCATTCACGTTAGCTTCGGCTCGGTTCTCGGCAATGACCGCAAGATGCTCCGCAGCCGATCCGGCGACGCGGTAAAGCTGATCGAACTGCTCGACGAAGCCATTGCGAGAGCCGACGCGTCGATCGCCGAGAAAAACCCGTCGCTAGCCGGCGATTCTCGGGCGAAGGTTGCGCGTCAGGTGGGGATCGGTGCAGTGAAGTACGCCGACCTCTCGACCGACCGCATCAAGGACTATGTCTTCGACTGGGATCGGATGCTGGCCTTCGATGGCAACACAGGCCCGTACCTGCAGTACGCCCACGCACGGATCTGTTCGATTTTCCGGAAGGCCGGTGTCGATCGGCCGTCGGTACGTAGCGCCGCGTTCGAAGTCGTCGAGCCGCAGGAGCACGCGTTGGCCCTAGCGATACTCGGCCTGCCCGGCGCAGTCGATATGACGGTCGAGACGTACAGCCCGCACAAATTATGCACCTACGCATACGACCTCGCGTCAATATTCACCTCGTTCTATGTGGCGTGTCCGATCCTAAAGTCTGAGGAGCCGGCGCGATCCAGTCGCCTGGCCCTCGCCGACCTGACCGCCCGCGTGCTTGAACGGACCCTCGACCTGTTGGGCATCGAAGCGCCCGACGAGATGTGATCATGGGCGGCCCAGCTTCCGCGGTCCCCGCCAGCTCCGGCCGGCCGTTGTCCCGGCACTTGCTGTCCGACAACGTCACCATCGGATCCGACGGGTTCGTCGCCGTGGGCGGCTGTTCAGTGGCCGACATAGCGGAGCAGTTCGGCACGCCGGTCTTTGTCTACGACGAAGAACACCTGCGGGCGCGGTGCCGGGAGGCGGTCGCAGCGTTCGGCCCTGAGCGCGTGGTCTACGCAACCAAGGCGTTTCTCTGCCGGGCGATGGCTCGTCTCGCGTTCGACGAGGGGATGCTCCTTGACGTCGCTACCGGCGGCGAGCTGCATGTGGCATTGTCGGCAGGAGTGCCGGCCTCGGCGTGCACGCTCCACGGGAACAACAAGTCGGCTGCCGAGCTAAGGATGGCGATCGAGGTGGGTGTGCGTCATATCATCGTCGACAGCTTCGACGAGCTCGACCGCATCGAAGTCGTCGTCGCCGAAGGCATCGGCACAACGCCAGCAGTCGTGTTGCGGATCACCCCCGGTGTTGAAGCGCACACCCACGAGTTCATCTCGACTGGGCAAGACGACTCAAAGTTCGGATTCAATCTCGCCAATGGCGACGCCGACCGAGCCGTCGAACGAGTCCGAGCCTCCACGGCTATGGACCTCGTTGGTGTGCATTGCCACATCGGGTCCAACGTGTTTGAGGCGTCGTCGTTTGCGAAGGCGGCCGAAGTGATGGCGGCGTGGGCGGTCCCGCTCGGACTGCCTGAGTTGGTGCTCGGTGGCGGCCTCGGCGTCGCCTACGTCGAAGGCGAAGAAGCGCCGACCATCACCCACTGGGGCAACGTCCTGCTCGATGCGTGCGAGGAATTGGGCGTCACGAGCCGCGTATCGGTCGAGCCCGGCCGAGCTATCGCTGCTTCTGCAGCGATGACGGTCTACGCCGTCGGCACCATCAAGGACATCCCTGGTGTGCGGACCTACGTTTCGGTCGATGGCGGGATGAGCGACAACCCGCGGCCGGTGTTGTACGGATCTGGCTACGAGTCATTCCTCCCCCGTGCGCTCGACGCCGAGCGGCCGAAGACCGTCCGTCTCGTAGGCAAACACTGCGAATCGGGTGATGTGCTTGCATTCGCAGCGCAGGTGCCTGACGACATCGCCGTCGGTGATCTGCTGGCGATGCCCGTTACGGGTGCGTACGGCCAGTCGATGGGGTCGAACTACAACAAGATCACGCGTCCGCCGGTCGTCTTTTGCCGGGACGGCGAAGCGCGTCTCGTGGTTCGCCGCGAGTCATTCGACGACCTCCTTTTGACCGATGTGTTCGACCCGACGATTGAAGGGGACTCAGCATGAAGTCGCTGCCGATGAGCATGGATCTGCGATAGCGGATCTAGGCGGCCACGAGCTGACACGAGCCCGTTGCGGACGAGACCATAAAGCGGTTGAACGCATGCCCCGGCTTGGCGGCGTCGACATCCGCTGTGAAGGAACTGTGCTCAACAAAAGTTGCTTCGATGTTCTGATCGGCAACCCCGACGAGTACCGCGAGATCAGCCGTTGACCGCCGCCGATGACGGTTGTGCGTTGTGAGTCGGGTGCAGCTGTCGCCAGATCACAATCGGGAACCCTCACGGAGCAAGGGAAGGGCGGTGGGTAGCCTCAGGCGGGTGAGTGAACCCCAGCTCGTCAGGATCGGATTACTCGGGTGCGGCAACGTCGGTGCGGCGTTGGTCAATCTCGTTCGCACGCAGGCCGATGCGGTCGAGCGGCGAACTGGCTTGCGGCTCGAGGTCACCCGCGTCGCTGTTCGCAACGTGTCGGCCCCGCGGAACGTTGACATCAGCGCCGAGACGCTCACCCGTGACGCTCAGGCAATCGTCGGTGACACAGATGTCGACCTCGTCGTTGAGGTGATGGGTGGCATCGAGCCTGCTCGCGGACTGATCCTCCAAGCGCTGAAGAATGGCAAGCCGGTCGTCACCGCGAACAAGGAGTTGCTCGCCAACTGCGGAGCAGAGCTCTATGCCGCTGCTGATCTGGCCCGACGAGACCTACTGTTCGAAGCCGCGGTCGCCGGCGGCATCCCGATTATGCGTGCGCTACGCGAGAGCCTCTACGCCGAGCCGATTACTCGTGTGATGGGCATTATCAACGGCACCACCAACTTCATCCTCACGAAAATGACTGACACCGTGCTCGGTGGCGGCGAGGGCAACTACCGCGCAACGCTCGCCGAAGCACAGGCGCTGGGGTTCGCAGAGCGCGACCCGACTGCCGACGTCGAGGGTTACGACGCCGGCGCTAAGGCCGCGATCATCGCCACGGCGGCCTTCGGAGCCAAGGTTGTGGCGGGCGACGTTTACCATGAGGGGATCAGTCGTGTTTCCGGCCAGCAGATCTCGATCGCTGATCGGCTTGGCTACTGCATCAAGCTCCTTGGCATCGTCGAGCGCGACGCTGCGACCGACGAGGTGAGTGTTCGTGTGCACCCAGCGATGGTGCCGAAGGATCATCCGCTTGCCAGCGTCCGTGACAGCTTCAACGCAGTGTTCGTCGAGGGTGACTTCGCCGATTCGCTCATGTTCTTCGGTCGCGGGGCGGGCGGTGCGCCAACTGCAAGCGCCGTCTTCGGCGACGTTGTCGACGCAGCGCTGAACCTGCGGGCTGGCAATCACGGAACGCTCGGCGAACTGCACCCGGCCACCATCCGTCCGATCGATCAGACCACAGCCGAGTATCTGCTGAGCCTCGACGTCACCGATGAGCCCGGTGTGTTGCATGCCGTCACGGGCGTGTTCGCTGCGCATGGGGTGAGCATTCGTGCTGCCGAGCAGGAGGGTAAGGGCCCCGACGCACAGCTGGTGTTCATTACACACTCTGCGCTCGAAGCCGACGTGCAGGCTACGGTTCGCGAACTCGCCGACCTCGACGTGGTGAAAAGCGTGGGTGGCCTTATCCGCGTCATCGCCGACTGAGGCAAAACGTGCGTTACGTTTCGACTCGCGGTGACGCTCCTGGCCTCGGTTTCGCCGATGTACTGTTGGGCGGGCTCGCGGGAGACGGTGGGCTATACGTGCCCGAGCGCTGGCCGGCCCTAGGCCCCTCGACTGGGCGCACCTACGTCGAGCGCGCTGTGGAGGTGATGCAGCCGTTTGTCGAACCCGACCTCGACGAGATCACCCTCACCCACTTGTGTTCCGAGGCCTACAGCACCTTTCGACACGCCGCCGTTGTTCCCTTGGTGCAGATCGGAGAGCATCAGTGGGTGCAGGAGCTGTTCCACGGACCGACGCTTGCGTTCAAAGATGTGGCGCTTCAGCTCGTCGGCCGGATGTTCGACCAGGTGCTCGCCCAGCGAGGTGAGCGGGTGGTCATCGTCGGCGCGACCTCGGGCGACACGGGTTCGGCAGCGATCGATGGTCTGGCCGGCTGCGAGCGCGTCGACGTCGTCATCCTCTACCCCGAGGGTCGGACAAGCGAAGTGCAGCGGCGGCAAATGACAACGGTCGATGCGCCGAATGCGCATGCCGTCGCGGTGCAGGGCACGTTCGACGACTGTCAAGACCTCGTCAAGGCGATGTTCAACGACGTCAAGTTCCGTGAGCGGAACCGACTCTCTGCTGTGAACTCGATCAATTGGGCGCGGGTCATGGCGCAGACCGTGTACTACGTGGTTGCCTCCGAGACTTTCTCGGTGGCGCCGACCTTCGTGGTCCCGACCGGCAACTTCGGCAACGTGCTCGCCGGGTGGATCGCTCGCAAGATGGGTGCACCGATCCAGGACTTTGTGGTGTCATCGAATTCGAACGACATTCTCACTCGATTCATCCGAGACGGCGATATGAGCGCGCGCGCCGTCGTGCCGACGCTCAGCCCATCAATGGACATTCAAGTGTCGTCGAACTTCGAGCGGCTGTTGTTCGAGATGAACGGTCGAGACGGTGGGCTCACCGCAGAACAGCTCACCCATTTCCGTGCGACGGGAGTGCTTGACGTAGAACCCGATCAGCGGGCGACGTGGATTGAGGGATCGTTCCGAGCTGCTGCGTTCGACGACGAGGCGGTGCTCGCCGAGATCGCTCGTGTCGATCGCGACGCTGCCATGGTCGTCGATCCCCACACTGCGACCGCTACCGCTGCGGCCCGGCTGTTCGCCGGAACTGCGGGACCGGAACGGCCCATGGTGTCGCTCGCCACGGCACACCCTGCCAAGTTCCCCGACGCGGTCGATCAGGCGCTCGGACGTCGGCCCGAACTGCCCGCTCACCTCGCCGATCTCTTCGAGCGACCCGAGCGGACCGAAACGGTTGCCAACGACCTCGCTGCGGTGCAGGCGATGGTCGAACAACTCACTAATTGAGTCGCAGGTGGCATCTCTATCTGACGCGCATACTTCTGCAGCGAAGCGACCTCATATTTCTGAACCCGTGCAGCAGCGAGACGCTCCGTCGCCGAGGAGAACGTCACAGCCGTCGCAATCAACGTCAACGCGCCCGCATGATCGGTTCAGGAAGCGACGCCGTGGTCTTACGGCGGCGTGTCTCGCCGATGACGATGGCCACTCGAGGCCGTTGGACGGCTTTCGCTGCCCAAGTGGGAACTTGTGGATCAACGACGCGCTCGATACCTGAACCAGTAGACGGCCCATTGCAGCAGACGGTCGTGGAGGCCGTCGGTTGGCTGGGGTAGTTGCATCGTTCACTGCCCGACCGCTACGATATGAAGTGTCCGGTTCGTCCGGATCGCACCCTCGAATCCGAGATGCGTGCAAACCTCCCAGGGAAATTTCGTCGGGCGCGGATTGTGCTCACTGAGCGACCCTGGGTTTCAATCCCGCCGTGCTCCACGACGTTTCGACGGCGGAAGAGAGGTACACCGTGGCCGCAGAGGCACTCGAACGTTCTGCCCTTGAAGGCAAGGACAAAGACCAACTCACCCAGATCGCCAAAGCGCTTGGCGTCACTGGCATCTCGAAGCTGAAAAAGGCCGACCTGGTTGCTCGAATCATCGAGACGACAGGTGGCGAATCGAATAGTGGCGCCCCCGCGACCAGTGGCTCGCCGAGCAACGGGCACAGCGAAGCGCCTGCAGCGGTGCCCGAGGCGGTGACCGCCGCCGAGCCGGCGAATGCCGGGCGGCCCCAGCCCAAAGTTGTGCCCGATGCGAACGGTGAGGCGCCGACCGTCGGACCCGACGGCGAGCCGCTCGCTGACTGGGAGATTGAACTAGCGGAGCAGGGAGTCTCGACGGAGACAACCGAAGCTCCTGCCGATGCCAGCGCCGGCAAGGAAAGCCGGGTCAACGACGGCGAAGGCAAGCAGGGTGACCGCCAACAAAATAATCAGGGCGGCAAGCAAATCAATCAGGGTCGGAACAATGGCGGCCACCAGGGCAACCGCCAGCAGAACAATCAGGGAGGCCGCCGGCCTGACGACGGGCAGGAGGGCAACGCCAAACGCCGCCGTCGTCGCCGCAAGAAGGGCGGGAACCGTGACGAGGGGCCGCAGGGCGAGGACATCGACCTGCTCGATGACGACGGTCAACCGCAGTCGAACGAGCCGGTCGATGTCGAGGGCTACCTCGACATGCGCGACGAGGGCTACGGGTTCCTTCGCGTCAACGGTTACCTGCCGAGCGAGAACGACGCTTACATCTCAGTGAAGCTGGCTCGGCAGTTCGGGCTCCGCAAGGGCGACAAGCTCACCGGGAAGATGCGTCCGGCACAGCGGAATGAGAAGAACCCGGCGCTGCTTGAGGTCTACACCGTCAACGGTGGCGACCCGCAGGCAGCGAAGAAGCGCCCAAAGTTCGAGGACCTGACCGCGCTCTTCCCCGATCAAAAGCTGTCACTCGAGGACCCGAGTGACCCGACCAACATGACCGCCCGCATCATCGATCTCGTGTCGCCGATCGGTAAGGGCCAGCGCGGAATCATCGTTTCGCCGCCCAAGGCCGGCAAAACCACGATCATGAAGACGATCGTGAAGATGATTGAGCAGAATAACCCTGAGGTCGAAACGGTTGTCTTGCTCATCGATGAGCGACCTGAAGAGGTCACCGACATGAAGCGCAACGTGCGTGGCGAAGTGGTCGCCTCCACCTTTGACCGTCCGAGCGACGAGCACACCCACGTCGCTGAGATGGCCATTGCCAAGGCGAAACGCATGGTCGAGGAGGGCAGGGACGTGGTGGTGATTCTCGACGGCATCACTCGACTCAGCCGTGCCTACAACCTCGCAGCTCCGGCGAGCGGCCGTATTCTGTCGGGTGGTATCGACGCTGGTGCGCTGTACCCGCCAAAGAAGTTTTTTGGCGCGGCCCGCAACGTCGAGGAGGGCGGCTCGCTCACCATCCTTGCCACGGCGCTGGTCGACACGAATAGCCGGATGGACGAGGCAATTTTCGAAGAGTTCAAGGGCACCGGCAACATGGAACTGCGCCTCGACCGTAAGGTCGCTGAGCGCCGCATCTATCCAGCGATCGACGTCGACGCATCATCGACCCGCCATGAGGAGCTACTGTTCGATCGCAAGCAATTGCAGATGGTGTGGAAGCTTCGCCGAGTGCTCTCGGGTCTCGCCGCTGACGGCAACGCGGCGCCGGGCCTCGAGTTGCTGATGGACCGTCTCAAGACATTCCGCACCAACGCAGAGTTTCTCGCGGAGATTGCCAAACAGCCAGGCATGTGATCGTCACGTCCGGGGTGGGTCCGAGATGTAACGATCGGGTCGCAACTGCGTAGGATTCTACCATGGGGGGGTCGACGCAAATTCCGCTCGTCGATTCCTTCGGCCGCGTCATCGATGATCTACGGATCTCTGTAACCGACCGCTGCAACTTCCGGTGCACGTACTGCATGCCCGAGGAGGGTCTCGAGTGGCTCAATCGCGACGACGTCATGAGTTTCGAGGAGATTGTGCATCTCGCTCGGGTCTTTGTCGAACGGTTTGGCGTGAGCAGTATCCGACTCACCGGTGGAGAACCCACGGTTCGGGCGCAGCTCCCGCTTCTCGTCCAACGCCTCGCCGCCCTCGGCAACGATCGTGGCCCGGTCGATCTGGCGATGACCACCAACGCGGCTACCTTCGCTGCGTCGGCTACGGCCTATCGGGCGGCTGGACTTCGGCGGGTCAACATCAGTCTCGACACGCTCGATCGCGAGAAGTTTGAGCGGATGACCCGTCGCGACGAACTCGATCGGGTGCTAGCCGGGATCGAGGCTGCCAAGGACGCAGGGTTTGATCCGGTCAAGATAAATGCAGTGGTCGAGCGGGGCGTGAACGACGACGAGATTGTGGATCTTGCCCGTTTCGGTCGCGACGCCGGCGTTGAGGTGCGGTTCATAGAGTTCATGCCGCTCGACGCCGATGCCCAGTGGGGCATCAAGGCAGTCGTCGGGCAAGACGAGATCGTCAACACCATAAACAAGGTGTTCCCCGTCCAGCAGATACCAGCACGGGGCGCCGCGCCTGCTGACCGCTTTCGGTATCTCGACCGTGACCCCGCTGAGGCTGGCGCGCGCGTCGGCGTGATCCCAACCGTCACCCGGCCGTTCTGTGGAGACTGCGACCGGGTTCGACTCACCGCAGACGGCCGATTCCGGACCTGCCTGTTCGCAACCGATGACCACGATCTACTGGCAGCGCTTCGCGCAGGTGAGTCCGACGATCAGATCGTTGCACGCATCGAACGCGCAGTGACCGCCAAGTGGGCGGGCCATCAGATCAATCAGGTCAACTTCATCCGACCGTCGAAGTCGATGAGTCAGATCGGCGGCTGAGGCAGCGGGCTGGTTGCCGGTTGCGTAGCATCGGGGCCGTGAGTGACGCCTTCACAGATCCGGAGTTCACCCATCTCGACCCCCACGGGCGCGCCCGTATGGTGGACGTGACCCCGAAGGAGGCCACCCACCGCCGGGCGGTCGCCAGGTGCAAGGTTTTCATGCAGTCCGAGACCACCACGGCGATCGCCAACCGTGAGGTGAAGAAGGGTGATGTGTTGTCGGTGGCCCGTGTCGCCGGCATCCAGGCTGCGAAGCGAACCTCCGACATGATCCCGCTTTGCCATCCGTTGCTGGTGGGTGCGGTGACGGTCAATTTCGAGATCGCCGACGATCACCTAGTGATCGAGGCGCAGGTCGATACTGTCGACAGAACCGGGGTCGAGATGGAAGCGCTCCACGCGTGCAGTACCGCAGCTCTCACCGTGTACGACATGTGCAAGTCAGCGGACCGGAGCATGGTGATCGGCGAGTTGGCACTATTGGAGAAGACTGGCGGACGTTCGGGGACTTATCGCCGCGCCGAGTGAGCTACGAACCGGGTGCCGCCGGTCTGTAAGTTCTGACGGGACTATGACACGTGTGACGAGGTTGTTGCTCATGTCGTTACAAACGCCATAGAATCGTCATACTGAGCAGCGGTGGTCCGCAAGCAAAGCATTTCCTCCCTCCGGAAACACATCTCTTCATGACTCAACTCGTCATCCTCGTCGTCGTTGCTGCCTGGCTCGCCGTTCTCATCCCCCCGATGCTCCGTTCTCGGGTTGAGAACCGCCCGAACTCGTCGGTAACCGACTTCCGACGCCAACTTGATCGTCTTTCGCACACGTCAACCAACCGCCCGAATGTCCGGGCGATTGGCCGCCCGCTCGCTCCGTCGGGCGTGGGTCGCTCGAGCCGAATGGCGCGCTCTGATCGCCCGATGCTCCGCTCGGGTGTCACCGCCCCGAAACGTGCGTCCGAACCGGAGCTGATCCCTAGCGATCTTGAGCTGGAGCAGCATGATTCCGGTCAGCCTGTTCGTGCCGGTGGCGGCCGTTACCGCAGCCATGGCGACCCAACTGGAGGCCAGGGCCGTCCGTTGGCAGACCAGCCGACACCGACGGCCCACCCGACTCCGCAGCGTGCCATTTCGTCTCAGCGTCGGGAGCACACGGCACCTCACGGGATGGGCCGCCCGATCGAGACCATGCGCCGTCGGCGCAATAACGTCTTGTTTCTCCTGCTCGCCGTCACCGCAGCCACGCTCTTTCTGGCGGCGACCACCGATTCATCGGTGATGTTCTACAGCTTCGCCCTCTCGTTCCTGGCGCTAGTCGGATACGTCTACTTGCTCGCTCAGATCAATCAGCGTGCCACCTCGTCCTACGACGGCTGGCTCGATCGCTAACGGCGTGAGCGGCTGACTGCACCGCTACACTGCGTCTCCTACGAGGGGCTATAGCTCAGTTGGTAGAGCGCATCGTTCGCAATGATGAGGTCAGGGGTTCAATTCCCCTTAGCTCCACTCCGAGGAATGCTCCTACCTAGTGCATTTGGAGTAACTGCACCCCGGCACCTAGCGACAGGTACGAACTCAAGAGTGCGTCTGTATGAGATGTTCTCGAAGCGCTGACGCATCACGCCTGCGGAGTGCGGCGTTGACACTCTGACGTTCGAGAATCTGGCGCTGCGTTGGGAGGGCTTGCTCGATTGGGTGCTCGGCAAAGAAACCGGCCACGTCGGCAACCATCTCGGGGGAGTCGAGGAGCTTGATCGAGTCGACCATCCGAACGATCGTGTTGCTCGGGAATCGCTCGTTGACCTCGGACCAGTGTTCCTTAATAAATCCCCACACTTGCTGGCCGTGGCAGGGATTCGCCATAGCCATGCGCAAGACGAACGGAGCGTTCTGTGACTTCACCTTGTCCGTCATGACGTAGTTGCAGGTGCGTTCAATGAGTTCGGCGCTGTCGAAATCAGCGAGGGCATACAGGTGTCGCAGTTGTTCCTGCGGCGTCGCGCCAAGTTCGAAGCCGTGGACCATCTGCTCGTAGTCGTCGGCATCGCCGGTAGCCGCCACCGTGGCAGTTGCGGCAGCAGTGATCTCAGGGTCGACCGACGACGGGTCGGCGGTTGCAGAGCTGAACAGCTCGCGGCAACGGGCAACGGTGTCGGGGTCGCGTCCCAACGATCCGTGGAGCGATAGGAGCAGGCCGCGGAGCTTTCCCACCAGGTCGGACTCGTTGACGGTCGGCTCGCCCAGCTCGGACAGGGCTGGGCCGACGAGGTTGCACACCCTGGAGCGGAAGGCGTCGAGCGCGTCGCCGTCGACGAGGCGGCTGAGGCCGCTTAGGATATTGCCGATCATCTGCCAAACACCAAGTTCGCGCTCGTCGCCGAAGCCTGACACGAACTCGAGGAGTGATACTGCGTCGAGGCGGCCGGCGATCGTGGCAGCCCATGCATCGTCCAGCAAGCCGTAGCGCTCAAGGGTGCTCAAGTTTGCAAGTGCATCGCCGGCCAACCGGCTTCGGAGCTCGTCGTCGTACGTAACGCGGAAGAACCCGTGGCCGCCGGCATTGACCACGACAACGGCGTCGGGGCTGGAAAGAGGCAGCTCGACTGGGCCCTCATCAGCGAGAAGGAGCGAGGAGAGCTCGCCATCGATCGATACGGCGATCGGGATCGCCCAAACCGTCTGATCGGAAACGTCGTCGGAGCCGTCTGGCTTGAACGAGAACCGCCGCTGACCCAGCGTAAGGGTGGTGCCATCGTCGGCCGAACGGACTGATGCCGACACCAGCGGATAGCCCGGTTGCCAGATCCACGAGTCCATGATCCGGCGCACCGGTTCACCGGATGTGGCCTCAATGGCATTCCACAGGTCTTCGGTTTCGGTGCTGCCGTGCAAGTGGGTGCGCAGGTAATGGCTTACGCCCTCTCGGAATTGCTCGGCGCCGAGGTGCTGCTCGAGCATGCGGAGGAGTGCCCCTCCCTTCTGGTACGTCAGCACATCGAACATCGCCTCGGCATCTTCGGGGCTCTCGACCGGAAACTCCACCGAGCGCGTAGACGTGAGCGAGTCGGTCTCAAACGCCACGGTTCTCTCGAGACCGAAGCTAGTCCAGCGCTGCCAGTCGGGCCGGTAGGCATCACATGCGGCGATCTCCATGAAGGTGGCGAATGCCTCGTTCAACCAGATGCCATTCCACCAGCGCATGGTGACGAGATCGCCGAACCACATGTGAGCGAGTTCATGCGCCACCACATCGGCGACGATTTGCTGTTCCTGTTGCGTGCTGGTGGTGGGGTCGACAAGAAGCAGCGACTCTCGAAACGTGATGCAACCCAGGTTTTCCATCGCCCCGGCAGCGAAGTCTGGAAGGCCGACCAGGTCGATCTTGCTACTGGGGTAGGGAATGCCGTAGTACCGCTGAAACCACCGGAGGCAGAACGCGCCAACGTCAAGCCCGAACGCGGTCAGATGGCTCTTGCCAGGCACGTGGACGATGCGGAGTGGGATACCGTCAACGTCTACCGGGTCGGTGACGTCGAGGCGGCCGACAATGAAGGCAACCAAGTACGTGCTCATCGCCATCGTGTCGGCGAACCGGATGACACTACGACCTGGCTCTTCGATGATGCGTTCGACCTCGCTGCCGTTGGAAATCGCCGTCAGCCCGTCGGCTACGTCGAGTGTGATAGAGAAAATCGCCTTGAACTCGGGTTCGTCCCAGCACGGAAACGCTCGTCGGCAGTCGGTCGCTTGCATCTGGGTGGTGGCGATGACCTGCTCAGCGCCGTCGTCGTCGACGTAGGTCGACCGGTAGAAGCCCCGGAGTTTGTCATTGAGCACACCCGTGAAGGTGATCTCGATCGTCGCGTCGCCGTTGATCGGCGTGGCAGGCATCAGGAGGAGCCGCTCGGTGTCGGTATCGAGCTGGTGCGGTATGTCGTGGCCATCGATCTGACATGAGCAGATCTCCAGTTCGGCGGCGTTTAGCACCACAGTCTCGGCATTGTCCGCGTCGACCGAGATTCGAACGGACCCGTCGAATGAGGCATCGTCGAGCGACGGGCGGAGCCGGACCTCGTAGCGCCCCGGCCGGACGTCGTGTGGCAGACGGTGAAGGTCACTAGTGCCCATGGGCGTGACGGTATCGACCCGGTGGGCAACCTCGTCGTTCAATCGCACGTCGGCGTCGAGGTGGTGAACGGGATCAATTTCGGAACCGTTCGCTGCTGAGTGTCAACTCCTCGCTCAGCAACTGCCCGCTTGCTCAGTAGGTGCTCTGCTCAGTTCGATTAAAGCAAGGGTTGCGGTTAACTGAGCGACTTTTGACGCATCGTGCTGCTGCGCGCAGCAAGCCCACACACCGTAGGCAGTATTGCCTCGGTGATTACCCCGTATGGACTCGCACATGCGTTGGTGAGATTGTTGCGTTGGTATAGCTGAGACACGATCCGGTAGGGGAAGGAGGCAAGATCTCCTACCGCAAAGTCGGCCCCGTGGATCCGGGGCTGTTCGGAAGCGGGGATGTCGGTGACGACGCTGACTTGCGTGAGATCGCGGATTTGGCTGCAGATGCTCGGATCGGAGTGGTCGTCGATGATGAGGGTCGTGCCGACGTACGACTCGTTGCGGCACCTGGTGATCGAGGTCAGTCACTGCATCAGCGCAAACACAGCACCGATAGCGTGGCAGACCGTGTGTCCTGAGCAGTCACTAGCCAGACGACTCGACGCCGTGGCTGGACGGCAAGCTCGATTTGACGTCGTCGGTATCGGCAACGCCCTCGTCGACGTGATCGCTCACGCTGACGACGAGTTCCTTCAGACTTGCAATCTGGTCAAGGGAGCGATGACGCTGATTGAGATCGAGCGCGCGGTCGAGCTGTACGGCGCGCTGTCGGGAGCGGTCGAGATGAGCGGCGGCTCGGCGGCCAACACAATGACCGGCGTAGCTAGCTTCGGTGGGCGTGCGGCGTACATAGGCAAGGTCAACGGCGATGATCTCGGCGACGTCTTCGGTCACGACCTCAAAGCAGTCGGAGTCGCTTTTCGCGGCGGCGGGGTTTCCTATGGCACGCCAACAGGCCGGTGTGTCATCGTGGTCACTCCCGACGCCGAGCGAACAATGAACACCTACCTCGGTGTGTCGAGCTTTCTCGGCGTCGATGATGTCGACACCGACGCAGTGGCCGACGGCAAGGTCCTCTACATGGAGGGATACCTGTTCGACCGCGACGATGCGAAGGCGGCGTTCCGTCATGCTGCGTCGATTGCCCACGCCCACAATCGGTTCGTGTCGCTCACGCTGTCTGACCCGTTTTGCGTCGACCGTCACCGCAATGACTTCCGGAGTCTTGTGGCCGAGGAAGTCGATCTGCTCTTCGGCAATGACGACGAGATCCGCTCGCTATACGAGGTCGAGTCATTCGACGAGGCGATCGATGCAGTGCGATCTGAGTGTCCGTTGGCAGCCATCACCCGCGGTGCTAACGGCTGCATCGTGGTCACTCCCGACGAAGTGATTGAGGTGCCGGCAGTCGAGGTGCCGAAGGTGATTGACACCACCGGCGC